>Ga0315308_1000298_pt1 | contig 27257 bp, 22 predicted proteins | sample TDP3_MG_FD_203078 | JGI IMG/M metagenome (GOLD analysis project Ga0315308, IMG submission 203078) | Freshwater sediment microbial communities from Lake Towuti, South Sulawesi, Indonesia - TDP3 | ecosystem: Environmental > Aquatic > Freshwater > Lake > Sediment | place: Indonesia: South Sulawesi... | reverse complement strand
GTCGTTCAGTCGCTTCGAGAATTGAACTCGAGACCCGTTGGAATCCTTACACTCGTTGACAAGAAGGCGAGAGAGACTATAGACGGCGTTCCCGTGAAGACGCTGATCAAGGCCGTTCCGATAGGGACAACCTAACATCTGCGCTTGACGAGGCGAGCTATGAAATACCCTGGGGTATCGTGAATGGACGGATCAAATCTCTGAGCACTTTCTCCCCCTTTGCAAATGTTGCCTTTGCCTGGACTGCCTATGAAGATGGGTTGAGATTCGAGCATAAGTCCGAGCGCTTCCAGACCATACTTGATGACCTTTTCATTCTCGTCCAAAGTAAGAGTACACGTACTGTAAACCAGTTTTCCTTCTTCTTTGAGGACTCTAGAAGCAGATTGGAGAAGTTGCTTTTGGTATGAGGCAAGGGATGAGATCCCCCTGCGTGTTATATGCTCAGCCAGTTTTGGCCTAAGTCCCAGCGCTGAACACGGCGGATCGAGAAGAACTTTATCGGCCTTCAGATCTTCGAAGTCTTCTGGCAGATATCTGCTGTCATGGCAGATGCAGTTTATGTTGTTATGTCCCAGTCGTGATAGTGTCGCTTTGAGATCGTTGATCTTCTCCTTGCTTCTGTCGATCGCAAATATCGAAGATCGACCACTTGTGATCTCTGCTATGTGGCTGGTCTTCCCTCCGGGAGAAGCACATAAGTCAACAATAATTTCATTCGGTTGTGGCTCTAGGGCTCGTACGGTAATCATTGCGGGTAGCGACTGCGGTAGTATCAGGCCTTGGATAAATTCGGGTGTCTCTCTTATACTAGGCACGCGGTACATGGCCTCCGTTATCTCAACGGCTAGACCTCTTCGCTCCCTCAGGATCTGAGTCTCGTCCTGTCTTGCGACCCCATTGGCTACGTGTTGGCCTTCTTCGTCGACTACTGCCAAGACCTCTCCTCTTCTCACTTCTTTGCAGTTCTTCACCCCTGGTGCGTAGAGATGTGACCCTAGGAGGATACTTTCAGCTGCGAATCTGTCGACCACAATCTTCTTGGGATAATCTCTGAGCCTGAATGGCCCAGAAATGTGTATGAAGGCGGCTTCTTCCATCTCCGTAAGCGTCTCGACGACCACACCTCGCCTTTTAAAGAGTGTCACGATCTCTTCAAGGTCAGCCCTCAGAGTGTTGACTCGGATGAAAAACCGATTCCCGGGAGATTTCAGAGCTTCGATGACTGAGGGCGTCCTATCGCTAAAGACCTCAATGAGAGCTTCGATCGAGTCTTTGGAGAATCTATAACGGTTGACAAGTGCTTCCACATCCATCTGACCATCTTCGGGTAGGCTGAAATAGTGCTCACAGCGGTTAGGTTTGCTGTCTTACGAACGCATATCCCCTCCGGAAAGCTGACAGATTGAGCTCTTCGGTACCCTTGGGAACGCTTGAGAGAATGGCTCTTTCAACCGCTTCAGCAGGAACAATCTTGGTCAAGGCGGTCAGTGCACCGAGCATTACGACGTTTGAAACGATCCGCTTGCCCAACTCATCTGCGATCTTGCTCGCTGGTACCTCAATAACTTTAGCAGGGCTGGATCTCTCCATCTCTGAGATCATGTCCGGATCCACGATCAGGATTCCATCTTTCTTCACTTCATTCGCGTATCGTCTGTACGCCTCATGCGACATAATGACGACTGCGTCAGGGACATCGACTTTGGGATAGTCGATCTCCGAATCGGAGATCACAACCTCTGACCTGCAGGAGCCACCCCTCGCCTCGGGGCCGTACGACTGAGACTGAGCCGCGTTCTTTCCAGCGTATATTGAAGCTGCCAGGCCGAGAATCACTCCAGCTCGAACGATCCCTTGCCCTCCAAATCCACAGATTCGAACCTCAATCCTTCCTGATCCCAATTCCTCGACCAAGTTCATCCCTCAAGCTTCACAAGTGTCGGTCTCTCCTGTTTGGCCAGGGTCTCCCTGACTCTGAGGTTCGCCGCATTCAGCAGATCTGAGTACTCTGGTTTCTCGATGTCGACGAACTCTCCAAGGATCAACTTCTGTCTTAGCCCAATGTCGGCCATTGATGTATCATACCCATGATGGATCTCAGAGCTCTCTGAAAGCCATCGCAGCATCTCGGAAGCATCTCCCATGCGGTTATATCTTCCGAAAAGCTCGGGGCACGGTGACACAACTTCGATGAAAGTGAAGCCCTTCTTCTGTAGAGTTCTCTTGATGGAGTTGATGAGTCTTGTGACATGCATGACCGTCCATCTTGCAACGTAGACTGCCCCCGATGCAGAGGCAAGGTGGACTAGGTTGAATGGGCGCTCTATGTTTCCATAAGGAGTCGTCATAGTCCAAGCTTCAAGTGGGGTTGTGGGCCCGGATTGGCCTCCTGTCATCCCGTAGTTGAAGTTGTTCGAGCAGATCACCTTGATGTCTAGATTGCGTCTAGCCGCATGTATGAAGTGGTTGCCTCCGATTGCAAAAAGGTCGCCGTCCCCGCTTATCACCACAACATCAAGTGATGGATTGGCAATTTTAGCCCCTGTGGCAAACGCAATCGCTCTGCCGTGAGTCGTATGAAAGCCGTCGGAGTTAATGTAGCCCGAGATTCTGCCGATGCAGCCTATTCCAGAGACTACTACAAGTTTGTTGGTATCGAGGTCCGACTCTTGTACGGCTTTAATGAAGCAGTTCAGTATGATGCCGTTTCCACAACCTTCGCACCAGATGTGTGGAATCATCCCATCGCGCAGATATCTATCGAAAGGGTGTTCGATCTCCAAGACCCATTAGCCCCTGACCGCGTCCAAGATTTCGAAAGGAGTGTGCACGTGCTCCCCTACTTTGGGCAGAAAGACCACTTTCGAGATCCCCGCGACTCGCTGTACCTCCCTGAGAATCTGTCCACAGTTCATCTCCGGAACCACTATCCGCGAGACGCTTGATGCAACGTCCTCGACTTGTCTTTCAGGAAAGGGCCATAGGACATCGAGCTTGAGGAGACCGACCTTCATCCCCTCTTTCCGCGCCATTTTCACCGCCTCAAGCGCAGATCTGGCCACGCTCCCGTAACTGACAACCGCCACCTTGGCGTCTTCCATGTAGATCTGTTTGACGTGTGCGATTCTGTCTGAATTCTTGCGTATCTTCTCGCACAGCCGAGTGACAAGAACTGAGTGAGCGTCAGAGCGGGTGTCAGGCCGCCCCTGTGAATCATGTGTGAGTCCTGTGGCAAAGACTTTGAACCCCTCTCCAAAACAGGCCATTGGAGGAACAAGTTCTGGCTCCTGAAAATCACTTGAAAGATCGCGTTGCTTCTTCTTTCTTTCACGTATCTTCAAGGATGAGGATTCAGGTATGATGAATCGCTCTCTGAGGTGACCAACAGTTTCGTCCGCCAGTACTATTGCAGGAACTCGGTATGTCTCGGATAGATTGAACGCCTCGACTGTGAAATCAAACATCTCCTGAACAGACGCTGGCGCAAGAGCGATTATCTCGCAATCTCCGTGAGGACCCCATTTAGCCTGCATAACATCTTGCTGGCCAGTTGATGTCGGCGTGCCAGTGCTCGGGCCTCCACGCATGACATTCACCACGACGCAGGGTGCCTCTGTCATGACCGCCAATCCGATGTTCTCTACCATGAGGCTGAAGCCTGGCCCAGAGGTAGCTGTCATGGACTTGATGCCAGCGTAGGAAGCTCCTATTATTGCAGCCATTGAGGCCAGTTCGTCTTCCATCTGGATATATGCTCCACCGACCTCAGGAAGCCTCCTGGCCATGTGTTCCGCGATCTCAGTTGCAGGAGTTATCGGATAACCAGCGAAGAATCTACACCCTGATGCAATAGCGCCCTCTGCGCATGCAATGTCTCCTTGGGAGAAGTATGTTCCAGTTAGAACAGACAAGCCCAAACTAACGCCTCCTCGGTTCTAGAAATATTGCGAACTCCGGACAGAGCCTCTCACATATGGTGCATCCCGCGCACTCGTCCTCATTCTTCACTTCTGGAGGATAGACTCCCCTTGAGTTCAGTTTGGATGAGCTCTCAAGAACTTTTCTCGGGCAGAAATCTATGCAAAATCCGCATCCCTTACATCGATCCGCTATGATACGGATTTCGCCATCAATCAACTTCATCCGTTGAGGAGGGATGAGTGGGTGGCGTCTTCTAGGCGCAGCCGACATCCTTTCACCAGCCAAGGTCCTCAGTTGCGGAGTCCACGTCCGCCACACTTCCGGAATTCCAGTGGTTTGGCATGAATTTCTGGTAATCCTGAATGACTCTGTCATATTCGAGACCGGTTTCTCGCGATTTGCATCTCTCGCGCGCTGTCGGACTCTGACATCGGGTCAAGGTCGCATCTCTCACCAGCGAATCGAAGTGGTCTTCTCGGCGATCAGCTTTAATCAATCAAGCATGTCTTATGGATGATCTGTTATAATCTTTACGTACGTAAAGATTTCGAACTTTGGCACCAAGGATGCTTCAGACCATCACCAGTTCAATCTCATACGCGTGCCACACGGGAACAAGGCGAACCGTGTCTGTGCAACTGCAGGCTGCGCCAAAGACTGGACGCAATACCATGTTGACTCCGCTAGCTTTTTTTCGAAGGGCTCCGACACACCTTTCTTGCCAATCGTGATTTCGGTGCATTCAACGGACAACGTCTTCTCCAAGCTAGTGAGACCACTTCGCGAAGCCATCAAAGACAGAGGATTCTCGAACCCTACGGAACCTCAGGCACAAGCCATTCCCCTTATCCTAGAAGGAAACAACGTCCTTCTGATTGCACCTACTGGGACAGGAAAGACTGAAGCTGCTTTTCTACCCGTATTCAACCAGCTCCTTCTCCTGCCCATCAGGAGGCCCGGCTTCAAGATCCTGTACATTACTCCACTGCGAGCGCTCAATAGGGATCTACTAGAGCGTCTTGAATGGTGGTGCACACGTCTTGACATCAGAATCGCGGTGCGTCATGGAGACACAGAGACAGCGGAAAGAGTGATGCAGGCTAGGGCACCACCTGACGTTCTGATAACAACGCCGGAAACTCTGCAAGCGATACTTCCCGGGAGAGTACTTAATCGACATCTGAGCATGGTGAAATGGGTTATCGTCGATGAAATCCACGAACTAGCTGGAGACAAAAGGGGAAGTCAGCTCGCTGTGGCCCTCGAGAGATTGCGCTCCATCTGCAAAGAGGAGTTCCAAATCGTAGGACTCTCAGCAACAATAGGTAGCCCGGATAGAGTAGCCAAGTTCCTCGTCGGAATCTTCAGAAAGTGTCATGTCGTGAGGGTTCCAGTCGCCAGATACTTCAACCTTGATATCGCTTCCCCCAAGGCTTCTGAAGCTGACATCGAACTCGCTGCTAAGCTCTACACTCATCCGGACGTTGTGGCCAGGCTGAGGCTGATCCGCAGTCTAGTTGAGAAGTACCGGTCGACCCTAGTCTTCACGAACACACGAGCGCTGGCCGAGATACTAGCAAGCCGTTTCAGAGTCTGGGATTTGAACTTCCCTGTTAGTATTCACCATGGATCACTTGCTAGGACATCGAGGGTGATCGCGGAGAGAGGATTCAAACAGAGTCTATTGAAAGGACTAATCTGCACCTCTTCGCTCGAACTTGGCATCGACATCGGTACAATTGACATGGTTATTCAGTACAACTCTCCAAGGCAAGTCACTAGGTTGCTTCAGAGGGTTGGAAGGAGCGGCCACAGAATAGGCCTCACTGCACGCGGCGTGATCATCACGCTCGATTCAGACGATACACTTGAGGCCGCCGCAATAAGTCGGCGGGCCCTGGCCGAACAGCTTGAAGAAGTCTTGATCCCCGAAAGGCCTCTGGATGTACTGACTCAACAGCTGGCAGGCTTGCTGATAAGTCGCAAGAGATGGACCTTCGATGAAGTGATCCAACTTCTAAGACGATCCCTCCCCTACAGCGAAATCACTGAGAGTGAACTCAGGAGCGCACTCACATACATGCATACAAGATACCCAAGACTTGCTTGGGTGTCCTTCGAAGAAAGAGTCCTTGTCAGGCCTCAAGTCAGCAAGGAACTCTACCGGTACTACTTCGAGAACCTCTCAATGATCCCGGTGGAGAAACAGTATCTGGTCGTTGAGGAGTCGTCAGAATCGGCGATAGGCGTACTTGACGAGGCCTTTGTAGCGGAGTACGGACTGATAGGAACCAAGTTCATTGTTAGAGGATCGCCTTGGAAGATCACAGGCATATTCAATGATCGTGTATACGTTAAGTCGATCGACGATCCAACGGGAGCGATACCGATCTGGATTGGGGAAGAGATACCGGTTCCGTACGAGGTAGCCATGGAGGTCGGATCGTTAAGGGGTAGGGCGGAGCGAGAGTTTAGGTCACAAAAGGATGTCGAGGAGATTGCCAGTTCAATATCAGATGAATATCCGATAGAAGAAGAGGTCGTAAAACCCGCCTTAGAGGAGGTCAGAAATCAGATCGATTTGGGTATTCCGGTTCCGACTGACAAGAGAATAACGATCGAAAAATGGGAAGAGTATATTGTTATCCAATGTAGCTTCGGCTCTCAAGTGAATCGTACGCTAGCAAGACTCGTGGGAAGAATGGTGTCGGAGAAAACAGGGGTTTCGACCGGGGTTCAACAAGACCCGTACAGAATCGTCGTTCAAGCAACGGCTTCGATATCGCCCTCCGATGTTGCGGCCACCCTCCGAGAGTTGTCAGGTACCGACATCAAGAAAGAAGCTGTTGAAGCCGCAACCAAATCGGGGCTTTTCAAGCGCAGACTGATACAAGTGGCTAGGAGATTCGGAGCAATATCAAGGTCAGCGGACCTCACGGGAGTCGGCCTCGAGAAACTCGTCAAGGATTTCGAAGGCACCGCCATATTTGATGAAGCCTTGAAGGAGACTCTTTACTCGGATCTTGATGTTGAGGGGACATCAAAGGCGCTTGATGCGATCGCCGCCGGAACTATCGAGATCGCGGATCTGGGCGAGCAAAAAGAAGCATCTCCCATCGCTAGAGTTGGATTAGAGGAGATCGGAAGAAAGACCGACCTGATTCCCCCAGACAAGATGAAACAAATACTGATTCAATCTGCCAAAGCTAGGCTCCTTGGCGAGGCTAGAGCTTTGATTTGCGCAGACTGTTGGAGATACCTTGAAATCAAAAGGACAGCGGATATGGCAGAGCGAGTAATCTGTCCGAAATGCAACTCTTCAAAGGTGGGCTGCGTCTCCGACTCAGAGGAGACTCTCCGAAGATTGATGGAAAGGAGGGGGAAAGCAACACACGGCCTTGAAGACACTTTGAAGAATGTTGTAGAAACAGCCGCCTTGATATCGACTTATGGGAAGCGAGCTGCTATCGCACTGGCAGCGAAGAATATTCGAATTCGCGAGACTGAAGAAATACTGGGGGAGTCCAAGGACGCATCTGATCAATTCTTTGAACTAATCCTAGAAGCTGAGAAGAGCGCCCTCAAACGGCGATTCTGGTAGTTATCATTTTTCGGATCAGTCATCTAGGCGCAGTGCGGCAGCTAGTCGGCTTCTGTCTGTTGCGGTGTCTCCGCAAGCACTAATGAAAGCAAAGTCCTTTGATCTATCTCTGCCCTGGTTCTCCAATCGACAAACATCATTCCAGCCTCATCTTCGCCAAGATAGCCTCTACGAACATATCTATCTAGGTTGGCTTCAACTCTCCAGTCCGGAAACTTCTCCCGGAGTAGTTTCACGACCTCTTTTCTCGCGGCTTTGCCTTCTCTGGATAGAACAAAAGCTAAGGTCGCTGCCAAAATAGCAACATCGTCGACTCTCCAGCCTGCCAAGTTGGCCTCGGACAGAGTCAGTGGCTCTTTTAGGGTCACGAAGAACCTTGCCCGTTCAAGTTGATCTTCTTCGGGGTTTGCTTCGGCTTCCGGTTGATCGAAGACGATCTTCACACGCAGCCCCATCTTCTCAAGCTCTGCGTCCAGTAACTTGATCGCTTTCATGTAGTCTTTTCCAAGGACTTTTCTGAGCTCCCAACCTTTTGCGTAGGGTCTTCTGTGTCTCTGGAAGAACAACATTTGGGAGGCGCGCTTGACTCTACGTGCAAAGGCACTCTGCTCCTCAGCCACGTTGCTCAGCCCCCTTGAACGCAATCCACTCGTCATAAGAGAGGGATATCGGAATTGATGTCGTCTGTCTGCCTTCACGTGGTCTCTCAACGCGTTCTCTCAGTGGGATTATGTGGATCGATCCTTCCAGAGGGTCTATTCTAAGATCGGCATATCCGTACGTGACCAAAAAGCTGACTAGGTAGGCTCGCACAACAGACTCCATGTATGTATCCCGGTAGACGAACTGCCTGTATTCCAGTCCGTTCCCATTCTGAGAGGTGTATAATGCCTCCCTCCAGAGGTCTTCCAAGATCTGGGTGAACTCTTTCGAGGAGAGCAGATTCATCTCAACGAGGTCTTCTTTAGAAATCGTCTCCGGACGAGCTATATGCAATCCACCTAAGCTTTCTGACCTGTCTTTGAGGCTGAGCAGATTGTTCCAGTAGTCCATTCCCTCTTTCAGCCTCTTTGGGGTGAGCTGCTCAAGCTCAACAATTGGGTGCCAAGATCGGAGGAAGACGTCGGAAAGGGAGTGCAGATCCATCGATCTTATCTTGAGCTCTAAGAGCAAGGGGTCGATGTATCCGGAAGAGGCCCTATTCCTTATCCAGTCTCCCTGCAGCTTGACAACGTTCGAGAGTTCCTTTACGGCCTCCGAGTCCAATAGCTGTTCGGTTCGACCTTTCAGTCTTGGAAGATATTTGTGAAGTCTATTGAAAGCGTAGATAACATCGAGATCGAATGGGTTGATTTGCTTAGATCCGACGGTGCGACAGCTCTCGATCACTCGGAGAATGTATTCGACCAGATCCTTCTGATCCACCTTTCCCACCTACTCCACCGTCTTAACCTCTGACCTGCCCTGCAGATTTTGAACCGTTATGATGTGTGACCATTGATCGACGACTGCAAGTTGACTTGGAGTTAGCATTATGTACTGAGCATCAGTTCGTCCTCTGAAGACCGTAACCAGCGCCTTCGAAATCATCTCCCTGTTCATTGGATCCATGTGGACATCGAACTCGTCCACCGCTCTTATTGGTGAAACCACAAGCTGCTGTACAGCAAGGAGGAAAGACATCACAGCAGTGCTCCTCTCTCCACCGCTTTGGGTGTAAGCATCGAGAACACTCGGCTTTGCCCCCTTGAAACCAACGAGCAGCTCGAGCCCAGCGGTTTCAACGTCCTCCATGTTTGTGAGACGCACTCGCCCAGTTGCATCGATAACTTCGAGAATCGACTGATAAGATGGATTCACTTTTTCTACCCAGTCTGAAAGGGCTTGCCTCCACACTTCCCTTCTCGCTTCCACTTCTTTGAGGGCCTTCTTTCTGTTCTCTGAGAGGGTGGAGGTTCTTTCTGTCAGTTCACCATGGAGTTTGACATATGTTTGGTACATCTTCTCGGTATCGTCGGAGACCTCGCCAACCGTCGCGATTTGCGCTATGACCAGTTTGATCTCGTCAGAGACTTCTTGGGGACTCCTAATTGTCTGAACTCTTGATCCAACTCCCTCTGCTTGGGCGATCTGGTCGGCAAGCTCCCTCTGAACCTCTCTTCGCTCAGTTTCCAGCTCTGATATCTCGACTTTCAAGCTCTCAATTTGATACTCGAGGACAGCCTTGCCTACTGAAGACTCAACATAGCTCTCGATCGACTTACCGAGCCTCTCACGAAGGGTCGCGAGTCTCGAATTGGACTCCTCTATCTTATGTTCCAACCTTACGCTCAGAGCCGGTGGGCTATCCTTGGAAGATAGTTGCTCCTGGTACTCGAGCACCTTCGAAGTCTGTTGCGAACTCAGCGAACCTGAAACCCTGACGAGAATATCCAATTCAGTCTTCTCTTTCTCGAGGGCGATTATCGTGTAAAACAGTCTCTCCTGCTCGAGACGAAGCTCATTCAACCTGTTCCTTCGATTTTCGACCAGCATCGCAGCTTCTTGAACACGCTCTTCCATCCTTTGAAGGCGCTCAGTCTTCCTCTCTATTTTGTTTCCAAGGCTCTCCAAAGAGGTGGATATCCTCGCGACCTGTGCCCACGCAAGTTCCACCTCCAAAGATGCTTTCCTGGTCAATAACTCTCGTCGCCTCATCAGCCTCTGGTATTCGCCTTTCCAGTATTCCAGCGTCTGCTCTGCGTCTTGAAGGAACTTAAAGATGGCTTCTTCTTCGCTCAACAGCTTGGACAACTTTGCTTGAGCTTCAAGAATGTTTGCCCTGTAGTCTTGGAAGCCGACGGCCTCCTCAACCATTCTTAGTTTCTGTTGTTCATTCGTTATGCTGAACTCTTCGATCATGTTCTGGTGCATTATGATGAGCATGTTGTCGGGGTTTATCCCGAACTCAGAGAGTATTCGTTCGATCTCTGCCTTTCCGATGACTCTGTGTTCTGCTTCATACCAATAGGTTCCGTCTATCTTGAGGTATCGGGAGATCATATAGAGGTCAGATTGCGAGTGAGAAATCGGCCTTCCACCTTTGCGAGGATAGTTATCGAAGACCAAAGTAACACGAGCAGTATCTTTCCCCCATCTGATCAGATCACTGAGTTTTCGAGACCTCTCAGTGTATGCCTGTCCAAGCGCGACAGAGAGAGCCACGAGTATAGAGGACTTGCCAGAGCCATTTGGTCCGCAGACCACATTGAGCCCCGGGCGTATGGGTATCCTAGCATACTCGTAGGACATGAAGTTCTCCAAGATGATCTCTCGTAGTAGTGGCCCCGTCGTCGAACCTTGGGATCTTGGATCGACCCCGGCCTTCGTATCCTGATTGGCAGCTTCAGTCAAAGACAGCCTAGTGCGCCAGCAGATCGAATTGCTTGAGACTGCGGCCTCTGTGAGTCGACTGATTTAAACTTAAACGGATTCATATGAGCATGTGGGATATCAAGCGTTTCGAAACTTGGTGTCGATATGGTTCTGGCTGGGAAAATCTTCAAGATCCGAGAAGAGACTGATCTCAGGACGATAGCGCAGAAGCTCAAAGGATACCGGAGAGAAGAGCCTATCAATGTCGATGAAAAGACCTTCACACTCCTAACAGAAATAACAGATCTCTTAATGAAGGAGGACTCAATCCGTGGTGTATTCGCAGAGGACGCCTTAGCCTACATATATCACCACGGCGAGCTGTCCCCTATAGTCAAGACCGTAGAAGCGCCGTTCATGTTCTCTGCGCATGATGACAAGACTTTGCTCGTCGTCTTAGAGAAGAAGAGAAAGGCAAACGATATAGCTAACAAACTCAGCCAGATCCTTTTCATAACGACCGGCTACATTACTGAGGCCAGGATCCCAGTCGAAACGATGAAAGGATTCCACGAAGAGAACCTTGAGAACACAAAGATTGTCTTCTTCGACGATGTGGATATCCCCAACATCAACAAGCTCTCCCTCTATGGGGAGAGCCTCGCAAGCACCTCTCTCTACGACGAGTACAGCGGCCATGGAAACATCTGGTACATTGTCATAACCGCTAGAGGGAGCGGTCACGTGATCGGCGTTACAAGGAACTCCGTGGTTACCGTATTCAGTCGCACCGATGAGACCGAGTTCTTGGAATACGTCAAAACGGAGATCTTTCCTTTGATATCTTGATCGGTCTTCACCTCTAGGTTTGCCGTATCGTCAAGACATGTCTTCGCTACATGTCTCTGCACAGCTCGCTTCGGCGAGACATGCAAAATCTACCCAACATCTGGACCCTGAACGCTGATAAAAGACGGGTCTCGCGAACCCGGCATGAAGACGATTCGGAAGAAGCGTCGCCAAAACTGGAGCGTCCGTCAAAAAATGGAAGGAGGATTTGAAAAAGTCAAGCACAATGAAGGCTACTTCTTCTTCTTTTCTACCTTCTTCTCTTCTACCTTCTTTTCCTCTTTCTTTGGTTTCTTCGCCATACTTGCGTTTTCTCCCTTGAGGGTTTTCCTCAAATTAGTGAATCATGAGATCAGAATTATTACTTTTTTACATGTGCGTTTCCAAAAGAGGGCGCGTGAGTTTGACAAGTAGGCATGAAGTTTTCACTAACAAATTCGACTATTCGGTCTAGAAGGTGCGACTCATACTTCCCGAGGCTCCTTCCCTTATAAGAAACTCTGTTAAAACCCTTCTGATGTGGAACACCTACTCTGGCCCCCTTCCCTCAGTAGCTGGCCTTGACCGGAGGAGGACTCTGGGTTTAGAGATCGCCAACACAGCTACAGCACGGGATGCTAGTTGTTGTGAACCGTGTGAAGGCGTGTCAAGTCAGCTTGTCCCGGCACGTCTGAACTCCCTACTTCTTTGTCAGGGAGTGCAGATTCCTTGACAACGATTCGACCGCCTGAGCAAATTCTTCGGTCCCGTAGATGTCGTCAGTCGACAGCTCTTCTGCAATCTGTTCAACCCTTTCCTGTCCAAACTGTTTCTTGGCTCTTTCAAAATTGCAGTTCTCAATCAGAACATCGAATGCATTGTCTCCTACCGCGTTCAGAAAGACATCTGAGACCTTCTTCGACAGTGTGCCCTCGGAGTTTGAAGTGTCTTCCATGACAGCTCGCATCGAGATCTCCGCGACCAAGGATCCGACGCAATAAGGGGCGACTTGATCAATCTTACCTCCGAGGGTCTTAGCGTCGATCCCCTTCTCACCAAGGCCGTCTGCTATGGTCGTCAAGATCTTCTTCTGCAGTTCCTCTTGGTGAACCAAGAGGATGGCTTTCTTAAGTCCATTAAGAAAGCTCTTTCTGAACGCGTCCTCCATCTCCATATCTCCGCAATGAAACGATCATAATCGATCCAAATAGCCTTTTCCGACGGATACGTCGAGAAACTGATTCGTAACCAAGCGCCGAAAACCGGTTGCAGAGATTGAGACTACATTAGTTCAATCTCGATAAAGACGTCTTCTGGAACCTTGATCCGCATTATCCTCTTCATCGTCCTCTCAGAGGAGTCGACGTCAATCAATCTCTTGTGAATACGCATCTGCCATCTGTCGTACGTATGAGTTCCTTCACCGCACGGAGATTTCCGGGTGGGAACCAGCAACTTCTTCGTAGGGAGAGGTATGGGCCCCGCGATCTTGACGCCTGTCTTCTCAGCGATTTCTTTCAGCTCTTCGCAGACGGAGTCAAGTTTCTTGGGATCAGTCGATGCCAATCTGATCCGCGCCTTCTGAACCATGTGGAAACTCTCCCTAAATACAAGATTAGGGCACCTTTGCATTTCTGCTGCGTTATTTATGGCTTTTGATCATCATAACTAAGAGCGTAAACAAGTTGTCAATAGTAGTAAAAGGGCCAAAAGTTGGGAAGCTAGGTCAGACCTTTTGTGTTATCTCTTTCACCACGCCCGCAGCGACCGTCGATCCCATATCTCGTATTGCGAACCTGCCAAGCTGCGGGATTTCCGAGTAGACCTCGATGGCAAGCGGTCTTAGGGGAACCAGTTTGACGAGGGCTCCATCTCCAGTCTTGAGGAAGGAGGGCTTCTCTTCGATTACCTGTCCAGTCCTCGGGTCAATCTTCCGTATCAGCTCCTCAAATCTGCAGGCCGTCTGTGCCGTGTGAGCATGCACCACTGGGGTATATCCTTGGGCTACGGCGGTTGGGTGATGTATGACTACAATTTGCCCGACGAACTCTTTTGCCACTGTAGGAGGCTTGTCCGGTGTTCCAGCCACGTCTCCCCTCCTGATGTCGCCTTTGCCTATGCCTCTTACGTTGAAGCCAATGTTGTCTCCTGGGAGAGCTCTCGGGATCTCCACGTGATGTGTCTCGATGGATTTGACCTCGCCTTTCTTGTCTGCAGGCATGAACACGATCGTCTGCCCAACTTGGAGTATCCCTGTCTCGACCCTGCCTACTGGAACAGTTCCGACCCCCGTTATGGTATATACATCTTGAACCGGCACTCTGAGGGGTTTGTCTGTAGGCTTCGGTGGAACCTCGAACATGTCGAAGGCTTCCACGAGCGTTGGGCCCTTATACCATGACATGTTCGCGCTTCTTTCCACAAGGTTCTCTCCAGTCCAGCCTGATATCGGAACGAAGGAAACCTTTGCTACATTGTATCCGACTAGTTTCAGAAGTTTCTCTGTGCCTTGTCTTACCTCTTCATACCTTTGTTGATTGTACTTTACTGTTGGATCATCCATCTTCGTGACTCCAACGACAAGCTGGTTGACACCCAGTGTTCGAGCCAAGAACATGTGCTCGACAGTCTGTCCGCCAGGGCTGGTTCCTGCCTCATAGTCGCCTTTCTTCGCGGACACTATAAGCAGGGCCGCATCGGCTTGGCTTGTCCCCGTAATCATGTTCTTCACGAAGTCTCTGTGACCTGGGGCATCGATAATTGTGAAGAAGTACTTTGGAGTCTCAAATTTCAGGAAGTTGAGGTCAATCGTCATGCCTCTCTCTCTTTCCTCTTTCAGAGTATCGAGGACCCATGCAAATTTGACCTCGTCAATCCTCATGCCGTACTTCTCGGCTTCCGCCGCATGCTCCTGAACCGTTCTCTCCGGCACATATCCTGTCTTGACAAGCAGGTGTCCTACACAGGTGGACTTTCCGTGATCGACATGGCCAATTACAACAAGGTTCATGTGAGGTTTCTCAGAGGACATGTCTCGTCACCAAGTTATTCGGCAGTCAGTATGAACCGTCTTACCGTGGATTCGGGAGGCGCGAATATAAATGTTTGCCGAACGCCGCTATCTGCTGGAGCGGGCCACTCGCTCTATTTCATCTCTCTTCGAGACGGCGTAGCTCTTGCTGTCTCTGTTCGAGGCTGCAATCAATTCATCTGCTAGGCATTCCTCTATGGTCTTCGGGCTTCCGAAAGCAGATCTTCTGGCTCCTTCGGCCAAGAGTCTTAGCGCAAGATCAGCTCTTCGTTGAGGAGCCATGTCAACTGAGAGCAGGTAAACGATACCTCCGTACCTTATCCTTGTGGTGTCCTCACATGGAGCGCAGTTCTCAATAGCTCTGACAAGGACTTCTATTGGGTTCTTGCCAGTCCTGAGGTGTATCAGTTCGAAGGCGGCCTGAACGATCTTCCTTGCCTTGTCTTTCTTCCCTCCGGCCTTGCCTGGCCGCATGAGATTGTTGATAAGCCGCTCCACCGGGGAGAGCTCTGATTTTCTGAACCTTTGGTGCTCGTGTCTTCCACTAGTATGTGGAATGTGGCCTGGCCTCAGTGAGAGATATCTTTTCAATCCTATGTCTAGGACTTCAACACCCTCATAGTCCCATTTTCCGAATAGTCTGGCTACTTCAAACCCTGAGGATCGCTCTTGCGTCTTAGACATGACCTTGGGATCTCCCTAGACTGGTTGGCCTCCTCGTGTAAAGGCCGGCGGATCGTGTAACATATTGACTTGATATAAAGTTTGTTCGCATTTGAAGAGCATCGAAAACTTGCATTCGCAGTTCGAGTGCAACTTGAATATGAGGAATATCTGATCCGGCATAGCTGAACGATATGACTACCGGACGGGTTTCTCTTTCTTTCCAAGAATGAGCTGTTGAAGTGATACTCCGTTTACTGACACGGCTCGCCACCTGACCCCTGGAATGTCGCCCATCGACCCTCCCCGAGAACCGCCAATTCCTTCAACAACGACCTCGTCGTGCTCGTCAACGAAGTTGAGCGCCCCATCACCAGGAAGAAAGGCGGTGATCTGCCTTCCATTCTTTATCAGTTGAACCCTAACGCACTTCCGAATGGCGGAGTTAGGCTGCTTCGACTCCACACCGACCTTCTCAAGGACTATTCCGCGTGCTTGCGGGGCACCTTCGAGAGGATCCGCTTTGATGTCGAGCCTAAGCATTCGGCGTTTGTAATAGCGATATTTCCACCGTAGGGCTTTCCGCTTAAGCCTCAGCCTCCTTGCAGAGTATTCGCCTTTCGGGGACTTCGTACCGACCATTGGACTACCACGCCACATATTCCAGAAGTCGAACAGTCGGGGCCGCTCTATTTATCAATTTCTAACTCGCAAATGAACGAACATTGGAGAGCCTTCAGAAGGACTTTCAAGTGACCTTGGTATACTAGAAGCAAGGAGATCATGGCTCAGGACTCTGGAAATGGTAAGGAAATGGCAACGCCATCATATGATCCGCGAGATCTTCCAAGAGCCTTCTGCAGTAGAATCCACCTTACGTGGCCTCAGTGAGAAGCTGAACAGCGAATCGATTGACCTGAAGGCGTTTGATATCTGTTATCTGACTGGAAGCGGCACTAGTTACCATGCCTGCATCGCAGGCCAATATGCGATCTCAAGCTTTGTAGGGGCTATTTCAAGCTCGATCCCTGCCTCGGAATTCGCCTCTTGGATACCCTCACATGCTGGGCGAAGAACACTGACTGTTGCAGTGTCACAGTCTGGGGAGAGCATCGACGTTCTGAATGCTGCCAAAGCGGCCATCGAGAACCAGTTCACTGTCCTAGCCGTGAGCAACACATCAGGTTGTGCGCTATCTCGGATAGCCCATCATACGCTACTTACTTCAGCAGGAAGGGAGAAAGCCATCACAGCCACCAAGACGTACGTTTGTCAGCTTGCAGCTCTCTACCTGCTTGCGTTGGAGATGAAGGCCCAACGTGAAGGTGTCACCGCATCTTTGCGAAGATTGAGACGACAGCTCCTTATCTCGCCAAAGATCTTGGAAAGAAATCTGGAAGTGTCAAACGAGGCCTCGAAGAAACTGGCCGAAAGATTCTCTGGTAACAACCTTTTCTTCGTACTCGGGAGCGGACCTAACTATGCAACAGCTCTCGAGGCCACGTTGAAGCTCAAAGAGGCTGCCAACGTAGTTGCTGAAGGATTCGCTAGCCGCGAATTCCTGCACGGACCCATGCAACTGATAGGAGAAGGAACTCCAATTGTGACTGTGATGACACCTGATGAGCTTGAATCGCTTGAAGGCCTAATCGCCAGCTTGGTCAGATTCGGAGCGCCTGTAGTTTGGATCGGGGAGAAGTTGAAGCCCTCAACGCAAAAGGACGTGGAAGCTGTCGAACTTTCTTCAGGATTTCACAAAGCCTTCACGCCCATGGCATACATCCTCCCACTTCAGCTTTTCGCGTACTACTCCTCAGTGGCCAGAGGACTGAACCCTGATAAGCCCGACAAGCTATCGAAGGTCGTTGGGTAGAATGAAACTCGAATGCACTCTGTTCGATCTGGATGACGTCCTTTTCGACGCATCTCTTCAAACGGGCAACGCCAGACTCAGTGCGATTAGAGCGATGATAGAGGCTGGCTTGCCATCAGAGATCGAAACAAGCTACCGCTTGCTCGAGGAGATTGTTGGAAGATATGGTCCAGACTACGAGAGACACTTCGATGTCCTGCTAGAACGCCTTGGACTCAGATGGAACCCAAGGGTGATAGCAGCTGGGGTAGTCGCCTATCGAGATGCAAGCTTAGCTTATCTGAGACCGTATCCAGACACCATACCGACCCTGCTGAGACTGCGGGACGCAGGCATGAAACTCGGCGTCGCGTCCGAAGGAAGGCTCGTGAAACAATGGCAGAAACTCATTCAGCTGGGCCTCCAACACCTTTTTCACGACGTCATCGTATGCGAAGAACTCGGATCCAAGTCCTTTGAGCCAAGAGTCTTCAAAGAAGCTGTCAGCCGATTTAGTGCGAGCCCAGACAAGACGCTGTTCGTGGGCAAGACGTTGAACCCGGACATAGCGGGCGCAAATGAAGCAGGTCTAGTGACGGCGAGGGTGAGAAGGGGGGCTTCGAGGGGAAAAGAGCCCATACTTCCCCTTGAAAAGCCGAATTTTGAGATCGCTCGAATATCTGATCTGCTCACTCTAATCGACATCAAAAATCGAAGATGATCAAGACATCTACAGAACGATCACCTACGGGCACTTAGTTCCGTTGGCGCAGGCGACCCTGAGGTTCTTATCGGTCAAGTCGTACGCAACTCTGAATGCGCACTCTTCACATTGCAGTTTCCAAGGTCTGAGATTATCCCACGCTTCGCATTCAATGCATCTTGTTGTCATTTCTTCACACCTCAGTGTCATCGAGGACCCCCCAGAATCCTTCACAAGGGTATGTTCCCTTCGTTGATCGGTCGGAGACTCTGGGAGTGATTGGTCACCTCTTTCGATCTGGAGGCGCTAACTCCTGCTTCGTTGCTGCATATCTGTCTTTTTGGCAGTTTGGCGGTAAATTGGGAGGAAACCAAACACGACTTTTTTCAATCGTCTGTCGAGATCTCTAGATGCAGCCCTTCGATACAGCCAAGACAGACGACGTCAGCATCATGGCGGTATTCATATTGCCTAGGCCTTGCGACGAACCAAGCTCAGCCTAGTCTAAATACCGATTTGCTGATTGGAGTGGGTTCGTATTTCAACTCAACTGTTAGTTAGGACTTTCGGAAAAAGCGAGACAAGTACACAGGTCTCGAGCACAGCTCCAACATATGGTGGATGCAGGTCTTGGCTTGAGGACGACCGCCCGAAATGGCGTCACAGGCACAGATCGACGTCTTCGATAACGTCACGTTAAGTGATGATGACGTTGTCGATTTGGAAGTACCTCTTCGCGAGAAATCTCGTCCTCTCAGCGGTCTTCCCGTTCTTTCCTATGGCAAACCCCTTGTCACGTGGCTCAACAGCAATTACCGCGATCCTGCGGCCATCAGACTTCTCAGTAACTCGTACTTCTTTGATGCGGGCTGGTGAGAGGGCGTTTCTCAGGAAAGTCGAGGGCTGATCCGAGTATTCGATAATCTCTACGTTCTTTCCAACCATCCCTCTGATGGTCCTTACGTTATGACCATCCCTGCCTATGGCCTGTCCTATATCACCCGTCTTTACCACAAAGATTACTCTCTCTGCTGGAGGATCTATTATGCAGTCCCTTACCGTAGCTCCAGTGATGCTCTCGAAGAGCGCTATCATCCTCATTTCGTCTGAGGTGAGCTTAATCCTGCTGGACATCCGAGTCCTCCACGAGTTTGAGAATCTCCGAGTCGCCAGCCTCCCTGATCGCCATCGTGGAGACACCATACGGTTTTCCGCAAGCCGTTCCTAGGTCTATTTTCGAGCCTGAGTAGATATGTGTTGGGATCTTGGATAGAGCGGCGGCTCGTTCGAGATCTTCACGAATCGGTTTGGGCGCATTGGATGCTATTATGACAAGTCTCGCCCTGCCCGCCTGCACTGCCTCAAGGGTCTTCTCAGCCCCAATAATGGTTTTTCCAGTCCTCACACATGAATTGACGGCCTTGTTGACATCGATCATCATTGTTCAGGCTCCTCTGTCTCCACGTTCTCGTGCGTTGGTGGCGAAGACATGTACAAGTCTATGAGGCCAGTTCCGATCGGAATCGATTGTCCAACTATGACATTCTCGGTGACGCCCTTGAGCTCGTCAGTTTTGCCTTTCGCTGCTGCCTCTACCAAACTCGGAACGGTGATCTCAAACGCCGCTCTGGCAAGCACGCTGGCTTTTTCGCCGCTGACTCCATGTCTGCCTATTTGCCTAACCTCTGCGGTCGCTGTCATAACGTCCGCAACCAAGGTTACGTGCCTGATATCGACATCAAGTCCCTGTTCTTCAAGGACGCTTCGTGCCTCATTTATTATGGCGTTCCTCGCAGCCTCGATCCCTAGAACATCGGCTATCTCGTGGATGTTGTTTGTGACCGTGCGTGCCGGGTCAACACCTGGTACCTTTGTGACTTTAGAGAGGTTTGATCCGTCTGTGTGGATAACCCATTCTCCTTCTTCATAGGTTACCAAGACGCGGCGTATGGAAGGGACTCCCTTGACGTACATGTTTGAAATCTTGTCTTGGAGTTTTGCCAGATCCTCTCCTTCCGGCGGCACTACGACAATTGACTCTTTATCTACCCTTGGAGCAAAGTTCGGAATCTTGATAGCTGCTTCCAAATCCTTCTCCGTGATACCTCTGTCTTTCATCATCTCGGGCTGGATCCTCACCACAACGGCCCCTTTCTTGGCGTCTATCAGTATCTCTCGTGCAATATCTTCGACTGTGGTGTATACTATGTGCCTAGCGACCTGCTTTGCTTTCTCCTCGTCACCTTTATGCTCCTCGTCAAGTCTAATCGTCATAACCGGCGTCGATGGCGTTCTCCTTGCGTCAACAATCTCGATTAATCTCGGGAGTCCTAGTGTTACGTTTCTTTCCTTCACTCCGGCATAGTGAAATGTCCTAAGAGTCATCTGCGTGCCTGGTTCCCCTATCGACTGGGCGCCAACTATGCCAACCGCCTCCCCCGGCTCAACTTGAGCCATTCTGCTGTTTTCCACGGCCATGGACACGACCTTCTCAGCCGCCTGCTTCGTGAGGCTGGCTTGGAGTATCAAGCTCTTGAGTTCCTCGACCGCCCCTCTTGGGAGATCTTCCCGACACGATTCAACTGTCTCCTTGATTTGCTTCTCAGATGCCGCCCTCCCACGTTCCGTCGCGATCTTCACTCTGTCGACCAGTCGCTGAATATTGACGGCTTTTCCATGGTCGCTCTTGGCCGGATCAACACCATCCTCGCCGTATCTGAACTGAATTATGTCTCCTTTGGAGTCTCTGACCGTGCCGTCGTACTCAACACTCAGATATTCCAGAGCATTGATAAGGCGACGTTGCATGTAGCCGCTCTGCTGAGTTCTCACAGCCGTGTCGACCAGTCCCTCGCGTCCTCCCATCGCGTGGAAAAAGAACTCTATAGGATCGAGGCCATCTCTATAGCTGGATCTCACGAAACCACGCGCCTCCGGGCTGGGGTCACCTTGAAGGAAGTGTGAGAGCGCTCTATCTCGATATCCTCTCAGTATTCGCATTCCTCGAACTGACTGTTGGCCTACACAAGCGGTCATTTGTCCGATGTTGAGGTTCGAACCTCTAGCACCGGTTCTTGTCATGATTATGCCTTGATTGTCGATCCCGAAGTCTTCATCGGCGGTATCTCCGGCGACATCCCTTGCGTGGGCGAGCTCGTTCATAATGTAGATTTCCAGAGATTCCTCCAACGTCCTCCCTGGGAGTCGGGCAAGCCTGTCACTTCTGAACTGCCCTATCAACTCATGCACTTTTGCGTCGGTCTCTTCTATCACTGCGTTGATCTTGTCAGTTGCGCGCCGTGATAGGTCAAGCTCGTCGGCGGCGAACGTGAAACCTCTCATCGTGACGAATGCAGTGACCAACTTGCATATCGCGTCAAGAAATCTTCGAGCGGTATCAGTCCCGTAATCTTTCACTATTCTATGTAAGACGCTTTCCGACTTCTCTGCACCGATCGAGTTCTTGTCTACAACGCCTTTCTCGAGAACTCCATTCCTGATCACGACATAGGCATCGTGAGGACATGCTTCATTCAAGCAGTTCTCGCACTGCTGACAGAAGCTTGCCTTCTGCACATAGTTGAATCCCTTCGGCAGGAATAGGCTGAAGACCTGCTTTCCGGACCACATAGTGTTAGGCATCTGAATCTCAGGCGGAGGGAGATCACCCGTGAACCCTGCTGCACTCAGCAGTTTCATCGCCTCTTTCCGGTTAAACGCTGTGCTCTTTCTTGTGAGGAGGTAGCTTCCAGTGATGAAATCCCTGATCGCGCCTATTATCGGCCCACCGTAGCGTGGAGAAAGCATTTGGTCTTGAACTCTCATCAGAAGGCGTGCCTCGGTCTGGGCTTCTTCGCTCTGTGGCACATGAAGGTTCATCTCATCTCCATCAAAGTCCGCATTGTAAGGAGGACATACACAGAGGTGGAGTCTGAAGGTCTTGTATGGAAGAACTTTGACTTTGTGCGCCATGATAGACATCCTGTGCAGCGAAGGTTGTCGGTTGAAGATCGCGATATCACTGTCTCTCAAGTGCCGTTCAACAATGAAGCCGGGGCTCAGCGCTTCTGAAACCTTCTCTCGGTCTGCGAACTCAATGCGAATTCTCCTTGCATCTGGCATGACAACGTAGAGTGCTCCGGGATATTTCTCCGGTCCATTTGCGATCAGCGTCTTCATTTCATCGAGATTCCAGGTTGTCACCTTCTCGGGTACGGTCAGTCTCATTGCAACATCGATGGGAACACCGACTTCGTTGATGTCTAGGTTGGGGTCAGGTGAAATCACGGTTCGAGCTGAGAAGTCAACCCTTTTTCCTGAGAGGTTACTCCTGAATCTTCCCTCCTTCCCCTTTAGTCGCTGAGAGAGAGTCTTGAGAGCCCTCCCAGACCGATGCCTAGCGGGAGGTATGCCTGAGGCTTCGTTGTCGAAAAATGTCGTGACGTGATATTGAAGAAGTTCAGCGAGGTCCTGCACTATTAGGGTTGGCGCACCTGCATCTATGTTCTCTTTGAGTCGCTGGTTTATTCTGATGATGTCCACAAGCTTGTGCGTCAGATCATCCTCAGATCTTATACCTGATTCAAGAGTGATGGACGGCCTCACCGACACAGGTGGAACCGGCATCACCTGAAGGACAATCCATTCCGGCCTTGCAACAGATGGATCCAATCCTAGGAGTCTGAGATCATCATCTGTGATTCTCTCCAACCTCTCTCTGATTATGCTTGGAGTAAGTCTTCGTGGCCCACCCTCCGGCGTTTCTTGGAATGTCGTAGGTTTGCTGAATTCGATTGGAAATTGCTTCGCGCCACAGTGCGGACAGTCGTCATCCCTTTTTGCTTCCTTCACAATCGAATCATAGATCTCATCTGGAACCGCCCTCAGCTGGTTTTGAACGTTTACCAATCTTTCCCTGAAGAAGTTGATCTTGTCACTCGTAAGCCTTATTCTGCCACAGTCTCTGCACGTGGTCTGTAGCAGTCTGTGGACGATCTTTGTGAAACTTACGTGAACCACTGGAGCTGCAAGCTCGATATGTCCGAAGTGCCCTGGGCATCTTGCAGCTGTGTTTCCACAGGTCTTGCATCTCTGTCGCGGCTCCAGAGTCCCTAATCTTCCATCCATCAACCCGGACGTTATTGGTGCTCCGTCCTCATCGTACGTGTCTGCTGTCTGAACCTCGACGACGGAAAGTTTCCTTACGTCGTTCGGCGAGAAGACTCCGAACTTGATCCCGTCGATTACTTTGTATAATCCGCTCTCCTCGACGACTGACAATTTACGCCCTCTCCTTTAGCATGAGCCTCGGCGTTATGCACAGACTCATCAACTCTTGAAGAAGCAGTTTGAACGCATAGGACATAGCGACAGGCGAGATCTGCGCCTCATCTCCACAGATCTTGCACACATACCTTCTCTGCCTAAGGTCATAGTAGCCCGCGAACCCACACTTCTCACAAACGTAGACGATGCTCTTGTCAGATTCCTCAAGGAGTCTGTCTTTCAGGAGCATGGCGGCACCATGTCCGATCAGGCAGTCCCGCTCCATCTCACCAAATCTCAAGCCGCCTCCTCTTGCACGCCCTTCAGTCGGTTGCCGCGTCAGCATCTGAACTTGTCCTCGAGCTCTTGCATGCATCTTATCGGCGACCATATGATGCAGCTTTTGATAGTAGACCACGCCTGCGAAGATATCCGCCAGCAGCCTCTCGCCTGTCACGCCGCTATACACAACTTCTCTTCCGCTATGGCGGAAGCCGAGTTCGAGTAGTTTTTCCCTTAACTGTTCCATACCTTCGTTGCTGAATGGTGTCCCATCGACTACCTGCCCGCTCTGAGAGGCTATCTTTCCTGCTATGGCCTCCGCAAATTGGCCGATCGTCATTCTTGACGGTATCGCGTGTGGATTGATTATGATGTCGGGTACTATCCCTTCTTCTGTGAAGGGCATGTCTTCTTGAGGGACTACGATCCCCACCACTCCCTTCTGTCCGTGTCGCGAAGCGAACTTGTCTCCAAGTTCGGGAACACGCATATCGCGGACTCTCGCCTTGACGAGCTTGCTTCCTTGGACAGATTCTATGAGAATGACCGAGTCCACAATGCCAGTTTCGGCGGGTCTTAGGCTCGTCGAGGTGTCTCTCCTAGTGGGGCCTTTGACCTCAAATTCTTTGTACTCTTCCAAGAAACGTGGAGGGCTGGTTCTTCCCACCAAGACATCTCCACCAGAAACGTTGGATTCGACTCCGATGATTCCGTCAGGTTCGAGTAGCCTGTAGTATTGTTCGCCCCTGTATCCCCTGATTCCTGTTTCGGGTATCGCGAACTTGTCTTTAAGCCCTCCCAGATATTGCCTAGATTCTGCCTCATAGACTCTGAAGAAGGTGGATCTGGCCAGGCCTCGCTCTATGGATGACTTGTTGAAAATCAGGGCATCTTCCATATTGTAGCCTTCGAACGACATCACCGCAACGACGCAGTTCTGGCCAGGCGGCCTCGCGTCGTAGCTAAAAACAGTCATCGGGCGAGTGTTCACGAGAGGCATTTGTGGATAGTGCAGTAGATGTGCCCTAGTGTCAAATCTATTGAAATAGTTCGTTGTGTACACGCCGAGAGCCTGTTTGGCCATGGCTGCCTCGTAGGTGTTTCTGGGCGACTGGTTATGCTCAGCGTATGGAATCAACGACGCGGATATACCGAGCATGGTGTACGAACATATCTCAAGATGGGTGTGCTCCTTCGCGAGTCCTTGCTGGTTGATGGCGACGAAGGTGTTCTCCTCTTCTTCCGCGTCGAGATAGTCGATTACGCCAGACTTTACCAAACTCTGCCACGTTATCTCCCCCGCTTTCAGCCTTGCGATGTGCTCATCGGTCAGCGCAGGTCTCCCATCTGCTACGACGATCAGCGGCCTTCTTACGCGCCCGGCATCGCAATTTACGTAGAGCTCACCTCTAGTAGGCGGTCCGTAGTTCACGCTAGCCACATTGACTTCCGAGCTTATCTCGCCCGACTTCCTCACCGATCTGATTTCGAAGGCGACTCTCTTGGCGTCATCACAGTATCCAATCAACGCTCCGTCCACGAATATCTTAGAGCCGCTTCGCCTCAGCGCCGGATCTGCATCTGAGGCTGATATCACGCCGAATTGATAGAGAGCTCTCAGCACGGGTGCCAATTCGCTGCTGACGGACGTAGTCGCCATCAACGAGAGGTTCTTCACGAGTCCACAGTTCGATCCCTCTGGTGTCTCATTTGGACATAGTCTCCCCCAGTGAGTCGGGTGGAGATCTCGAGCTTCGAAGTTCGGTTGACTTCGGCTAAGAGGTGATTGAAGTCTTCGAAGGTGGCTGAGCGTCGCCGTGAAGTTTGTGCGGTCAAGCAACTGAGTTATACCGACTTTTCCTCTCCCCCAGTTGCCAGTTGCCAGTGCATGTTGGAGCCTCTCAGTGATTATTCCTGGTCTGACCGACGCGGCGATCACTAGTTCTCTGCGGCGTATGTGCATACGCTCAAGCTGGTATTTCATGTCCCTCGCGAGGTTTCTGAAGGCTATCCTGAAGAGATCTGCGAGCAGCGGGCCCGCCAGTTTCAGCCTTTTGTTGGCGTAGTGATCTTTGTCATCAGGCTTTCTATTGCCAAGCTTGAGGTCTATTACTCTGCCCGCCATTTCACATAAGAAGAGCGCTTTTTCACGTTTCTTGTCAGGAGTTCTTCCAATGTGTGGTAAGAAGTTCTTGTCCAGTATGGATTCGGCCTTCTTCCGTCTGTACTCTTCAGGCTGACCATGGGCGATTCTGTTGCCGACATAGAGGATGGCATCTTCACGCGTGCTGATTTCTGCCACTTTCTCGAAGCTCTGCTCCAAGATGTCCTGGCCTTTCTGGGTCGATGTCGTGGCTTCTGTGATGTCCTTGTCAACCTCAAGTCCCAAGGCTCTTAGAACGATCACAATTGGCAGCTCAGCTGGCACACCTGGGACGGTAACGTAGATCGCTCCATCAGACCTCATCCTGAGTTCTATCCTTGCTCTGAACCCGACTGTGGTGGAGAACACTTTAGCCCGATATATTGGCTTGGTTCCGCTCCTGTCTATATCTATCAGGATACGGTTTGGCGCTAGGTCTTCCAGGCCGACGATCACTCTTTCGGATCCGTTTACTATGAAGTAGCCGCCGGGATCGTTGGGATCTTCTCCTAGGTTTATCAGCTCTTCAGGCGTCATTCCTGAGAAAGGGCACAGCTGCGACTTGAGCATGACAGGAAGGGCTCCGATGTAGACCCTTTCGGTGCTACCTTCTTTTCCGTCGATGACTGGGGTCATCCTTAGATGGATCGGCGCGGAGTATGTTAGGTTCCTGAGCCTTGATTCGATGGAATTAACGGGGTGATCCGAACCATCGACCTCCACGACTCTAGGTCCACCAATCTCGATCTTTCCCAGTTTGACCTTAAACGGATAGTCGGGAACATCGATCTCAATTTCCCCTACCTCGTCAACTATCTCTTGAAGACCTGTGTCGATAAACTCGTTGTACGAGTCGAGGTGCTGTCTGGCTAACCCTTCCTCCTTGAAGAAGAAGGTCATCAGTTCCCATAACTGTGCATCTGTGAGCAAGTCTGACCTCCCTTCCCGCAACTGAGATTCTAACCTTCGATCACATATCGGTAAGCGATAGATTCGCTTCCCGCCGGTCCCCCTCGGGTTATCTTGAGAACCTGGCCAGGTTCGGCATCTACTGCCTTGGCGCATGGGTCTGAACTCTTGATATATGGCAGCTGGTAGGCCTTTATCCTGTACCTAGAAAGAAGTTCCTCAACTTCTTCCTCGTTCATCACTTCATGCTTGGGCACAAGAATGTGCCCGAAAATGTCGAACTTCTTCTCTTCTTTCCTGTCGGCCAACGGAGCTAGTTTCCTCCAGTACGCTAGGCGAGAAATCATCAACCCTTTTCAGGGGTTTCTCAGGGGTGGACGCCCTTTGGGAAGGCGGGTTACCGCGTTGTAGCTAAGCGAGAAACTAATAAAGATATCGAACCAAGGGAATCCCGAAAAGTAATCAGCGCGCGACTGGGGCATTGGGGACAGTCGTCGCATCAAAGTCAGATGCTATCCCAGAGAAAACCTTTTGTCCGACGCCAAAGGAGCTGCCGATTGGCACTTCAAATGTTAAAAGTGAGTCAGCCGTCAGTAGTAAAATAAGTCACTCCGATCTGGATCTATGTCTGGTTGTGGCAGAGTTCCGGAGCACACACGTAGTTCCCCATGTTCGGTTTCCAGCACGAGTCTGCCGAATTCG
>Ga0315308_1000295_pt1 | contig 27356 bp, 21 predicted proteins | sample TDP3_MG_FD_203078 | JGI IMG/M metagenome (GOLD analysis project Ga0315308, IMG submission 203078) | Freshwater sediment microbial communities from Lake Towuti, South Sulawesi, Indonesia - TDP3 | ecosystem: Environmental > Aquatic > Freshwater > Lake > Sediment | place: Indonesia: South Sulawesi... | reverse complement strand
AAAGCCGACGTAGCTCAGTTGGTAGAGCAACGGTTTCGTAAACCGTAGGGCGTCAGTTCAAATCTGACCGTCGGCTCCAGATAAAAAAGTTCCGGGGACACAATACTTAATTAAAAAAGGGGGAAAGGGAATCGAGTAAGATAATTAAGTATTATGTCCCCGAATTTTTATAAACGGGTTGAATTTTTGGCTAAATTGTGTTAAAATATCTTTGGAAGAATGAATAAGAAATTAATCAAATACTGCAATATTGTTATAGAGTTCGGCTTGCCAATCTTAGCCTTCCTGATTGCTCTATCCTTTTATCTAAAGACCTACGATTCCTGTCAGATAAAAATTACACTTCTACATATTGGCGCTACCATTATCATAGCAGCCTGGCTGGTCAAGGTAGTTGAGAGAGGAAAACTCCTGGAAAATAGAGAACAGCGCCTATATGCAATTCCCGCTCTATTTTTCCTCCTTTCGGGTATTGTTTCTTTCTCCATTTCGCCATTCAAGTTTACCAGCTTTGAAGAGCTTACCAGGAGAGTTCTCTATATAGGGATTTTTCTAATTGCCCTCGTTGAGTTCAATAGTCCGGAAAAAGTAAATAGAATGTTTCGCTGGGTGCTTGCGGCAACATTTATCGCCGTTTTCTATGGTTTGGTTCAATTTATGGATTTGGACCCATTTATCTGGAAGGGAGCTTTTGGAGATAGGATATTTTCCACTTTTGGTAATCCCAACTTCTTTGCCGCTTTTCTGGTACTGGTTACTCCTTTGATTTTGACATTTTTCGATTTTTCCGATTTGAAAGATACGAGAAGGGTGGTTCTCTCTTTGGCTCTGGTCTCAGCCATTGGTGTCCTTTACTGCTTTATGCAATTCCTGGGAAAGGAAGGGCTAATGCGAATCGGCAGTTTGGGAGCGATGGCCTTTCGCTTTTTTGTTGAAAATAAGACCTACGCTTTCTTTTTTCTAATCCTCTTGTCCGTATTTTTAATGGTGCTGTTGAAAATGAAGTCTAAGAAGCTTCTGGTTCTATTTCTGTTTATTGTTCTGGTTAATGTCCTCATGACCAGAACCAAGGCTGCCTATATTGGCTTTGCGGCAGGAGCATCCTTCTTTGCCGTTGTTACTACACTTCTTATTGTTCCTGCGACAAGGAAGCAGAAGAAACTTTTCCTGGCGCTTTTTCTCTCGGTGGTGCTCCTTGGCACCTCGCTGGCAGTAGTTTTCCTTCTCCGACAAAGAATAGACTCGGTACGATTCAGGGTATTTACCTGGCTTTCTACTTTGGAAATGGTCAGGGATTATCCTGAAAAAGGCACTGGAATTAAGTCCACGGCTAAAAAGGAACTAATTCATAAATTACTCGGAACAGGGATTGGCACTTTCAAAATAGTCTATCCTGCTTTCCGGCGTCCGGAGATATTCCATATTGAGGGAAAACACAATACGGAAACAGACCATCCAGAGAATGAATTCATTGAGGTCTGGTACGATGAGGGGATAGTGGGGTTGGGAATATTTCTCTGGCTATTGACCATCTTCTTTTACACTGGAATTAAGAGGTTAAAGCAAGTTACCGGCTATTCGGCACAAAGCACTCCTTCCGGGAGGACTTCACAATTAAATCCCCACCCTAAAAAGATTTCAAAGCTGGCCACGGCGTATCGGTTGGACAAGTTGACAAGGCGTCCCTATTTGCTTCTTGGCCTATTGGCAGGTCTCTTTGGACTTCTGGTGCATAACCTGATGTGCGTGAATATGAGGTTTGTATCTTCTGGGTTCGTTTTCTGGCTTTTCCTGGGACTCTTGGGTGGTCAGATATTGGGTGGGAAGGATAACCCGGCCTCGGAAGAAAATAAGAGGCCGGCGTTACCTGCCCGTGTTTACTTCCGAAGGATAACCCAAACCATATTGATAATTCTGGCCCTATTCCTGGTTCTCTTCTTCAGGCGCTTCTTTATAGCCGATATTCACCACAACATTGCTATTGCTTATTCTAAAGCCGGGATGTGGGAAAAGGCTTTACCAGAGTATCAGACTGTCCTCAGAAATAATCCATATTATGCGATGACTCACTATTTTATGGGAAATGTATATAACGACAGATGGGATATGAAGAAGGTTTACGACCCTCGCTGGGATTCTCTGGACTTGCGCCAGAAATATTTCTTTCCTTCGTTATATAAATTGCTGAATCCGGATTGGTCAAAAGAAAGGAACGAAGAGCCTCGTACTGATGCTGAAAGGGCGCTGATAAAATACGCTGACTTGAAAAAGCTGGCTCCCAACTATGTACAGGTCCATTTCCAGGAAGGATCACTCTATACCAAATTGAATGATTGGGATAAGGCCATAGAAGATTTCAGAAAGTACCTGGACCTTGACCCTGTATACGGGCCCACATACTTTAAGATGGGATGGTGCTATGTGCAGAAGGGAGACTGGGCTAAGGCAGAGGAGGTCTACCGGAAGGCCATAGAGTGGAATCCCAAACTGGGCGAAGCATATATTAATTTGGCTAATGTCTATTTTATGGAGAAGAAACTTCCTGAGGCGGAAAATTACTATCGAAAGGCAGTGGAACTGAACGATTCAGATATTAGTGCCCACAGAAGCCTGGCCACTTTCTACTGGAACGTAAGAAGATACGATCTATCTCTGAAAGAATGGGAAAAGGTGTTGGAGCTGGACCCAGAGGATAAACAGGCAAAATCAATAATTGAACAGGTTAAGGGTAAAAAGGCCAATTTTAAAGATTGACTTTTAGTCTTATTCTCTCCGCCAGCTTAGCCTTATTTTTTGGCGAGCGGCGGTTTTTTCCATTATAGAAATGGATCTGGACCGCATAATAAGAAATATTTTTTTTCTCATCCTTTTAATCTGCCCTCTTATCTTTCTTACCGATACTACCCGCAATCCCTATGTTATTCAAGGCGTCGTGTTCGGGATTGGCCTATCAATGATTTTGGCTATCTGGGTTCTCAAGAGTAATCTTAGAAAAGAGTTCACCTGGCCCAGAACATGCCTGGATAAACCGCTTCTCTTTTTCTTTCTGGTCTCTCTACTTTCTGTCGCTTACTCATTCTTCCTTCATCCCGAGATGAAACTGGCTATCCTTTCCTTTGGCGGAAGAACTATCCTGTTCTTATTTCTCAATTGCATAGTAATCTTCTATCTAACTGTCTACCTCGTTCGCGAAGAAAGAAATATTAAAAGTCTACTATATATTACCTTTATAGTAGGAGCAGCCGCCTCCTTCTATGCCATACTTCAGTTTAAAGGGATTGAACCGATATGGCCGGGGAAAATAGAGCCCTTTGGTACTCGCAGTGTTTCCACCTTTGGCAATCCCAATTTCCTGGCGAGTTTTCTGATTCTGATTCTGCCGGTTATAGCGGTTCTGGCATTTTTCGAAAAGTCTCTCGCAAGGAAACTCCTTCTCGCCGGGCTTTTCGGAGTTAACTTCCTTGGACTCCTGGTGACCCACACTCGGAGCGCCTGGCTCGGGCTTTTTTCCGCTTCACTTTTCCTTGCCTTCTTTCTCGTTTTTTACCACCGCTCACTGCTTTTGAGGAACAGAAAGTGGTTAATTTTTCTTTTCGGTCTTCTATTTCTGGTCATGGTCTATCCCATAAGAGTCGGTCAACAAGGCGAGAATAAAGTTATGGTGGCGAAACTCGCTATGGATAAAGTTAAGAGCATTGCCGACTTTAAGCAGATGGCCTATGTCCAGAGATTTCTAATATGGAAAGCGTCCTACTCGATGTTTAAGGAGAGTCCTCTTCTGGGTCACGGCTGGGGAAATTTTGAGATTATCTATCCATTTCATCAAGGAAGATTTCTCAAGATAGAGAAGTATTCTCCTTTTCGCACCCATGCCAATAATGCTCATAACGAAATATTAGAGATAGCTACCCAGACGGGAATTGTGGGGTTGGGAATATACCTTTGGTTATTTATCGTCCTCTTTAAGATGGGAATGGGTAGTTACAGAAAGCTTACCAGTGAGTATCACCAGATGCTTATCTTGGGATTCCTGGCGAGCATTTTTGGAATGCTCATAGATAATATGCTGAATGTCTCTCTCCATTTTCCTATGCCTGCCCTTCTCTTCTGGATAGCGATGGGATTTGTGGTGGGGATATCTCAGAGAAACGGGATGTTAGAACATAGATTGCGCATGAACAGAGTACTTGCTTATTCGCTTAATGTTTTCTCAGCAATAATTATTCTCGGTATCGTTATCTTTAATCTCAGATATTTTCGCGGTGAAGTCCACTATTTCCAGGGTTTTAAATATGCAAAAAATAACGCTACATTAGTAAATGCAGTTAGGGAGTGCGAGCTTTCTTATAAAATTTACCCTCTAAATGTTGACAATAATTATGAACTGGGGAACACATATGCTCGCTTAAATAACAAGGAGAAAGCCATTTGGGCCTACCTTAGAGCAATAGAAGCAAACCCGGGTTACGACGAGATATATTCAAATTTGGGCATTATGTATGGAGAGACGGAGAAAATCCCAGAGGCAATTGAGTCCTTGAATAAATCAATCAAGATAAATCCTCTTTCGGTGCCTACCCTTTCCTATCTCGCCCAGGTATATGTGAGAACTGGAGAATGGGAGAAGGCTGCTCAACAGTATCGAGAAATACTGGACCTTGAGCCCGAAAATGAGAAAGCTAAGACAAATCTTTCCTACGTGCAGGCGCAGCTGGAAGCAAAAGGTGGTCCTGGGGGAGAGGTTGACGAAATTAGACTTCTATTTGAGCGAGGGCAAAAATATGTAGGAAATAAAGATTGGAACAGGGCGGAGGAAACCTACGTGAAGATTGTACAGCTTGCTCCGGGAAACGCAAAGGCGCACCTCTATCTGGGCAACATATATTTTAGCGAGGGCAAAATAGAAAAGGCAATAAGAGAATATAAAAAGGTAATTGAACTTTCTCCTACATTCAATATAGGAGCCCACAATAATCTCGGCCTTGCCTATTTAGAGTTGAAAAAGGTAGACCTGGCGCAAGATGAGTTCCAGAAAGTTCTGCAGGTTGATCCAGGAAACGAATTAGCCAAGAGGAAACTGGGTGAGATAGACTCGCTCCCAAAAAGTGAGCGAGATTAGGAAACCTTGACAAGATAAATGAAATCTGTTAGGATTATGACGGTGTTGAGCCTTCTGGGAAATTGAGAAAAGGAGTTAAATATGGTCAAAAGATACTTTCCACTAATGCTATTGATATGCTTGATTGTTATTTGCTTTTCTGGGACTCATTCTTTTTTATCTGCAGCAGAAGTATGCGATTTAATTGATACTCCCACGCCACAAATTGTTGAACAGGGTGGGTATAATGTGAACTTCCGCTTCTATAGCTTTAAAGGTAGTGAAGGTGACAATAATAGTGGGCTTCTTGTCGGCCTATTTTTTGGGGTATTGCAGTATATGAATCTGGGAGTCAATATGGATACGGAAAATCTCATCGGCAATAATAGTATGAAGCTCAGGCGACCACGGCTTTTTGTAAAGTTTCATATCTTCGGTGGAAGTGAATACATCCCGGCAATCGGGGTTGGTTATGATGACCAGGGTTACGGAGAATATAGAGATAGAAAGTATGAACACAGAGAAAAAGGATTCTTTGTAGTCATTTGTAGAGAGAATTTCATCCCCGGTCTGGATGTTTCCACCGGAATAAATGGTTACGACTTTGAGCAATTCAGAGTGAGAGGATTCATTAGTCTTTTTTCTCGGTTGGGTGAGAGTGTAGTCCCAATGTTAGAATTTGATAATTTAGGTGGTGGAAGCGAGAACAGAATAAATATGGGCATACGTTATTTCATAACTCCAAACCTGAATATTGAATTGGATGGAAAAGATGTTGCCGATGAGTTTGACCGTATCTTTCGTATCGGATATATAGGTGCATTTTGAGAAAAGGAGATTACATTGGCAGAAGTTGAAGGGTTAGATTTCGAACGGCCGATTGTGGAACTGGAAAAGAAAATCGGAGAGCTAAAGAATCTCGGGGCTAATGAAAAAGTGGACTTCTCCAATGAGATAATGAGCCTGGAGAAAAAATGCGATGAACTCAAGAAAGAAATCTTTGGTAACCTAACGCCCTGGCAAAAGGTTCAGTTAGCGCGCCACCCTAAACGGCCCTATACCTTGGACTACATAAATTTACTTATGACTGACTTTGTGGAACTCCGGGGAGACAGAGGCTTTGCCGATGACCGCGCTATAGTAGCGGGGATGGCCAGATTTGAGAATGAAACGGTAGCAGTTATTGGCCATCAGAAGGGCCGGAACCTCCAGGAGAACATGCTGAGAAATTTCGGGATGCCCCATCCAGAGGGCTACCGTAAGGCGTTGAGGACAATGAAACTGGCTGAGAAATTTTCGATTTCAGTCATCAGTTTTATAGACACTCCGGGGGCTTATCCGGGAATTGGTGCGGAAGAGAGAGGCCAAGCCGAGGCAATTGCCCGAAATTTAAAAGTTATGTCAGAATTGGTAGTTCCGATTATTGTGGTGGTCATCGGAGAGGGAGGTAGCGGAGGAGCCCTGGGAATAGGCGTCGGGGACAAGGTCCTGATGTTGGAGAATGCAATCTACTCGGTCATTTCTCCGGAAGGCTGTGCTTCTATCCTCTGGAGGGATGCGGCCAAAGCCCCAGACGCGGCCAAGGCACTGAAGTTAACCGCGCGAGATTTGTTGGAGTTAAAAGTAATTGACGAGATTATTGAAGAACCCCTGGGTGGGGTGCATCGGGATATAGGGTTTGTGGGGAAGCAATTGGCGGAAAAAATGAAAAGCTACCTCAGTGAGTTGAAGAATCTCCCTGCGGAAGAACTCTTGACAAGAAGATACCAAAAGTTTCGCGCACTGGGAGAATTCGTAGAATTGGAGCCAACGGGAAAGGAAGAGACTCAAATAAAGGAACAAGGTAAATGAGAAAGATCGGTGTTACCACTGCGGGTGGTGACGCTCCGGGAATGAATGCTTGTCTTCGTGCTGTAGTCCGAACAGCAATCTATTCTGGCTTTGAGGTACTGGGATTTGAGGAGGGATACCGAGGACTGATTGAAGATAAGAAGAGGAGGATGGATTTAAGGTCCGTTAGCGGAATCATCAGCTGGGGCGGGACGATATTGAAGACACAGAGATGCGAAGAGATAAAGAGTAAAAAAGGGATAGAGAAAGCAGCTGGTGTCTTGAAGAGGAACAGGGTCGATGGCTTGATTACAATAGGAGGAGATGGTGCTTTTAGAGGAGGGATGGAGCTCTATCAAGCGAGCGGGATACCCACCGTCGGTGTTCCGGCAAGTATTGACAACGATATCGCTGGGACAGAAGAGACTATAGGTTTCGACACGGCCGTAAATACAGCTTTGTCGTCCATCCAGAAAATCCGTGATACTGCTTCCTCCTATGAGAGAATCTTTATTATTGAGGTGATGGGAAGGGAGAGAGGGTTCATTGCACTTGCAGTTGGATTGGCTTGCGGGGCAGAGGTAATTTTGCTTCCAGAAATAAAATATAGCTTGACTAAAATTGCGCAAGAGTTAGAAAAAGGAAGAAGGAGTGGCAAGAAGAGCAGCATTATTGTTATGGCAGAAGGAGCAGGCGCAGCCTATGCCATAGCGCATCAGATAAGAGACTTCACTAACTATGAAGTCAGGGTAAGCGTTATCGGTTATGTTCAGCGTGGTGGCTCTCCTACTGCCCGTAGCGTAAATTTAGCTAATCTTTTTGGACATCAGGCGGTGAAAGTCGTGACCAAGACCAAATCGGCTAAAATGGTAGGATGGGAGAGAGGCCAAATCGTAGTTCGACCTTTAGAATATTCGGTAAGATATAAGAAAGAGATAGATAGGAATCTCTATAAATTGGCTCAAATCTTGGCAATTTAAGAAGAAAGGAGAAGGAGATGCCGTTAGTGACCACAAAGGAAATCCTGAACAAGGCTATGAGAGAGAAGTATGCGGTGGGGGCTTTTAACGCCAACAATATTGAAATGGTGCAGGGGATTATTGAGGCAGCAGAGGGGGAGAATGCTCCAGTGATCTTACAGGCTAGCCAAGGTGCAATTAAATATGCAGGACTCGAAAATGTGACGGCAATAGTCAAAAACGCTGCGGCTGTAGCCAAAGTTCCTGTAGCTCTACATTTAGACCACGGGACAGATTTTGAACAAAATGTCCAGTGTTTACGTATGGGATTCACTTCCTTGATGTTTGACGGTTCCAAACTTCCTTATAAAGAGAACGTTTCCATTACCAGGAGTGTAGTGGAGATGGGACATGCGGTGGGAGTTCCTGTGGAAGGAGAAATAGGCAAAATTGCGGGCACGGAAGACCATATTACTGTAGAAGAAGTAGAGGCCGCAATGACTGAACCCGAGGAAGCCTTGAGGTTCGTTCAGGATACTGGCGTGGATTCGCTAGCAGTGGCTGTAGGGAGCGTGCACAGGATGAAGACAAAAGAGGCTAAGCTAGACCACGAACGAATCAGGAAGATTGCCGAATTGGTAAAGATCCCTCTTGTTCTGCACGGCTCAAGTGGGGTAATGGATGATGAGATGAGAAAGGGCATCAAGGAAGGACTCTGTAAAATCAATGTAGCTACCCAGTTGAATATGGCTTTTGTTGAAGGAATGAGGAAGGCTCTAAAGGAGAAGCCAGAAGAGGTTGACCCGCGAAAGATACTTGAAGTTTCGAAACGATTGCTGAAGGAAGTGGTGAAGGATAGAATAAAAGTTTTTGGATGTGCGGGTAAAGCATAAATTGAAAGGAAGTTGTTAAGGATAGAAAGGGAAAGGGGGTAAATCAAGAATAGGTATGAGGATTGGAATATTGACTGGCGGAGGAGATGTGCCAGGCTTGAATGCGGCCATCCGGGGATGTGTGATGCGGGCGATGGATTTCGGCTGGGATGTTGTGGGAATCAGTGAAGGATGGAAGGGATTAATTGAAGGTTCAATTCAACCTCTGGGAATTTCCGAAGTGGAAGATTTAATGGACAAGGGAGGGACAATACTGGGGACTTCCCGGGTTAATCCTTATAAGGTGGAAAAAGGCGTAGAGAGATGTCTGGATAATATGAACAAACTAAAGCTTGACGGATTGATAGCCATGGGCGGTGAAGATACATTAGGCGTGGCCAATAAACTCTACAAGGAATACAAGATGAAAATTGTGGGTGTGCCAAAGACTATGGATAACGACCTTTCCTCCACCGACTATACTTTTGGTTTCGATACCTCCGTGACTCTTGCGGTTAACGCTTTAGGAGTCCTGAAAGATACTGGGAAATCGCACAGAAGGATTATGGTCTTGGAAGTAATGGGCAGGCACGCTGGTTGGGTGGCGCTGTTTACAGCCATCGGCGGTGGTGCAGACTGGGTTCTCCTTCCGGAAGAGAAAGTGGATATAGATGCGATGTGCGAGCACTTGAAAAAGGTCTATAAAAGAAAACAGATGGCCACCGTTGTCGTTTCCGAGGGTATTGAAATTCCCGAAAAGAAGGTGGGCGCGGAGAAATTGGACCAGTTTGGCCATATGTTGCTGAAAGAAAGAGGCGTGGGAGAAACAGTTGCTAAGATTATACAGGACAGGTTGGGAGTTGATACGAGGGCGAGCGTTATTGGCCATATGCAGCGAGGAGGACCTCCTACTCTCTTTGACCGAATGCTGGCAGTGAGGGCCGGCGTAAGAGCAGTTGAGCTGGTTAAGGAAAGGAAGTTTGGCCACATGGTGTCGCTCCGCGGAACAGAGATGGAAGCGATTAGTTTAGATGAAGCTGTTGGTAAGTTGAAGGCTGTCTCCCGTGAGTGGATAGAATTGGCACATAAACTTTTTAAGTAAGAAAATATAACTTGAAAGGTAATCTTTACTTGGTGAGAAATGAGAATTTCTTATAATTGGTTAAAAGAGTACGTAGATTTTTCCTTGCCTCCTCCCGAACTGGCTAAGCTTCTCACCATGGCTGGCCTGGAAGTGACTGAGATTATCTATTCGGGGCCAGGGGTAGAGAACGTAGTGGTTGGGGAAATACTTTCGCTGAAGCCTCTTGCTCAGGCAGATAATTTAAGTCTCTGTCAAGTTTCGGATGGCAAGCAAATTTTTTCTGTGGTTTGTGGCGCAAGGAATATCAAGGTCAAAGACCTGGTTCCTCTTGCCAGGGTCGGGGCTAGACTCCCTGATGGGAGAAAAATAGGTAAAGCCAAGATAAAAGCGCAGACTTCCTATGGGATGCTCTGCTCGGAGAAGGAACTGGGGGTGGGAGAAGATGCCAGCGGCATCCTGATTCTTGCGCCTGGTTCTAGATTGGGTGAAGATATTAAAAAAGCTTTGGGTTTGTTAGAGGCAGTCCTCGAAGTGGAGCTGACTACTAATCGTTCTGATTGTGCCAGCATATTTGGGATAGCGCGTGAGGTATCGGCTATCACGGGAGGGAGGTTAAAACCTCCCAGAATTGAAGTGCGGGAGAACGGAACTTCTGTTTTTGATTTGGCGAAAGTGGAAATTCTCCAGGCGCAAGCATGCAGGCGTTATACAGCCAGAGTTATTAGAGAGGTAAAAGTTGGTCCTTCCCCTTCCTGGTTGGCCAAGAAGTTAGCCACGGTGGGGCTCAGGCCAATCAATAACATAGTTGATATTACCAATTACGTCCTGGTTGAACTTGGCCATCCCCTTCATGCCTTTGATTATGATAAACTCTGCGAGCACAAGATTGTCGTACGTTTTGCTCATACAGGTGAGAGATTATTGACTCTGGATAATCAAGAAAGAGAATTGACAGAAAAGAATCTGGTTATTGCCGATGCGAAGCGTCCTGTTGCTTTAGCGGGAATAATAGGAGGGACGGAGACCAGCGTTGACCCGTCTACCAGGAATGTACTTCTGGAAAGTGCTTATTTCAGCCCTCAGGTAGTAAGGAGGGCGGCCCGGCAGTTCGGAATTGATACAGAATCGTCCTATCGCTTTGAACGCGGTGTTGATGTGGAGAATGTGGTTGTTGCTTCTAACCGAGCTTGCCAGTTAATTCAGGAACTCACTGGAGGGAAAATCTGTTCCGGGGTAATCGATGTTTATCCCGAGCCCTTACCTCCAGTAGAAATAGAGCTTTCTCCCGAAGAGACCAACCATATTTTGGGTTCTAACATACCTTCAGAAGACGTAAGGGAAATTTTGAAACGTCTGGGATTTAAGATTTCGGAAAAAGAGGGAGAGAAGCGGTTATTGGTGAAGGCACCTTCCTATCGAAATGACATTTCTCGCCCCATTGACCTGGTAGAAGAGATTGCCCGAATATACGGATATGATAGGATTCCGTCGGCCATGCCGAGAGTAGAGGTCAGTAATACGATCGACGATAAAGTCTTGACGTTGGAGGACTTGGTAAGAAATGTCTTAACTAGGCTAGGATTATGCGAGGTTGTTAGCCATTCTTTAGTTGGCCCGGACTATTACAATGAACTGGATATTGCTTTTCCGCCAGGAGCAAAAGGGACCGTGGGAATTACCAATCCATTATCCCGAGAGCAGAGTCTCTTGCGCACTTCTCTCCTGCCCGGGCTCTTATCTATCTTGAGATGGAACCTAAACCGTGGCATTAGTGATATCAAGATATTTGAGATTGGCCGGGTCTTTTTTTCTACGGAGGCCATCCCAGAAGAGAAAAGGATTTTGGCCGGGGCCCTGGTTGGCACTCAGGAGGAAGGATACTGGGAGGAGCCTGCAAGAGCTATTGACTTCTATTATGTCAAGGGGATTATGGATTCCCTGTTGCGAGAATTGGGCATCTACCATCAATATCAGAAAGAAATCGGGATGGAGAAAAGCAGCCACTTTCTTCTGGAGGACAGAATTTCAAATAAGATAATGGTTGACAAAGAACATTTGGGGGACTTTGGCGAGCTAATTAGGACGGTATCCCGGAAAATGGAATTTAGCGATAAGGTGTACATTTTTGAATTAGATTTTGACAAGCTGTGCAAATTTATTGAAATGAAAAGGAAATATAAGAAAATGTCGAGATTCCCCTGGGTTTCCCGGGATATTGCTCTGGTAGCGCCCGAAGGCTTGACATTTGAAGAAATTTGTGTTAAAATTAAAGCGCTCGGGGGAGAAGTCGTTCAAGACGTTAAGCTTTTCGACCTATATCTTGGAGAACAGATTGAGTCCGGTAAGAGAGGTTTAGCCTGCAAGGTTATTTACCAGTCCATGGATAGGACTTTGAGGGATGAAGAAGTAAATAACCTTCATATGAAGATAGTGGAAGCCCTGGAAAAAGATTTGGGTGTAAGAGCGAGAAGATAAGACTTTACCACTAAATAAGGTAATATGGAAGAATTTGAAGTTCTCAGGAAAAAGATAAAGGAGGTTGTTTCATTAGTCAACTCACTTAAACAGGAAAAAGCAAAACTACTGGAAAAGATTGAAAAGCAGAAAGAAGACATTAAATTTATGGAAGGAGAGAACAAAACTGCAAGGAAAATAATCGCTCAAGCTGAGCGTTTAGGAAAAGAAAAGAAAGAAGTAAGAGAGAGGCTCCAGATTCTGCTTGATCGGTTACAGAAAATGAAAGTATGATCCTGGCACATTGGAAAGGATAGTATGCTCGAGAAAGAGAAGGATAAGATTCCAGTGAGGATATATAATCGAGAATTCATAATTGAGGGCGGCGATTGGGATCCTTTATATGTTTCCGCCTTGGCGAAATACGTCGACGAGCAGATGAATAAGATAGCTAACACATCACACATTGTGGATACGAGCCGGGTAGCAGTTTTGGCTGCTCTAAATATTGCTGATGAATTGTTCAAATTGAGAGAAAGTAAAGATACCAGTGGCCAGGAGATATCGAAAAAATCTGAAGAATTGGTCAAGCTGCTGGACCAAGCATTAAAATAATAGTTGCCATATTGTGTCAATACAATAGTTTTTAGACTGTCCCTGCGATGTTCGTGATGTGTTGACTATTTTAAGCCGACAAGCATAAACCAGGGAATTCGGAGCCTCTGATAATCGTGGTTATCGGAGCAGGATACCCACTTTGGGTTGGTGCTTTAAAAAAGTCAATCACACGGCAGAGCGGGGACTTTTTTTGCTATTGTCTGGTACAAAGATACCAGTTTGCTCCAGTTGGGGGAGAGGATGGACCTTTTTGCTAAGGAAAAATCGGAGACGGCACAAGATATGCCATTGGCATTGAGGCTTTGTCCAAGGAGACTTTCCGATTTCGTAGGACAAGAGCACATTTTAGGGAAAGGCAAACTTCTCAGGCGCGCCATCGAAGCGGATAGAATCATATCCGTCGTCTTCTATGGCCCACCAGGTTGTGGCAAGTCAGCGCTGGTTAGAATAATTGCAGAAGGGACAAAAGCGTATTTTGAAGAGCTAAACGCAGTGACTTCTGGGGTGGCCGATTTGAGAAGAATAATTGAAAGAGCTTGGCAAAGGAGGAAGCTTGCGGAGCAGAAGACGATTCTATTGATTGATGAGATTCACCATTTTAACCGGAGCCAGCAGGATGCTCTTCTGCCAGATGTAGAGAAAGGGATAATAACTTTGATCGGCATCACTACTGAGAATCCATATTTCTACATCAATGCGAGGTTACTTTCCCGCTCCCAGATCTTCGAGTTTAGATCTTTGACCGATGAAGATCTGAGAGTTATTTTGAACAGGGCGATTGAAGATAAAGAAAACGGGCTGGGTAGGATGAAAGTAAAGATTTCTCCCGAGGCATTAACGCATCTAATAAGAACTGCTAACGGTGACGCAAGGAAGGCATTGAATGCTCTGGAGCTGGGAGTTAAAACTACAAAGCCAGGCCCGAGCGGAGAAATAGATTTTACCTTATCAGTGGCCGAAGAATCCATCCAGAGAAAGGCTGTAGTTTATGACAGAAAAGGCAATCAACATTATGATACAATATCTGCTTTTATTAAAAGTATGAGAGGGTCTGACCCGGATGCAACGTTATACTGGTTGGCAAAAATGATCTACGCTGGCGAGGACCCACGGTTCATTGCGAGAAGGATTCTTATTTGTGCCAGTGAGGATGTGGGCAACGCAGATCCGCAAGCTCTGGTAGTAGCAAATGCCGCCCTACAGGCATGCGAATTCCTGGGAATGCCCGAAGCCAAAATACCTCTTGCCCAGGCTGCAATATACATTGCTTGTGCTCCCAAGTCAAATTCGGCCTATATGGGAATAGATAGAGCTTTGGCCGATGTAGAAGAGAAAGAGACTCTCCAGCCTCCAAAATACTTGACCAAGGTCGGACAAAAGGATTATAAATATCCGCACAATTATCCGAAGGGATGGGTCCGACAAGGCTATCTGCCTCGGAAGCGTAAGTACTATTTTCCCACGGAAGAAGGCTATGAGGCAGAGATTAAGCGGAGGATGGAAGAACTCGAGTCGAGGATAGCGCGGGAATCTAAGTCGTCTCGTAAATAGAAGCCAGATCCAGGTTCTTTAGTGCAAAATGAAGAAAAGGAAAAGACAACTCAGATACGAATTCTTGAAGAAGAGAGACAACCTTTCTCGCAAGCGGATAGAATCCAAAAGTCAGAAGATTGAAAAGGGGCTCTTTGCGTTGCCCGATTTCCAAAGAGCAAAGACAGTTATGTTCTATGTGTCTTTTCGGAGTGAAGTCGAGACGGATAGAATGATAAGAAAGGCGTTAGGCATGGGAAAAAGGCTTGTAGTCCCTGCTGTGGATGGAGAAAGAATAGTGTTAGCTGAAGTCAAAAATTTTGAAAAAGAACTCACCGAGGGAAGGTTTGGAATAAGGGAGCCCAAAAAAGAGTTCAGAAGGAGGGTGGATGCAAGACAGATCGATCTGGTCGTTGTTCCGGGAGTGGTCTTTGATAGATGGGGAGGTCGGCTGGGGTATGGGCGAGGGTACTACGATCGGTTTTTGAGAAGTAAATCAATACCGTCAAGGAGAGGTCGCTGGCGTCAATGCTCACTGGTCGGACTGGCTTTCGATTTGCAGATTGCCAGGAAGATTCCTCTTGGAGAGAATGACGTGAGGGTGCATAAGATAGTCACAGAGAGCGGAGTGATAAATTGTAGAGATTAACTTAGAATTCTGTTTCGCCAAGGGAGAATCTTTGGTCTTCTTGGATAAACAGGTTGGCGGGCAAGAAAATTTCGATAGATCGGGAGGAAAAGAATGGCTAACATAGTTTTGGTTGCTTTAGCTTGCCTTTTCTTGGGAATATTGGCAGGATACATATTGAGATTTGTCTATGCAAAATTTCAGGCTTCTTCAGTTGAAGCACAGGCAAAGAGAATAATTGATTCGGCGCGGCGAGAGGCGGAAGCGAAAAAGAAAGAAGGAATTCTTGAGATAAGAGACGAGATGCACAGAGCGCGGCTTAAATTTGAGGACGAAACGCGAAGTCGACGGCAAGAATTAGAGAATATCGAAAAACGGTTAGCACAGAAAGATGAAAATTTAGACCGGAAAGTAGATATCCTTGAGAAAAAAGAGAGAGAAATTGAAAAGAAAGAGAGATATATTTTAGGAAAAGAGAAATATCTGGAGGAAGAGGCGCGGAAGTTGGCCCAAGGAAAAGAGGAGCAAAAGAAAGTATTGGAAAGATTAGCTCGAATGACTCCAGAAGAGGCCAAAAAGGAGCTCTTAGTTAGTATGGAGGAAGAGGCCAAGAGAGAAGTGGTAGCAATTGTTAGACGGATGGAGCAAGAAGCCACAGAGACGGGAAAAAGGAGAGCTATGGAAATTTTGAGTCAGGCGATCCAGCGCTGCGCTGTGGAGCAGACTGCGGATATTACAGTTTCCACTGTTGCTCTTCCAGATGATGAGATGAAGGGCCGCGTGATAGGTCGGGAAGGGAGAAATATCAGAGCCTTTGAGAACGCAACGGGGGTTGATTTAATAATTGACGATACCCCGGAGGCTATTACGCTTTCTGCTTTTGATGGAGTGAGAAGAGAAATTGCACGGGTTGCTCTGGAAAGGCTAATTGCCGATGGGAGAATTCACCCGGCAAGGATTGAAGAAGTTGTAGAAAAAGTGAAGAAAGAGATGGAAATACATTTGAAGTCAGTGGGGGAACAGGCAGCGTTTGATATCGGGGTTCAAGGTCTCCATCCCGAATTAACTAGATTGATAGGCAGGCTTAAATATCGAACCAGTTACGGCCAGAATGTTCTCCAGCACTCTCTGGAGGTAGCCTACATCGCTTCTGTACTGGCTGAGGAGGTAGGAGTAGATGCGAAATTTGCAAGACGGGCCGGGTTGATACACGATATGGGCAAATCCATCGATCGCGACGTGGAAGGAACCCACGCGCAGATTGGTGCAGATTTAGCAAGGAAACATAATGAATCCCCGAAAATGGTTAACGCCATTGCTGCTCATCACGAAGATTGCCTGGCGCAGAGTGTAGAAGCGGTTTTGCTTCAGGCTGCTGATGCAGTCTCTGCATCCCGTCCTGGGTCAAGGAGGGAATCGCTCGAGTATTATCTGAAGAGGCTGGAGAAGTTGGAGAAGGTAGCTAATTCTTTTCGCGGAGTGGAGAAAGCTTATGCTATTCAGGCGGGACGAGAAATAAGGATTATCGTGGAACCGGAAGAAGTGGAGGACAGTATGGTACAGGAGCTGGCCAAGGAAATAGCGCAAAAAATTGAAAAGGAATTGGAGTATCCTGGCCAGATAAAAGTTACGGTTATTAGAGAAACCAGAGCGGTTGAGACGGCAAAATAAAAATAGGGACAGCGACCATTTATCCGGCAGATTCACAAAAGATAGTTTTTCATCGCTGGAGGAATTTCTGATTAAGATTATCTTTTGCTCGTATAGGCAGAATTGGTTTAGATTGGGGAGAGAGTTAGGGTGAGGAGCACAGGTCCGACAGGACTCCGAAGAAGGGTCGGACTCCTTCGGAGCTGATTCACAAGAGGGGGCAACGTGAAAATACTCTTTGTTGCTGACATAATTGGTAAGCCGGGCAGGGAAGTAGTGAAAGATATGCTTCCCAGGACAAAAGAGGATGAAGATATCGAATTTGTGATTGCTAATTGTGAAAATGCGGCGGGGGGCTTTGGTCTTACTCCTAAGATTTCCCGTGAGATATTGTCTAGTGGAGTTGATGTGATTACTATGGGCAATCACGTATGGGCAAGAAAGGAGATTTCAGAAATAATAGAAGAAGAGAACATCTTGAGGCCGGCAAATTTTCCCTCAGAAGTACCGGGTAAGGGGTGGACAGTTATTCAGGCTGCGAACGGAATAAAAGTGGGTGTGATAAATCTTTTGGGCCGAGTCTTTATGTCCACTTTGGAGTGCCCCTTTCGTACAGCTGACCGGATTATAGAAGAAATCAACAAAGAGACAAAGATAATCGCTGTGGATATGCACGCAGAAATCACCTCAGAGAAAGTTGCCATGGGTTGGTATCTGGACGGCAAGGTCAGTGCCGTGATAGGTACTCATACTCATGTTCCTACTGCTGATGAACGAATTCTGCCACAGGGCACAGCTTACATCACTGATGTGGGAATGACGGGCCCTCTGGATTCAGTCATCGGGATAAAAAAAGAGATAATCCTGAAGAAGTATTTGACTCAGATGCCAATCAGGTTTGAAGTAGCCGGGAATGACTTAGTTTTTGCTGGAGCAGTGGTAGAAGTCGATGAGAAAACAGGAAAGGCGAGAAGTATAACGAGATTTGCTAAGCCGTTTGCCGGAAGAGTGGAAGCGAGCGAGGAATGAAATGGAACAACTTAGAAAAATCTATAAAGTATCAGAGCTAAACAGGGTAGTGAAGAATCTCCTGGAAGGAGAATTCACTGAAGTTTGGCTTGAAGGAGAGATATCCAATCTGACCCTCCACTCATCGGGCCATCTATATTTTAGCTTAAAAGATGAGGAAGCACAAATTAGTGCCATCATGTACAGATGGCAGGTTGGGGAACTGGAATTTGCGCCAGAAAATGGCATGATGGTAATAGCTCGAGGCAAGATAAGTGTTTTCGTTAAAGGCGGGAGATACCAGATCATTGTCCACGCCCTGGAACCCTTGGGTATCGGTGCATTGCAGCAGGCATTTGAACAATTGAAGAGGAAACTGGAAAAAGAGGGGCTATTTGATAAAGCGCACAAGAGACCGATACCGATGTTACCTCAGAAGATTGGTATAGTTACCTCACCTACGGGAGCGGCAATCCGTGATATATTGAATATAATTGAGCGTAGATTTGCTAATGTGCATATCCTGATCCACCCGGTTAGCGTCCAGGGCGACCGCGCTGCCGGAGAGATTGCTGAAGCAATAGTCTACCTTAACCAATATCAACCATCCCTTGATGTGTTAATCGTAGGAAGAGGGGGCGGATCCCTGGAGGACCTTTGGCCTTTCAATAGAGAAATCGTTGCCCGGGCTATCTATGATTCCAGGATTCCCGTGATTTCGGCTGTTGGACACGAAATCGATTATACTATTGCTGATTTCGTTGCCGACCTCAGAGCTCCTACGCCTTCAGCGGCTGCGGAATTGGTAGTTAGTAATAAGATTGAGTTAGAAAAGAAGATAGTGCTTCTGACTTCTAAGGTAAGATCATTTATGGAGCACAAATTGGAGGCATATAGCAGTCAATATAGACGACTCGCAGAATATAGGATCTTTATCCGTCCTGAAGAACTGTACTCGCAATTTCAACAAGAAATAGATTACTATTTGGAGAAAATAGTTTCAAGATGTTGCCACTTTCTCGATTTCCAGATGGAAAGGTTGAATTCAATTAGAGGAAAGTTAGAGGTTCTTTCTCCTCTGAATATTTTAGCCCGGGGTTATAGCATTGCCTATAAGCTGCCAGAAAATGCGGTTTTAAGAAGTACTTCCCAGGTTAACGTTAATGATAGGGTGAAAGTTAAACTCTATCAGGGTAAATTGGTTTGCAGAGTAGAAGAAGCGGTGCTGTCAGAAGGAACGGAGACAGCAGAGATAGACGACGGAAAGGAGAAGAAATGGAAGAGATGAAGTTTGAAGAAGCTATAAGTAGATTGGAGAGCATAGTGCAAGAGCTGGAAGAAGGAGAAAAGTCTCTTGAGGATTCATTGAAATTATTTGAGGAGGGCATAAAATTATCAAAGTTCTGCTCGGCAAAACTTGAAGAAGCGAAAAAGAAAATCGAGATTTTAACTAAATCTGATAAGGGAGAATTAGTACTAAAACCTTTTGAGTTAGAGGAAGAAATAGAGGAAAAGGATATCAATTCAGAGAATTCGGAGTCTATGGAATAGGATTGTTGTGAGATGGTTCGTTCGATTGAAAAGTACCTGAGAGAAAAGCGCGTTGCTATTGAGGCCTGTCTGGACAAAATCCTCGTTTCTCCCAGGAAATTTCCCTCGATAATTAATAAGGCTATACGCTACAGCGTTTTTGGTAGAGGGAAACGCCTCAGGCCCATTTTGGTTATCGCTGCTGCAGAAGTATGTGGTGGGAAAATTTCTAACATCTTACCTGCTGCTTGCGCAATAGAGATGATTCATTGCTACTCTCTTATTCACGACGACCTCCCCGCCATAGACAACGACGATTTCCGACGGGGCAAATTGTCTTGCCACAAGAAGTTCGGAGAAGCCATGGCTATTTTGGCCGGTGATGCATTATTGGCTAAAGCCTTTGAGGTTCTATCAGGAACCAGGCATGGCGAGAATGTAGTTATTCAAACGAAAGTAATCAGCGAGGTCGCTCGAGCGATAGGAACAGAAGGGATGTTAGGAGGACAGGTAGAGGATATTCATGCTTCTCGTTCCGAAATAAAAGGAGATAGGAAGAAGAAATTGGCTTATATCCATTCGCATAAAACAGGTGCTCTTATTGATGTAGCATTGAGAGTAGGAGGGATGCTGGCAGGTGCGTCTCGGCGAGAATTAAGAGCACTCGGCAGATACGGCCGAAGTTTCGGATTGGCCTTTCAGATTACTGACGACATATTGGATAAGAAGGAGAATAGAGAATTGACCTATCCTCGGCTCTACGGATTGGAAGCTTCCCGAGAAAAGGTGAAAAGGCTAATTAAGCAGGCTAAAGTTCCGCTAAGGATATTTAGAAAAAGGGGAGAAATCCTCGAAAAGTTGATAGATTACTATATCAAGTCAAGAATATAGTATAGGTGGAAAAAGTGAATATCAGATTGGCTTACGGGAAAAGGGGCTTGGATATCAATCTTCCGGAAGAAGGCCTTACCATTATTGAGCCGGAATTCGTGCCGGGGCTTTCTAATGAGAAGAAAGCCTTTATTGATTCCTTGAGGCATCCCTTAGGAAGTCCACGGCTTAAGGAACTGATTAAGCCTAAAGACTCCATAGCCATTGTCTTCTCAGATATAACCAGGCCTGTGCCTAATAGAAGGATTATTCCCTGGCTCTTAGAAGAACTGGAAGGTGTAAGCAAAAATAGAGTGGTCCTGATCAATGCCACAGGAATGCATCGACCTAACACAATTGAGGAGCTTACTGAAATGTTAGGTGAGGAAGTTGTTAGAAATTATAGAATTATTAACCATGATTCCCAAAATAAGGATGGGATGGTCTATCTGGGAAAGACTAAAACTGGAGGGGAAGTCTGGATAAATAGAGATTATATGCGAGCAGATGTTAAGATACTCACGGGATTTATCGAGCCGCACTTTTTTGCGGGATTTTCCGGAGGCCCCAAGTCAGTGCTTCCTGGTGTCTCCGGCGAGCGGACAGTGATGCACAATCATAGTACGAAGATGTTGAATGATCCCAAGGCAAACTGGGGTATTACTTATGGGAATCCTCTCTGGGAGGAGATTCGTGAGGTGGCCCTGATGACCAAACCTACTTTCATCATAAATGTGACTTTGAATAAGGAAAAAGAGATAACCCGCATCTTCTCCGGAGAGATGAATTTGGCGCACCAGAATGGCGTGGAATTTGCGAGAAAGACCGCCATGCGTTCTGTGCCTTACCTTTTCGATTTAGTTATTACCACCAATAGTGGTTATCCCCTTGACTTGAACCTTTACCAAACAGTAAAGGGAATGTCGGCAGCGAGCCAGATCGTTAACCAAGGCGGAACTATTATCTCTGTATCCGAGTGTTCTGATGGAATTCCCGAACACGGGAACTACCGTTACATCCTCCGGATGGGGAAAAATCCAAGGGAGATTTTAAAGATAGTGGAGTCCCCTGGGTTTTCCATGTTCGACCAGTGGGAAGCTCAGATTCAGGCTAAGATTCAGATTAGGGCGAGAGTCTATCTCTATTCCCAGCTTCCAGAAAAAGAAGTGGTAGCTTGCCATCTTGAGCCTATTAATGATGTGGAAGCTACAGTGGCAAAAATAAAGAAGGAATCCGGGGATAATCTTAGAATAGCAGTTCTTCCCGAGGGGCCTATGACTATCCCTTATCTGAGCCGGAGCTCCTAAGTCGAGGAGGAAGCAGAGAATATGGGAGTTTTGGAGCTAATTACGCGACCAAGCGATCTCAGGTTAATCAGGAAGGAGTTGCTTTCTCAATTGGCAGAGGAGATAAGAAAAAAGATAATCTCGGTGACGGCCGAGAGGGGAGGCCATCTGGCGAGCAGCCTGGGCACAGTCGAATTGGCTTTAGCCTTGCACTATGTTTTTGATTCGCCTCAGGATAAGATTGTCTGGGACGTTGGCCACCAGGCATATGCTCATAAGATTTTGACCGGGAGAAGAGATAATTTTTCCACGCTCCGCCAACACGGGGGAATAAGTGGATTTCCTACTCCCGAAGAGAGTGAACACGACGCATTTGGCGTTGGGCACAGTTGCACTGCAATCTCAGCTGCTCTGGGTATGGCTTGTGCCCGCGATTTGTCTGGTAATAACCACAAGGTGGTCGCAGTTATAGGCGATGGTTCGATGACCGGGGGAATGGCTTTTGAAGCTCTCAACAATGCCGGACATCTGGGTAAGGACCTCCTGGTAATCCTGAATGATAATGAAATGTTCATTTCCCACAGGGTGGGCGCTTTGGCTGCGTATCTGACTAGATTGATGACTTTAGGTCTAGTGAAGAAACTGGAAAGGAAAGTAAAAAAGTTTTTGACCAGAGTCTCGTTCTGGGGAATCGCAATTCTTAGAGTCGTCAGGAGATTTAAGGTTCTCCTCTTTCCGGGGATGCTTTTTGAGGAAATGGGTTTCTCCTATCTGGGACCAATTGACGGACATAATGTTCAGTATCTAATCGAGATACTCCAGAAAGTAAAAGATATGAGAGGCCCAGTCCTGATTCACGTAATCACCAAAAAAGGTAAGGGTTATCAGCCGGCGGAGCGAGAGCCTATTAGGTTTCACGCAACATCCCCCTTCAATCTATTGACTGGAGAGTCAGAAAAAAGTAAGATTGCCTCATATACCGAAGTGTTTAGTCAGGCTCTTATAGACCTAGCTAGAACGAACGAAAAGATCGTTGCTATTACGGCTGCAATGCCCCAGGGTACAGGTTTGGACGGATTTCAGAAAGAGTTTCCCAAAAGATATTTCGATGTGGGAATTGCTGAACAGCATGCAGTTACGTTTGCCGCAGGGCTGGCCAAAGCAGGCTATAGGCCTGTCTGTGCTATCTATTCAACGTTTCTGCAGAGAGCTTTTGACCAGATAATTGATGATGTTTGCCTCCAGAACCTCCCGGTGGTATTTGCAATAGATAGAGCTGGTATAGTAGGTGAAAATGGGGCGACGCATCAGGGAACCTTCGACCTTTCGTATCTCAGGCTAATTCCCAATATGGTGATAATGGCTCCCAAGGACGAGAATGAACTGGTGCAGATGTTAAATACCGCTCTATCCTGGAATTTTCCTTGTGCTATTCGCTACCCCCGCGGCCAGGGCATTGGAGTCAAGGTGGACAGGCAATATAAGATCCTTCCGTTAGGAAAGGGTGAACTGCTTACAGAGGGGAATGATGTCGCTATCCTGGCAATAGGAAGTACTGTCCATCCTTGTCTTTTAGCCCAGCAGATACTGGAAGCAGAGGGCATAAGAGCAAATCTCGTTAATATGAGGTTCGTTAAACCCGTGGATGTGGGCCTGATAAAGAAGATAATTGAAAAGGTTTCCAAGATTGTGACCGTCGAGGAGAATACGCTATTGGGTGGATTCGGGTCGGCTATTAAGGAGTTACTTGCGACCGATAATATCCGTACTTTGAGCATTGGACTCCCCGACCGGTTTATTGAACATGGTACGAGCGAGAAATTAAGAGAGAAATATGGACTTACTGCGGAGAGTATAGCGGAGAGAGTGCGGGAGTTTGTGAAGAGAGGATGAAGGGATAGTTTTCGGAGTCGCTCGGCTAGAACCTCGCTCAAATTTCGCCAGCGCTGGGGCTAAACCTGGCGAAATTAAAGCTCCTGTAACTATCCCTTCATCCTCAGGGTTACAAGAGGTGGGGATAGTTTTCGGAGTCGCTCGGAATAAGAATTCGAAAGATAGTTTACTCATCGCTGGGGAATTTTTTACCGCTAAAAAACTTCGGACTCCGCAGGACGCAAATCGAAACTCCTCGCTTCGCTCGTCGGACGGCGATTTGCTGGAAAGAAAATAAGCCGTCCTCGTTTTTTGGCTAAAAATTACTAAACTTCTTCGCAAACTATCTTTCAAATATCAGGCCATTAAAACGTGGGGACAAAAAAGAGAAAAGAAAGATTAGACAAGGTTCTTATGGAAAAAGGACTGGCTGGCAGCCGGCAGGCAGCGAAGGGATTGATAATGGCTGGGTCGGTTGAGGTGGATGGTCGAAAAATTATCAAGGCCGGTGCTGAGATCCCTATTGATGCCGAGGTGGAAATAAAGGAGTCGTCTTTCGGGAAATATGTTTCTCGAGGCGGACTTAAATTGGAATCAGCAATAAAGGAGTTTGGACTTAATGTCCGGAGCAAAGTCTGCCTCGATGTGGGTGCCTCAAGAGGTGGTTTTACGGATTGCCTTCTCCAGAATGGAGCAGAGAAAGTTTATGCCCTGGATGTTGGTTATGGACAGCTTGATTGGAAATTAAGAAATGATCCCAGAGTGGTGAATATTGAGAAAACAAATATCAGATACTTTGAGGGTGAAGGGATTAAAAGCTCCATTGATCTGGCTACTATTGATGTCTCTTTTATTTCGTTAGAAAAGGTCTTGCCGAGAGTTAAAGAGTTGATTCGAAAAAAGGGAGAGATAGTTTCCCTGATTAAGCCCCAGTTTGAAGCCGGGAGAGAAAAAGTGCAAAGGGGTGGCGTAGTTAAAGACGCGAAAATTCACAGGGAAGTTATCAATAAGATAAAGCTCTTAGCGCGGAGTCTGGGACTGGAGGTAAAGGGATTGATTCCTTCGCCAATTAAGGGACCTGCGGGGAATATTGAATATTTTATCTATCTAAAGAAGAGAGGATAAACACAGCAGGAATAAGGAATAAGAATAATCTTACTGAGGCACGGGTCAAGATGGAGAAAACTTACGATTTCAAGAAGATTGAAAGGAAATGGCAAAAGAAATGGAGAGAAGAACTGACTTTCAAAATCTGGGAAAAATCCAAAAAGCAAAAGTTCTATCTTCTTGAGATGTTTCCCTATCCTTCGGGAGAGCTCCATATGGGACACATGCGCAATTATGCAATCGGTGACACCGTAGCCCGGTTCCTGAGGATGAAGGGCTTTAATGTCCTCTATCCGATGGGCTACGATGCACTGGGCCTGCCAGCAGAAAATGCAGCAATAGAGAAAAAGATCCACCCTTCTGCCTGGACTAATAGATGTATTAAGAAGATGAAGGAGCAACAGAAGAAGATGGGTTTAAGTTATGATTGGGAAAGGCTGGTAATTACTGCTGACCCAGAATATTATCGCTGGAACCAGTGGATTTTCCTTAAGTTTTACCGGAAGGGATTAGCTTATAGAAAGAAGGCACCGATTAACTGGTGTCCCCAGTGCGAGACAGTGCTGGCTAATGAGCAAGTTGTAAATGGGAAATGCTGGAGATGTGAGGCTTCTGCGGAGGTCAGAAGCTTGGAACAATGGTTCTTTAAGCTTACTGATTATGCTGAGGAACTTCTTCAAGATTTGAAGAAACTGAAAAACTGGCCGGAGCGAGTTAAGATCATGCAAGAGAACTGGATTGGCCGAAGTTATGGAACGCTGGTCAGTTTCAAATTGAAGGGTTTCGACAGTTCTATACCGGTGTTTACTACGCGACCAGATACGCTTTATGGTGCGACTTTCCTGACCTTCGCCCCAGAGCATCCAACGGTCTTGGAACTTATTGCGGGGACGGAATACGAGAAGAGAGTAAGAGAATTTATCAATCGGGTAGTAATCGAGGACAGGTTCACTCGCACAGGAGAAGATAAGGAAAAAGAGGGAATGTTTATTGGCAGGTACGCGATAAATCCGTTGAACGGGGAGGAAATTCCAATATATGTGGCCAACTTCGTGTTAATGGAGTATGGTACAGGAGTAATAATGGCAGTACCGGCCCATGACCAGAGAGATTTCGAATTTGCAAAAAAGTACAATATTCCGATAAGGCAAGTAATCGTTCCCACCGAAGGGGATTTATCTAAGGGGGAAAAGCTAAGACAGGCTTATGAGGGAGAAGGAATTTTGGTAAATTCCGGTCAGTTTGACGGTGTAGCTTCTCCGGAGGCAAGCCCCAAGATTACCCAATATCTAACGAAGAAAGGGTGGGGAAGAAAGACTGTTCAGTACAGGTTGCGGGATTGGCTGATTTCCCGGCAGAGATACTGGGGCACACCTATCCCAATAATTTACTGCGATAGGTGTAAAATTGTGCCTGTGCCGGAAGACGATTTGCCAGTTAAGTTGCCTACGGGAGTCGAATTTACCGGAAGGGGGAATCCGTTAGCTAAGTCCACTGCGTTTGTAAAGTGTAAATGCCCTAAATGTGGTGGCCCGGCAAGAAGAGAGACCGATACTATGGATACTTTTGTCGATTCGTCCTGGTATTTTGCCCGTTATTGTAGTCCTCACTTCAAGAAGTTGCCCTTTGATAAGAGAAAAGTTAAGCAGTGGATGCCAGTCGACCAGTATATTGGTGGGATTGAACATGCGATTCTTCATCTTCTATATGCGCGCTTCTTCACCAAGGCTTTGAGGGATATAGGTTTGTATGAAATCGATGAGCCCTTTAAGAGACTTTTATGTCAGGGAATGGTAATTAAGGATGGGGCGAAGATGTCAAAGTCGAAAGGCAACGTAGTTAGTGTTGACGAAATAACTCAAAAATATGGTGCCGATACAGCTCGATTATTTATTCTCTTTGCCTCGCCCCCCGAAAAAGACTTGGAATGGAGCGATGAAGGAGTCCAAGGCTGCTATAGGTTCTTGAACAGGGTATGGAGTTTGGTAAGAGAAACAGAGAACAACCGCAGTGAGACTTCTATTAAGACTTTCAGCCAAGAAGAGAGAGAGTTAAGGAGAATTACTCACTCCGCGATTAAGAAGGTTACTGAAGATATAGAGAGTTTCGATTTCAACACGGCAATCTCGGCCATTATGGAGCTTCTGAACGAGATATTTGATTATCTCAGGGCGAGACGCTATAGTTCTGAACTAGTAAAAAGCGTAGAAAAAGTCATAGTTTTGCTATCTCCTTTTGCGCCGCATATTTGTGAAGAGTTGTGGGAAGTGATGGGAAATCGGAAAAACCTGATTAAGGAATCTTGGCCAAAATATGACTCTCGCGCAATAAGAAAAGAAGAGATGCTTATTGTTATCGAAGTGAACGGCAAGGTGAGAAGCAAGATGGAAGTCGCAGTCAATTTGGATGAGGTAAAGATAAAAGAGACAGCCCAATCAGATGAAAGAGTAAGAAAGTATATACAGGGCAAAGAAGTCAAAAAGGTAATTTATGTCCCGAAACGCCTAGTTAACATTGTCGTAGAAGAATAGAAAAAAGAGGAGGAAATTATGAGGAAATCTATTTTCATTATTATTGGGCTAGGACTCTCCCTGTTTTTTGGTTGTGCTTACACTCCCGTGGAAATTCTACCTAAACACATTAAGTCAATAACTGTTCCTAACTTTATTAACAAGACAGCGCGCTACGGCATTGAGTCTAAACTTACCGATGCGGTGATAGAAGAATTCATCAGAGACGGTCATCTCTCTATTGCTAAGAAAAAAGATGCCGATGCCCTCCTGACCGGGGAGATTGTTACCTATGTTTTAGAACCCCTCTCTTATGATGCTACCGAGGTGGTTGAGCAGTATAAGCTCTGGGTGGTAGTTAACCTATCCTTTCAGGACTTGACTACAGGAGAACTTCTTTGGGAAGAGAAGAGAGAGAGCGTAGAGGGAAACCTCATTGGGGGAATTGAA
>Ga0315308_1000294_pt1 | contig 27368 bp, 25 predicted proteins | sample TDP3_MG_FD_203078 | JGI IMG/M metagenome (GOLD analysis project Ga0315308, IMG submission 203078) | Freshwater sediment microbial communities from Lake Towuti, South Sulawesi, Indonesia - TDP3 | ecosystem: Environmental > Aquatic > Freshwater > Lake > Sediment | place: Indonesia: South Sulawesi... | reverse complement strand
TGCCTTTCTTTATAGGTCGAGACCGTGAGGCTCGCAGGACTTATGGCTTTGATGAGGTGGCTTTGGTTCCAGGATTACTTACCATAAATCCCAATGAAGTGGACATCGGTTGGAAGCTCGGGAATATTAAGCTGGAGATACCTTTCATTGCTTCAGCGATGGATGGCGTAGTCGACCCGAAGTTCGCCATCAGTATGGGGAAACTTGGCGGACTAGCAGTATTGAACTTGGAAGGAATACAGACAAGGTATAAAGACCCAGAGAAGATTCTAAAAAAGATTGCTACAGCAAGTGCGGATGAAGCAACAGTTTTAGTCCAGGAAATCTATAAAGAACCTATCAAGGAAGAACTGATTGTCCAGAGGATAAAGGAGATAAAAGCTGGCGGTGTCCTGGCTGTCGCTTCCTCAATTCCTCAGAATGGTTCCAGATATGGCAGATTGGCTCAGGAGGCAGGATGCGATATCTTTGTTGTTCAGTCCACAGTCACCACAGTCAGGCATATCTCCACAGAATACGAAGTTCTCGATTTCAAGAAGTTCATATCTGAGATGAAGGTTCCAGTTATTATCGGGAACTGCGTGGGTTATGATGCTGCCTTAGAACTTATGGAGACAGGATGTAGCGGGCTTCTGGTAGGAATTGGGCCTGGGGCTGCCTGTACAACGAGAGGAGTACTGGGAATAGGGATTCCCCAGGTTACAGCCACAGTAGATTGCGCCTCAGCACGGGATTACTATCATAAAAAGAGTGGAAGATATGTCTCAATTATTACCGACGGAGGAATGACTACTGGCGGCGATATATGCAAAGCTTTTGCCTGCGGAGCAGATGCAGTAATGATTGGCTCAGCATTTGCCCGAGCGAAAGAGGCGCCTGGTATGGGATACCACTGGGGAATGGCTACTCCACACCGAAACCTTCCCAGAGGAACAAGAATCCATGTCGGCACCACAGGAACATTGGAAGAGATTCTATATGGGCCAGCAAAGTTAGATGACGGGACACAGAATCTCGTGGGAGCACTGAGAACAGCTATGGGTAATCTGGGAGCAAGAAACATTAAGGAGATGCATCTCACGGAAATAATTATTGCTCCTGAAATAAAGTTGGAAGGCAAGCTATTTCAGAAAGCGCAGCGAGTGGGCATGGGAAAATAAAGAAAAGTTGATTTTTCGCTCGCTGGGGAATTTTTTACCGCTCGGAAACTTCGGCTTCAGCAGGGCGCAGAATTAAACTCGCCCCCGATAAATCGGGGGCTCAAACAGAATTCTGCTTGAAAGCATTATTATCAGCCTCGTTTCCTTGCTAAAATTCCAATGCTCCTCAAAATCAACTTTCCTTTAAGAGGAGAAGTAGTGTAGCCCTTCATGGGCGTAATTACTGTAGTCCTTTATGGGCGTAGTGAAGAGAATCCGAAATTAACTACTCCTTAAACAGACGACACAAAGTTCCCTCTCCCCTTGAGGGAGAGGGTCAGGGTGAGGGGAAATACTTATGGAAACTCCACAACCAATCATAGAAACCAACCTGAAAGGGATACCTCTATTCTTTAGAGGCAAGGTGCGGGATATCTATGACTTAGGAGGCCAACTTCTGATTGTAGCCACAGACAGGATTTCCGCCTTCGATGTCGTTCTTCCGACTCCAATCCCGGATAAAGGTAAAATTCTCAACCAGATTTCTCTCTTCTGGTTCGATTATTTAAAAGATGTCGTTCCCAACCACTTGATTACCGGAGATGTGGAGAATTTCCCACGCAATCTTTCTCCTTACGAAGAAATTTTGAGAGACCGTTCAATGCTGGTGAAAAAAGCAAAGAGAATAAACATAGAATGTGTCGTAAGGGGCTATCTTGCAGGTTCCTCTTGGACCGACTATCAGAGAGATGGAAAAGTTTGCGGAATAGAACTGCCGAAAAGTCTAAGAGAATCGGATAGACTTCCTCAAGCCATCTTCACTCCAGCCACAAAGGCACAGACAGGGGACCACGATATAAACATAACTGAAAAGCAACTCATTGATAATGAAGGAGAAGAAGTCTCAAGATTTCTTAAAGAGAAGAGCCTCGCCTGCTATAAGAAGGCGAACGATTATGCTCTCTCCAGAGGGATTATTATTGCCGATACCAAATTTGAGTTTGGCATGCTTGGTGACGAAATTATTCTCATAGACGAAGTCCTAACTCCCGATTCTTCAAGGTTCTGGGATAGAGATAGTTATGAGCCAGGAAAGCCCCAATTGAGCTTCGACAAACAATTCGTCCGCGACTACCTCGAATCCCTCAATTGGGACAAGAGACCACCTGCCCCCAAACTCCCAGAAGAAATCGTGGAAAAGACCAGACAAAAATACCACCAAGCCTACCACAAACTCGTCAAAAGTTAAAAAAGAAATACCCAGTTATTAATATCATTATATGGATACTATCAGATCGGAAGGCTGAGGAAACCAGCTGAAGTTGGTACTGATAAAATATGAGTAAAAAAACAAAACAGGGAAGATGTGTTTACTGTTTAGGTTCGTTTAGTGATTTAACGGACGACCATGTTTTTCCCGAGTCTTGGTACCCAAATACAACTCCAGAAGAAATGCCAAAGTGGAAAGTTCCTTCTTGTGAAAGTTGCAATTCTAGTCTTGGAAGAATTGAAGAAGACCTTATGCTTAGATTAGGATTATGTGTTGATCCCGCGAGCGCCAAAGCCAGTGGTATCTCCGAAAAAGTTTTGCGCGCTTTGGATCCCAATGCTGCACATGATGAACGCGACAAATATTTTAGAGAGAAAACCAGGAAAAAAATTTTGAAAGAAATGGAGAAATTACCCGAGATTCTTATTGGTGTGCTGCCAGGGTTTGGCCCAAAGAACAATTCTTCAGATGGATATCTTGGAATTAAAATACCTGAAAGAGAGTTAAAAGCTTTGGGTGAAAAAATTATTCGGGGCCACCAATATGTTATAAAGAACGGGTATGTAGAAAATGATTACAACATAGAAATATTTTTTGTTGATGATAAGGATGTGCAAAAAGTTATTAACTTAATCAGTCAGTATGGGAAGGAATATTATCGTGGACCCGGACTTACTATTATTCATGCTCGCGCCTCAGAGGATAACATGGTCGCTTTATATATGATTGACATCTGGGGTCAATTGAGGATTTATGGGGCAATTCAAAAGGTGTGATTGAAAGTATGAATTTTTGAAAAGGAAGGTGGGGGATGAAGATTTTGGTTATTGGGGCGGGGGGAAGGGAACATACGATAGTTTGGAAGCTGGCGCAGAGTAGGAGGGTTTCGAAGATTTATTGTATTCCTGGAAATGGTGGAATTTCACAAATTGCTGAGTGTGTCTCTTTAGATCCGCTAAATTTTCCTCAAGTTGGTGAATTTGTGAAGAAGGAGAAGGTGGACTTGACTGTTGTTGGCCCGGAGACTCCCCTTGTGGCTGGGATTGTTGACTTTTTTCGGGCTAAGGGCTTAAGAATCTTTGGTCCCGACAAAAGGGCAGCCCAGATGGAGGGTAGTAAAGTATTTGCGAAGAATTTTATGAAAAAATACAATATCCCGACTGCTCAGTTCGAAATATTTGATACTTCAAAGGATGCACTGGCTTATATAGAGAAGCTCGCTCGTTCTTCTCAAAAGTCGGGAGGATTTTCTTGTGTGGTTAAAGCTGATGGTTTGGCGGCAGGGAAAGGAGCGATCGTCTGCGATACGAAAGAGAAGGCAATAGAGTCTATTCGCTCGATTATGGAGGATAGGGTATTCGGTGATGCGGGGAATCAGGTGGTAATAGAGGAGAAACTGGAGGGAGAGGAAGCATCATTGATAGGATTTTGTGACGGAGAAACTGTCCTTCCCACTATGCCTTCGCAAGACCATAAGCCAGTTTTTGATGGGGATACAGGGCCAAATACTGGTGGGATGGGAGCCTATGCTCCTGCACCGGTAGCAATTGGCGATGTTTATCGTCTGGCAGAAGAGCGGATTTTTAATAATTTTCTTAAGGGACTGAAAAGGGAGGGGATAGAGTTTAAGGGTGCAATATATGCTGGGATTATGGTCACGAAAGAAGGGCCTAAAGTTCTTGAGTTCAATGTTCGCTTTGGCGACCCGGAGAACCAGGCGGTATTGCCGCTGTTAAAGTCAGATTTGGTTGATGTGATTGAAGCGACGGTCGAAGGAAAATTGAGAGAAATTCCTGTTAAGTGGGAGAATAAGTACTGCGTTTGTGTTGTAGTTGCCTCGGGAGGGTATCCAGGGTCTTATGAGAAAGGGAAAGAGATATTTGGGCTTGATAAGGCTGGGAAGATGAGGGATGTTTATGTATTCCATGCTGGAACGCAAAGAGACGGTAATCGCTTCCTGACTTCTGGTGGCCGCGTTCTCGGAGTTACCGGTTGGAAGGATAGTTTGAAAGAGGCAATAAATTTGACATATAGTGCTGTGAGAGAGATTAGTTTTGACGGGATGCATTACAGGAGGGATATTGGGGCCAAAGCGTTGAGGGCAAAGAAAAGTTGATTTTTTGTCGCTAGGGAGTTAAGATATTTGAAAAATGTCATTGCGAGTGACTGAAAGTAGCGTGGCAATCTCGAGATTGCTTCGGTCGCTTTGCTCCCTCGCAACGACTTTGCAGGGGGCAAATCAAAACTCCTCGCTTCGCTCGTCGCACAGCGATTTGCTCGGAAGTGAATGTGTCGGCCTCGTTTTCTCGCTAAAATTTCCAATGTTTCTCACAAATTAAGCCCTTTCTTGGGAGTGGGTATTTCTGTAGCGAAGCGAAGCTTCGCCATTAGAATTTGAAATCTGAAATTTATAGAGGTAGGATTATGAACAAGGAGAAAATAATGAAAAGAGCGATTGTGGGAATAGTATTGGGGTCGGATTCGGACCTTTCTACTATGAAAGAGGCGGCCGATATTCTGGAGAAGTTTAAGGTTCCTTATGAGATGACCATCTCTTCTGCCCACAGGTCACCAGAGAGAACAATAAATTATGCTAAGAGGGCAGAAAAGAAGGGTCTCAAAGTTCTGATTGTTGGGGCTGGTGGAGCGGCGCATCTTGCGGGAGTAGTTGCTTCTCATACTACTCTTCCGGTTATTGGCATTCCGATGTATACGGAGCCATTGAAGGGGCGAGATTCCCTATATTCCACTGTCCAGATGCCTAAGGGAGTGCCTGTGGCTACTATGGCGATTGGGAAATCGGGCGCGGCAAATGGAGCCGTTATGGCAGCGGAGATTCTTGCTTTAAGTGATGCACAGATTCGGAAAGAACTGAAGAAATATAAGGCTGACCTGGCAAGGGAAGTGGAGAAAAAAGGAAAGAGATTAGAGAGATTGGATTATCGGGAATACTGATTTTTGGAAAGGGGAGAATAAATAGATGGTTAAAGAGCTGATATTTGGTTTAGTTGGGGGTCTGGGTTTATTTATATTTGGTATACACCTTATGGGTACCGGGCTACATAAGGCCGCCGCTGATAAGATGAGGAAAATTCTCGCTGCTCTTACTACTACACCCTTTATTGGCATGCTTGTGGGTTTAGGAGTGACCTCGGTTATTCAGTCTTCAAGTGCTACTACAGTTATGCTGGTGGGATTTGTCAATGCTGGTCTTATGACTTTGAAACAGACGCTTGGCGTGATTTATGGAGCGAATATTGGTACGACAGTTACTGCCCAGCTAATCGCTTTCAAACTAATCGATTATGCGCTACCAATTATTGGATTGGGTATGGCAATGAACCTGTTCGCCAGAAAGAAATTCTATAAGAATATAGGTGAGTTTCTCTTCGGTTTCGGTATTCTTTTTCTTGGTCTCAGCATATTAACAGGCACAGTCAAGCCTTTCGGAGAGAGCCAATCGGTGAGGAATGCCTTCATCATTTTCAGCAAGAGTCCTCTCGCTGGCATAATTGCCGGTATGATAGTGACAGCCATTATACAATCAAGTAGTGTAACAACAGGTCTGGTTTTGGCTTTGGCTTCAGTGGGGTTAATAGACTTGAGAGGTGCAATACCTATAATTTTAGGATGCAATATTGGGACTTGTGTTACCGCGCTTCTTGCTTCTATTGGAACTACTGTTTCTGCGAGGAGGACAGCCGTCGCCCATATTACATTTAATATTACAGGGGTACTACTTTTCTTTCCTTTTCTGACGTATTTCCAAAAGCTGGTTGCGATTACTGCAACTGATATCATGCGTCAATGTGCTAATGCGCATACGATGTTTAATGTAACGATGACTCTATTTTTCCTTCCACTAACAGCAGTTCTTGCCCGCACGGTAGAAAAGGTCATTCCCGGAAGGGAGACTGTTACAGATTTAGGACCAAGGCACCTCGAAAGACACCTTTTAAACACGCCTGTCTTAGCTTTGCAAGCGGCTATACATGAAGCGGTTCATACACTGACTATGGTGAAAGAGATGATAGATAGTGCTGTAGAGGGATTTATGGAAAACGATATTAAGGCTCTGGCTAAAGTGACGCAAGGAGAAGAGGCTGTAGATAGTTTGAGGATGGCGGTCACAAATTATCTGGTGGAACTGATGCAGAGAGAGTTGAGCCGAGAAGAGTCGGAGAAGATACCATCTCTTTTGCACATAATAAATGATATTGAGCGAATTGGCGACCATGGGGAGAACCTGAGGGACCTGGCGGAAAGGAAAATTGAAGAGAAGTTGCCTTTCTCAGATATGGCAATTGGCGAGATTCGCCAGATGCAGGGACAAATTGGCCAAATGGTGGAAGAAGCTATTTCTGCTCTTAAAACAAATGAGGTTAAAGAAGCTCAAAAAATAATTGAAAGAGAGATGCAAATCAATCTCTTGAGGGATGAATTAAATAGAAACCATGTTAAGAGGCTAGAGAACGGAACATGTAAAGTCCTTTCGGGAATAGTTTTTCTGGAGATGGTCAGTAATTTTGAAAAGATAGGAGACCATCTGACAAATATCGGGCAGGCAGTAATATCTCCATTACAGTGGGAGCATATTGAGGAAAGAGAGCATCTTCATGGAAGGGAATATTGAGGAAAAGGAGAAAGTCTAGCTGGAGTCCTCCCGAAAGGGAGGAATAACGCCCGATTTCATCGAGGGACTCCAGAGTTGGTCGGTCGCCCTTTAGGGTGACGAAAGATGGCACTCTAAAGAGTGCCCAACCAGATTGGTTTATGTCTTGGAGTCCTCCTGAGAGGGAGGAATATCTTATGGTGACTTATAAAGAAGCTGGAGTGGATATAAAGAAGGCAGAGAAGCTTGTGAAAAGAATAAAGAGGCTCGCTCCTGAAATTGGAGGATTTTCTGGTCTATTTCCAATTGAAGTGGCAAAGTATAAGAATCCATTTCTCGTTGCCTCTACCGACGGCGTGGGGACAAAGTTAAAGATTGCCCAGCTTATAGGAAAACATAATACAGTTGGTATAGACCTTGTAGCAATGGGCGTTAATGATGTTATAACCTGTGGAGCAGAGCCCTTGTTCTTCCTCGATTACTTTGCTACGGGAAAGCTTGAGTTAGGAGTTGCTGAAGAAGTAATTAAAGGGATTCATAGAGGTTGCCTTGAGGCTCGCTGTAGATTAATAGGTGGAGAGACTGCTGAGATGCCGGGATTCTATAGGCCCGGTGAATACGATTTAGCCGGTTTCTGTGTGGGCATTGTGGAGAGCGATGGTGTGATAGATGGAACTAAGATTGCTCCAGGTGACATGATTTTTGGTCTTCCCTCAACCGGACTCCATAGTAATGGCTACTCTCTAGTGCGAAAGATTTTTTCTGAAAAGGAACTTATAGATTTAGCGGAGGAACTACTAAAGCCAACGAAGATATATGTTAAGGATATTCTTAAAGTAAGGTCTATTGTGCGAGGCATTGCCCATATAACTGGAGGGGGATTTATTGATAATATTCCACGGATTCTGCCTGAGCGGTGTCAGGCAGTAATTCATAAGGATTCGTGGAAGGTTCCTAAAATCTTTGAGCTCGTTCAGAAAAAAGGGAAAATTGAAGAAGAAGAGATGTTTCACACATTCAATATGGGGATAGGAATGGTTCTGATTGTGCCTCCAGTTGATAGAAAGAGACTTCTCGCTCGCTTACCGGGGACATGCCATATTGGAGAAGTGGTTTCCGGCAGGCGTCAGGTGAAGATAGTATGAAATACAGGTTCGGAATATTCTCCACAGGAAGAGATATTGAAGCAATTCAACTCTTCAGGGGAATATATGAGAGCATTAGGAAGGGAGTGATAAATGGGGAGATAGCCTACCTATTCTCAAATAGGGAGGAGGGCGAGGAAGGGATAACAGATTCGTTTCTTAAATTGGTGAGAAACTATGGAATTAGTTTGATTACTTTTTCTTCTAAGAAGTTTAAGAGTGAAATGAGAGAGAAGGCAATTCAGGAAAGTAAGAGAAAAGGTAAGGATTCGAATCTTCTCATCCAGTGGAGGAACGAGTTTGATAGAGAAGTAATGAAAAGAATTCCCAAAGGTTTAGATATATACCTCATAGGTTATATGCTCATAATCGGGCCTGAGATGTGTAACTCTTACAATATTCTGAATCTCCACCCTGCACCACCAGGCGGTCCTCAAGGAAGCTGGCAGGAAGTAATAAGGAAATTGATTGAGTCGAATGCAAAAGAGGCAGGTTGTATGATGCATCTTGTGACGCCTGAACTGGACAAGGGTCCTCCCATCACATACTGCACATTTCCGATTGTGGAAGATGAATATGAATCGCTATGGAAGGAGTATCGCTCTACGGGTAACTATGGTAAACTTTTTTCAAAAATTCGTAAGGAAGAGTTCAAAAGAGAATCGCCTCTGGTTATCAATACAATAAAGGCATTTGCTGATGGGAAAGTGCGGATAGACGGAAAGAGGGTTATAACGGGAAAGGGTGAAGAAGTAAAAGGCTACTGCTTGAGCGAAGTTATAAATTGATATGCAATTTATTACTGATTGTGAAGGGCCTATATCGAAGAACGATAATGCATTGGAACTGGTAGAAAACTTTTTGCCAGAAGGTGAGAAGTTTTTTACGCAGCTCAGTAGATATGACGACTTCTTAGCATTGACTGGCAGAGAAGGTTATGAGGCAGGCGATACTCTAAGGTTGATTCTTCCATTTTTGAAAGCTTATGGCGCAACAGACGAAAAAATCGTAGAGTATTCAAGGAAGAATATTCTCTTAATGCCCGGCGCGAAAGAGACTCTTCGTTTCGTTCAGAAGAGGATGGCTTCCTTTATTGTTAGCACGAGTTACAAGCCTTATGTTCGGGCCCTCTGTGAAGTAATAAGATTCCCTCTGGAAAATGTCTATTGCACTGAGCTGAATATAGACAAGTATAATCTATCTGGAAGAGAGATTGAAAAAATCAAGGAACTGGGCAGGGAAATATCTGCTTATCCCTTGATAGAAGTCTCTGAAATTGATGATTTAACCCGGGAGACTCGAAAAGTCATTGACCGGCTGGAAGTGATTTTCTGGAAGGAAATAGTATCTATGGAATCGGGAAAAATGCTGGCTGAGGTGAACCCGGTTGGAGGTCGGGAGAAGGTTAATGGTATAAAAGATAGTCTAAAGAGGACTAATACCAGTCCATCAGATGCTATGTATGTTGGTGATAGCATTACCGATGTAGAAGCATTGAGTTTCATAAGAGAAAATGGAGGATTAGCCGTCTCTTTTAATGGTAATAGATATGCAATTGAGAGAGCGGAAATCGTCTCTATTTCAGAAAACGCGGTCCTAATTTCCGTCCTTGTAGATGTTTTTTCCCGTGGAGGAAAGAAAAAGGTAGTGGAACTGGTTGAGAATTGGGGATATGATATTTTGAGGAGCGGATTTGTGGAGGAGGAATTGGCGAATAGAATCCTCCCTTTATACTCCGAGAGGCTTCCCGTGCTTGAATTAGCAGACGAGGGAAATAGAAAACGCCTTATCCTCGAGAGTGAAAAATTCAGAAAGAGCGTCAGGGGCGTAGCAGGCAGTTTGGGGTGAAAAGATGGATTTAGTCTCTATAGGTGCGTTAAACATCGATTTAGTTGCCAGGGTGAAGAGGTTCCCTAATCCTGATGAAGAGACCGTGGTGAAAAGTTGGGATATGGTTGGCGGCGGTTGTGCTGCCAATGTTGCCTGCGGGATTTCTCGGTTAGGAGGCACTTCCGGATTTATCGGAAATGTGGGAGATGACTATTTCAGCAAGTTCCTGATAGATGGATTAAGGAATGAGAAAGTGGATATATCTCACTTAAGGGTTGGGAAGGGAAATAGCGGGAGCGTTATTGCAATTGTTAGCGATAGTGGTGAGAGGATTCTCTTTGCTTATTCGGGAGCAAATGGGAAACTGTCTCCTGAAAATATTGATAGAGACTATATAAAGGGAGCCAAATATATCTTCATAAGCAGTATTGAGGGAAAGAGTGTAATTGCAACCATGGAGATTGCCTCCTCTTACGCGAGAGAATCTGAAGCAAAGGTCTTTTTCGACCCGGGCTACATATTTGTGGAGAAAGGATTGAAGGGACTTAAGGGAATTTTGAGTAAAACAACTATTGTGAAGTTTAACGAGAAGGAGATAAAAGAGTTAACTAAGAAGAAAAAGATTCTCGATGCTTCGAAGACCATTGCAGAATATGGGCCTGAAGTTATACTGACTACTCTGGGAGAGAAAGGGTGCTTTCTCTATGGCCCTTCAGTCAAGAAATCTGTCGAATCGTACAGAGAATTTAAGCCTATTGACAAGACGGGGGCTGGTGATGCCTTCTCCTGTGGTTTTATCTTTGGAGATTTGAGAAATTGGGATTTGGAAAAATCTGCGAAATTTGCTAATCTTATAGCGAGCATTTCCATTACCAGAGTTGGTGCAAGGTCTGTCCCCTATTCAGAAGAATTAAAAGGTTATAAAGAATATAACGAATTCTTGTAATAAGAGGCTAAGTGCTTTTGTGAATGGAGTGAAGGTCGTCAGTAGCTGTCATTGCGAACGGAGTGAAGCAATCTCGAAAAGATGGGAAAGCTCTATTGTGTCTACATAATGACGAACAAAAGAAAAACAGTTCTTTACACTGGAATTACCAGTAACTTGAAGAAAAGAATTTATGAGCACAAAGAAAAATTGGTCGAAGGTTTTGCCAAGAAATACAATGTTCGTGAATTGGTCTATTTTGAAGTATTCAATGATGTAGGAGAAGCGATTCGGAGAGAAAAACAGATTAAGGCGGGCTCAAGAAATAAGAAGATAAGATTGATTGATGGTATGAATCCAGAGTGGAAGGATTTATATAGTGAACTATGAGATTACCACGCTCCGATTGAAAATCGGAGCTCGTAATGACAGAATAATAGGAAGGTCACAATAAAGGAGAAATTATGCCACTTGTTAAGAGAGCTCTTATCAGCGTCTTTGACAAGACAGGAATTGTGGAGTTTGCCCGCGGTTTGAAGGACCTGGGAGTGGAGATTGTCTCTACTGGCGGGACGGCCAAGTTGCTGGAAGAAGCTGGTATACCTATTCGCTCGGTTTCAGACTATACAGGGTTCCCTGAGGTGCTGGATGGAAGGGTAAAGACTTTGCATCCAAAAGTTCACGGAGGTTTGCTTGCTATCAGGGATAACCCGAAACATAGGAAAGAGATAGAGAAGCTTAATATAGAACTAATAGATATGGTGGTGATTAACCTATACCCCTTTGAGGCCACGGTGGCAAAAGAGGGAGTCTCCCATGAAGAGGTGATTGAGAATATCGATATCGGTGGCCCATCAATGTTGCGCTCGGCAGCCAAGAATTATAAGTGGGTGGTGCCAATTTGCGACCCGAAGCATTACGGGCCTGTATTAGAGGAAATGGTAGAGAACAAGGGCTCGGTAAGTGAGGAAACATCTCTAAGGTTAGCGACAGATGTCTTCGAGCGGGTATCGAGATATAATTACCATATATACCAGTATTTTCTTACATCTCAGTCTTCCGCTTCCCTTTTCCCGGACTTGCTTCAACTGGAACTTGTGAAGGTTAACGATTTGAGGTACGGAGAGAATCCACATCAGGAAGCAGCATTCTATAAAGAAGTAGGAATTAAAGGGAAAGCTCAGGGAATTGCTGGTATGGAACAGTTGTGGGGGAAGGAACTTTCCTATAATAATATTATGGATTTAGATGCAGCACTCAATATCGTAAGAGAATTTGAAGAGCCGGTAGCAGTGATTATCAAGCACAATAATCCCTGTGGAGTGGCGACTGGGAGAGACCTTCTCCAAGCTTATGAGAAGGCTCGTGAATGTGACCCGCTTAGCGCTTTTGGAGGTATTATTGGATTTAACAGGAAAGTAGACAAGAAGACGGCAGAGGAGATTGTGAAGACTTTCGTGGAAGCAATAATTGCACCAGATTTTGATGACGATGGAGTTAGGGCTTTGAAAGCGAAGAAAGATGTTAGACTCTTAAAGTTGTCCGGTTTGGGAGAGTTATCTTCCAAAGAATTAGAGTACAGAAAGGTTTCAGGAGGGCTATTGGTTCAAACGAAGGATTTGAAGCTTTTCGGGGATGGTTTGGAAGTGGTTACTGATAGGAAACCAACCAATGCGGAATTAGAAGCTTTAAAGTTTGCTTGGAAAGTTTGTAAGCATGTGAAATCGAATGGTATAGTTCTTGCAAGTGAAGATAGAACGCTCGGGATTGGCGCTGGTCAGATGTCTCGAGTTGATGCAGTGAAGATTGCAGTGAGGAAGAAGGAAGAGCAATTTGGGAAGAAATATAAAGGGATTATCGTTCTTGCTTCAGATGCTTTCTTCCCTTTCCGTGACTCTGTAGATTTGGCTGCCACTTCGGGAGTTACGGCGATTATTCAACCAGGGGGCTCCCTGGGAGATAAAGAATCGATTGCTGCTTCTAATGAGCACAAGATTGCTATGGTCTTCACTGGAATGCGCCATTTTAAACATTGACCTGTAGAGGGGATGAAGGGATAGTTTTCGGAGTCGCTCGGTCAAATGTCATTGCGAGGCGAAACCGTGGCAATCCCGAGATTGCTTCGTCGCTTGCGCTCCTCGCAATGACGGGGATTTGAAGCTCCTGCAACTATCCCTTCATCCCAGTCGCGTAGGGGCGACCCTTGTGGTCGCCCTCAAAAAGGTGGGATAGTTTTTGGAGTCGCTCGGTAGTGTAGGGACTTTATGCCCGTCCCGATAAATCGGGACGCCCATAAAGGGCTACACTACTTGCTTGGTCGGATTTGAAGCTCCTGCAACTATCCTTTTGATCCTCAGGTCGGGATAGGTAATTGGTAGCTGCAGAGCGACCGCGTAGGGGCGACCTTTATGGTCGCCCGCGTAAAAGAAGCAAAGCTTCCGCTTTGCCGCTACAAGAATAGAAAATAGATTTTTGAATATCGAGGAAGAAAGATGGGAAGGCCTTCCTGGGATGAGTACTTTATGGAAATAGCTGAGACTGTGGCCAAACGGTCCACATGTCTCAGGAGAAGAGTAGGAGCAATCATTGTGCGAGATAAGAGGATTCTTGCTACAGGATATAATGGCACTTTAACTGGACTTCCCCATTGTAAAGAGATAGGATGTATTCGAGAGGAGAAGAAGATTCCCTCCGGCCAGATGCAGGAATTATGCCGAGGGTTACATGCTGAACAAAATGCAATGCTGTTTTCTGCTGCTAACGGTGTAAGTATAAAGGACGCTACTCTATATTGCACACACCAACCCTGTATTCTTTGTGCCAAAATGGTTATTCAGTCAGGTATGATTCGAGCCGTTTTTAAAGGGGACTATCCCGATAAGATGGCAGAGGAGCTATTCAAAGAGGCGAAAGTGGAGCTCTGTCAGCTAAAATAGGAGGAGGATAGATTGATTTCTCGCTATACACTCCCTAAAATGGGAAAAATCTGGACTGAAGAGAATAGGTTCAGGACAATGATGGATGTTGAGCTCGCTGTTTGTGAAGCTCTGGCCGAGCTGGGAGAGATTCCTCGAAATGCACTGGAGAAAATTAAGAGGAAAGCACGGTTTAGCCTAGAGAGGATTGGCGAAGTGGAGAGCAAAGTCCAGCACGATGTAATTGCCTTTCTCTCTTCACTGAGTGAGAGCGTGGGCAAAGAAGGGAAATATATTCATATGGGGTTAACCTCATCAGATATTCTCGATACGGCGCTGGCTATTCAGATGGTTGAAGCTGCCGATATTCTAATTGAAGACCTGGAAAGGCTTTGTCAAACTTTAAAGAAGAAAGCCATAGAACATAAAGATACAATAATGGTGGGAAGAACCCATGGAGTCCATGCTGAGCCGACTACTTTCGGACTGAAACTGGCGCTCTGGTACCAGGAGACATTGAGGAACTTGGAGAGGATGGAGCGTGCAAGGGGAGTTATTGGTGTGGGGAAAATATCGGGAGCAGTTGGGACATATGCCCATATTGACCCTAAAGTGGAAATCTATGTCTGTAAGAAATTCGGCTTAAAACCTGCCCCTATTTCCACGCAAATAATACAGAGGGACCGCCACGCCGAGTTTCTTTCTATGTTAGGGATTGTGGCTTCTTCGCTGGAAAAATTTGCTCTGGAAATTCGGAATCTCCAGCGTACTGAGATTCTCGAGGTAGAAGAGTATTTCACTCCTACACAGAAAGGCTCCTCAGCAATGCCACACAAGAGAAACCCCATAACCTGTGAGAGAATCTGCGGGCTGGCAAGAGTTGTTCGTTCAAATGGGCTGGTGGCTTTAGAGAATGTAGCTCTCTGGCACGAGAGGGATATTACGCATTCTTCCACAGAAAGGGTCATTATTCCTGACAGTACAATTCTTCTCGATTATATGTTGCAGAAGTTTGAAGAGATTGTGAAGAAACTTATAGTCTATCCAGGAAATATGAAGAAGAATCTGGAGAGAAGTAAGAATATCATCTTCTCCCAGAGGGTGCTTCTGGAGCTGGTGAAGAGAGGAGTTTCCCGAGAGCAAGCATATGAGTTGACTCAAAGAAATGCGATGAGGGCTTGGAAAGAGGCTGGCGAATTTCGAGAGTTTCTAAAGAAGGATGGGGAAGTGAAAAGATATCTCTCAGAAAAAGAGATTGACGATTGCTTCGATGTCAAATATTACTTGAGAAATGTGGGTAAGATTTTTAAACGACTTGGGCTGGAAGGTGGATGAGGATATGGCTACTTTAGTTGTAGTAGGCACCCAGTGGGGCGATGAAGGGAAAGGTAAGATTGTCCATCTTCTCTCAGAGAAGGCAGACTATATTATTCGCTACCAGGGCGGAAACAATGCAGGCCACACTGTAGTTTTCAATGGCCAGGAATTTATCCTCCATCTGGTGCCAGCAGGAATTCTTGAGCCAGGGAAGAAATGTATTATTGGAAGTGGGGTGGTTGTGGATCCACAGGCACTGGTGGAGGAGATTCGCTTCCTTGAAGGGAAGGGGATAAGAATAAAGGGAAGGCTATTTGTGAGTGATGCTTGCCATATTATCTTGCCCTACCATCGCTGGCTTGACCATCTCAGGGAAGTAGAGGAGGGTGAACGAAAAATCGGAACTACCAGAAAAGGAATTGGTCCTGCCTATGCCGATAAGGTGGCAAGAGTGGGCATAAGGATGGCCGACTTTCTTTCTCTGAGGATATTCGAGGAACTATTGGAAAGGAACTTGAGAGAGAAGGCTCCTCTTCTTAAGAAAGTGTGTAGCCTGTCTGAGTTAAGGCGAGAGATATTGGAAAAAAGAAAGAAGCAACTACCGATAATTGAAGGACTCGTTCTGGATTCAGCGATAATGATAAATAGGATAGTTTCTCAAGGAAAGAATGTTATCCTGGAGAGCGCCCAAGGGACATTACTGGATGTTGATTATGGAAGCTATCCTTATGTTACCTCCTCAAATCCGGTAGCAGGAGGAGCCTGCGTTGGTATAGGCATAGGACCAACTCAGATAGACCGGGTTTTGGGAGTGGTTAAGGCATATACGACAAGAGTGGGAGAGGGACCTTTTCCCACGGAGTTAACTAATAGGATAGGTGAGCTACTGCAGGAAAGAGGGAAAGAGTTTGGAGCAACTACTGGGAGGCCTCGGCGGTGCGGCTGGTTTGATGCGGCGATTGTTCGGCATGCAGTCAGAGTAAATGGCCTTGAGAGTCTGGCATTGACTAAGCTCGATGTCCTGGATGGGCTTAATCCTTTAAGAATTTGTGTGGCCTATCGTTACCGGGGGGAATTGATTAAAGAATTTCCCTCAAGTAGAGAAATGTTTAAAGATTGTAAACCAGTATATATAGAAATGGAAGGATGGAAAGAGAAGACTAAGGGAATTCAGAAATTCGATGCACTTCCTATGAATGCGAAGAAATACTTAAGGAAGATAGAAGAGTTAGTCAAAGCAAAAATCTCTATAGTCTCTATGGGTAGAAGTAGGGAGGAGACAATCATAAGAGATAAAAACTTGATGGATTTCAATTTTTAGGAAATGTTTGGACTCCTCCCGAAAGGGAGGCTAATAAAGCCAAACCTTGCTTTCGCAAGGAGTTCAGCCTTGCACAGGAGGTAATAATGGCGCGGGTTGTTTTAAAGAAGGCTACAAAGATATACCCTGGAGGTGTTGTCGGCGCAAAGGATATTAGTTTGGAAATTGCTGATAAAGAGTTTTGTGTCCTGGTCGGGCCCTCTGGCTGTGGTAAATCTACTACTTTAAGAATGATTGCTGGCCTGGAGGAAGTTACGGAAGGGGAGATATATATAGATGATAAATTGGTGAATGATATCCCTCCCAAAGACAGGGATATCGCTATGGTCTTCCAGAACTATGCTCTCTATCCCCATATGACCGCCTATGAAAATATGGCTTTTGCGCTGAAATTGAGGAGTTATCCCAAAGATGAGATACAGCGCAGGGTGGAGGAGGCAGCAGATATCTTAGGAATTCGGCCTCTTCTGAACAGGAGGCCAAAGGCACTGTCTGGTGGAGAGAGGCAGAGGGTGGCGGTAGGAAGAGCGATTGTCCGTAAACCGAAGGTCTTCCTGTTTGATGAGCCATTAAGTAATCTGGATGCAAAGATGAGAGTTCAAATGAGAACAGAACTTATTAAGCTTCACGACCGGTTGCAAGCAACGATGGTATATGTGACCCACGACCAGGTAGAAGCTATCACTATGGGAGACAAGATTGCAGTTCTAAAAGATGGGATTATCCATCAGGTGTCAGGCCCGATAACTCTCTATGACCGGCCAGTAAATAAGTTTGTGGCGGGTTTTATAGGAACTCCTCCGATGAACTTTATGGAATGCCGGTTGGTAAGGAAGCAGACTGGAATCTATTTAGACGAGGGAAACTATGAGGTAAAGCTCACCAGAAGGATGGAAGAACCACTCTTGCCCTATGTTGGTAAGGAAGTAATATTTGGCATCCGACCAGAAGATATCTATGATAGACTCTATTCTGCGGGTGCAACCAGGGATAATACAATTTCTAGCACTGTGGAGGTTGTGGAGCCGATGGGTTCTGAGATATTCCTCCATCTGACTACGGGAAAGAATATTTTTATTGCGCGGGTTGGCTCTCATAATAAGGCCAAAGTGAACCAGGACATAGAAGTCGTTTTTGATATGGAAAAGATTCATATTTTTGATAGAGAAACGGAGAAGGCGATAGTGTAGCTGAGGCAAAAATTTTACAAAAATTTTACAACTTTTTTACATAAATGTTATATTTTTGAAGTAATATTTCTAAGTGAGAAGAATACTTCTAACTTTAATAAGTTAAGGCCCCTTCTGTAGCAGGAGAATAGATATGGGGACGAGAGGGAGATTGCAGCCGGACTATTGACGGGTTTAGACTTCGATAGTCCGGCTTTTCTATTTTCCGGTTTTTTCTGGAAGTATGAGGAGCGTTTAATGGAGAATGTAGATTTGATCAAGAGAATTAAAGAGGTGGGAAAGGAGCTCCAGGACAGAACTTCGGAACTGGTCAATGCCAATAGTAGACTGATGGAACTCAGAAGAGAGCTGTCGAGAAGAGTGAGGCAGAAGACTAAGGCGCTATCATTTCTCTATAAAATAGAGAGAGATGTTTCAACCAAGTTAGACCTTGACCAAGTCTTAAAGCTTGTGGTGGAGAGGGTGAGCTCAGTCCTGAATGTGGGAATATGCTCTATCCTAATAATAAATGATAAGACTGGGAGGCTGTCCATTAAGAGTGCTAAAGGACTCGAGCAGAAAATTGTTAAGGACATGGAGCTTGAAGTGGGTAATAAGATTTCTGGCTGGGTGGCAAAATATAATAAACCTGTTCTGGTTAGGAATATTGAGAAGGATTCTCGGTTTGCAAAGAGAAACGAAGAGAAATATTATAATAAATCCTTTATGAGCGTTCCATTGGCTATAAGGAATAAAGTCATAGGCGTTCTCAATGTCAATAACAAGAAGTCGAGAAGAATCTTTAATCAGGAAGACTTTCGACTGCTCAAGCAGATAGCTGCCCAGGTTGCCATAGTTATAGAAAACACTAAACTCTATGAGACCTTGTCCAACCTTTACATGCACACGATTACTGCCCTGGCAGCTACCATCGATGCCCGAGACCACTATACCAGGAGACATTCGGAGATGGTAGCCAAATATGCCGGAGCCATTGCTGAGGAGATGAGACTCCCTCCTGAGCGAGTAGAGATTATCAGGCAGGCTTCCCGTTTGCACGATATCGGTAAGATTGGAGTGCACGACTTTATTCTCCTTAAGCGCGGTAAGTTAACTCAGGAAGAATGGGAGGAAGTAAAACTCCATTCGGTTAAGGGCGCTGAAATACTGGAGCCCCTGGTTGTTTTCCTTAACGGGGCGGTTGATATGGTGAGGCACCATCACGAGAGATATGATGGGAGGGGTTATCCAGATAGATATAAGAATGGGGAGATAGATATGGGGGCGAGGATAATGGCTGTGGCCGATGCCTTTGATGCTATGTTATCGGAAAGGCCTTACCGGAAAGCATATTCAAAAAAGAGAGCAATTGAAGAATTGGTAGAGAATAGCGGGACACAATTCGATCCGGAAGTTGTAGAGACTTTTCTTAAGGTGTTAGATAGGAGGCCAGAGTTAATTAATCTGACTATAATTAACAACAATTATTAATATATTTTGGGGGCTATTGATAGGGTAAACTCACACTTAAGGAAGTGTGAGTTTTTTTATTTTTTTCTTGACATATACACAAATGTGTGCTATAATCCAAAAGGGATAATTAGTATGCCTGAAAAATTGACTATCAGACAAAAGGAAGTATTAGACTTTATTCTCGATAGGCTCCATACTGGAGGGTCTCCCCCAACTATTCGGGAGATAGCCAACCATTTTGGTTTTTCTTCTACAGGTTCCCCGAGAGTCCATTTGAAGGCTCTCGCTAAGAAAGGGTATCTCCGGTTGAACCCTCAGATTTCGAGGGGGATTGAGGTTCTGGCACAGGCTATAGGTATACCCATTGTGGGTCGCGTGAGAGCAGGGGGTCCAGAACTGGCAATAGAAGAAGTGGAAGGGTATCTCGAAATATCGAAGCTCTTCCCTAATGATGGAAATATATTTGCTCTCAGAGTAAAAGGAGATAGTATGGTTGGGGTTGGGATAATGGATGGAGACCTGGCCATTGTACGAAGGCAACCCTCAGCCGGGGAAGGGGAAATTGTTGTTGCTTTAATTGGAGAGGAGGCAACAGTGAAACTTTTCTTTAAAGGGCCAGAGGGGGTCCGCCTTGAGCCGGCAAATCCTGCCTATGAGCCCATTTTCAGTAAAGAGCCTATAATTGTGGGTAAAGTAGTGGGATTGATACGGGGATATAAATAAAAGGATTGGTTATGTATGAACTTATTGAAGAACCTATCTATGTAGGAGCCATATTTAGAGGTGATAATATTAGACCCCGTTGGTTCGTATGGAAGAAAAGGAAATATCCTGTACGGGAGATAACCTTTAGCTGGAGGGAGAAGAAAGGGGATGAGACTCTAATATATTTCTCAGTATCTGATGGGGTCAATCTATATGAGATATGCTTTAACCAGAGAAGACTCAACTGGTTTTTGAGCAAGGTCTCCATTGAGGGATAATTATGAATAGGGTGATTATGCATATAGATATGAATGCCTTCTTTGCCAGTATTGAACAGAAGATAAATCCTCACCTTCGAGGTGAGCCAGTAATTGTGGGGGGAAGCCCACATTCCCGTACAGTGGTGGCTACTGCCTCTTATGAAGCGAGGGAATACGGAGTGGAAACTGGAATGTCCCTAAGCGAGGCAAGAAGACTATGTCCCCAGGCAATTCTGGTTGAGGGGAACTCAGCAAAGTATATAGATACTTCTATTAAGATTATTAAAATTCTTAATAAGTTTACAGACCGGGTGGAAATCTTCTCCATTGATGAGGCATTTATAGATGTTACTGGAAGCGAGGCTCTATTTGGCGCGCCTAAGGAGATTGCCCAGAAGATTAAGGGACGCTTAAAGAAAGAAGTGGGTTTACCCTGCTCTATTGGAATTGCCCCTAATAAACTCCTTGCCAAACTTGCCTCAGAGATGGAGAAGCCCGACGGTCTTGTAGAGATAAAGGAAGAGGAAGTACCGAAGATTTTGGCAAGCCTTCCCGTAGAGAAACTTTGTGGAATCGGAGAGAAAACAGCATCCCATCTCTTGCGATTAGGGATAAGGACTATAGAGGAACTGGGGAATGCTCCTAAAGAGCTCCTCGTTCGCCACTTCGGGATTATTGGACATCTCTTAAGCGAGATGGGAAGAGGAATGGATGGAAGCAAGGTAGTCTCTTATACTGAGGAGGGAGAAGTGAAGTCTATGGGCCATTCCTATACTCTACCTATCGACACTTCAGATATGGAGATAGTTAGAACAGTACTTTTGAGGCTATCTGAACAGGTGGGAAGGCGTTTAAGAAAGGCAGAGTGTAGGGGAAGAAAGGTCACCTTGGTTTTAAGATACTCTGATTTTTTCACCTTCAGCCGCGACCTCTCTATTCCTTACTATATCGACTATGGACTCGATATCTACTATGTAGCCTTGAGAATTTTAAAGAGAATCGGACGGCTTACTAAGCCCGTAAGGCTTGTGGGAGTAAAAGTATCTAACCTCATCCTCGATTCTCAACAGATATATTTTTTAGATACTTATAAGAAAAGGGAGGCGCTAATTGGAGCAATCGATAGAATTAATGATAAGTTTGGTGAATTTACCATAAAGCCCTGCCTCCTGTTAATGGAAACTCCTCAGGAGAAGATATTTCCTTATAGGATTAGCCCTTACCAGCGAAAGTCCCTTTCCTATCTCTCCCCTTTTTCCACCTGAGTGGCCTTCCAATTACCATCCAACTCAAAAATTTTAGGGAGTTATCTAAAGATAGTTTGTTCATCGCTATGGAATTTATTAACGCCAAAAAACTTCGGACTTTGCAGGCCGCAAAAATAAACTCCCCTGATAAATCAGGGGTCGAACAGATTTTTGCTCGGAAGAGAATTTGCCGTCCTTCTTTTTTGGCTAAAATTCCCAAAGCTCCTCACAAACTATCTTTAGATTATAAGATTATTATCAATATCTATTAGTTTGACTTTTCACATCTTTTATGGTATATTTGAATTCAGTAAAATTGGAAACTTCATTCGAGGTTTTTTAAAAATAGGGAACAGGAGGATATAGTGGTATCTCGAAAGAAGAAAATCATAATGGATGCAAAAGAGATTTCCTGGACGATAAAGAGGATGGCTCACGAAATTGTAGAGAAGAGTTATGGAATAGAAGACGTGGCGATTGTCGGAATTCAGACCAGAGGAGTCCATCTGGCAAAGCGGATTGCAAGGGAGATTGAGAATATTGAAAAGAAGGAAGTGCCCGTTGGTTCTCTCGACATTACTCTATATCGGGATGATGTTGATTCCATAGCGCATCAGCCTATGGTTAAGGAGACAAGAATTCCTTTCGACATTACTGGTAAGAAGATAATTCTTGTTGACGATGTTCTCTTTGCTGGAAGGACAGTGAGAGCTGCGTTAGATGAACTCATCGATTTTGGCCGTCCCAAAGTCATAAGATTGGCGGTTCTAATTGACAGAGGTCTTAGGGAACTTCCTATCCAACCCGACTTTGTAGGAAAGGTCTATCCCACTTCAAGGAAAGAGCTCATATGCGTAAATTTGAAGGAAGTGGATGGGGAGGATAGTGTGGTTTTGAAAGAGGAGGGTTAAATGCGGTTAAAGCATAAGGATTTGCTTGGCTTGGAATACCTGGATAGAGATGAGATTAATCTAATTTTAGAGACGGCCAAACCCTTTAAGGAACTATTCACTCGTTCAGTAAAGAAAGTTCCTCCTTTGCGGGGCAAGACAGTCGTACTACTTTTCTATGAGCCTTCGACCAGAACAAGAGTTTCGTTCGAACTGGCGGCGAAGAGACTGAGTGCAGATGTTTTGAATATTTCTGCAGCTACATCCAGCGTAGCTAAAGGAGAAAGTTTGGTTGATACTGCGAAAACATTAGAGGCAATGAAGGCCGATTTTGTGGTGATTCGCCATTCGATGGCCGGAGCTCCCCAGATTCTGGCAAGGACAATAACTGCTTCCATAATCAATGCTGGTGATGGAACCCATGAACATCCCACTCAAGGGTTACTGGATATGTTTACTATCTGGGAGAAGAAAGGGAGCCTTTCAGACTTGAAGGTTGCCATTGTGGGAGACATTCTCCACTCGCGCGTTGCCCGTTCGAATATCTGGGGCTTAAACAAAATGGGAGCAAAAGTATATGTGGTTGGGCCAGCAACTCTAATACCTCCAAGAATCGAGGAGATGGGTGTGAAAGTTTATTACGAGTTAGGCGAAATAATTGAGGAATTAGATGTAATTAATATCCTTAGAATTCAGATGGAAAGACAGAAAGAGAACCTGTTTCCCACGCTGCGAGAGTATAACGAGATTTTTGGCATTACCGAAGAAAGGTTAAAAAGAGCAAAGAAGGACCTTTTAGTTATGCATCCCGGTCCAATGAATAGAGGAATAGAGATATCTTCCTCAGTGGCTGATAGCTCCCGTTCCGTAATTACGGAACAGGTTACTAATGGTATTGCGGTAAGGATGGCAGTTCTCTATCTTCTAGCTGGAGGGGATAGTCAGGGGGTAAAACAATAGGAATCACACCATATAGGGAGGGAGCCTTTGAAATTAGTTATAAGAAATGGCAGAGTAGTGGATCCTAAGAATAAGATTGATAGGAAAGTAGATATCCTGATTGAAAACGGAAAGATAGTAAAGATTGGGGAATCTACACAGTTCAGGCCAGGTGATGTCACGAGGTCTACGGTGACAATTGACGCCACAGAAAAGGTCGTCGCTCCTGGTTTAATCGATATGCATACCCATTTACGAGAACCGGGAAGGGAAGACGAAGAGACAATCGCTTCTGGGACTCGGGCTGCTGCCCAGGGCGGATTTACATCTATCTGTTGTATGCCGAATACGCAGCCTGTCATCGATTCTGTGTCAGGCGTGAAATTTATTTCCACTACTGCTTCTCAGGAAGGTGTGGTCAATGTCTATCCTATTGGAAGTATAACTAAGGCACAGAAAGGAGAGGAACTGGCGGAGATAGGGAAGATGAGAATTGCTGGAATTGTGGGGATATCCGACGATGGTAGCCCGGTAATGAACACCCAGATAATGCGCAGGGCATTGGAATATGCCAAGATGTTCAATCTCCCTGTAATCTCTCATTGCGAAGACTTAAACCTCTCTATGGACGGGGTAATGAATGAAGGGTTTACCTCTACAATTTTGGGATTAAAGGGAATACCCAGGCAGGCTGAGGAAATAATTGTCGCCAGGGACATCGCCCTTGCCGAGTTGACTGGCGGGAAATTGCATCTCGCTCACATCAGTACACGGCGCTCTGTAGAACTGATTTGCCAGGCAAAAAGGAAAAAGGTAAAGGTAACTTGTGAAACAGCTCCCCACTACTTCTCTCTTTCCGAAGAAGATGTTCGGGATTACAATACTAATACAAAGACGAATCCTCCTCTACGCACAAAGGACGATATAAAAGCACTATGCGAAGGACTGGCTGATGGCACAATCGACTGTATAGCATCTGACCACGCTCCCCACCTCGAGGAGGAGAAAGATTTGGAATATAATATAGCCCCTTTTGGCATAATCGGATTGGAAACAATGGTACCTCTAATCATTACTAATCTGGTAAATAGGAAGATACTCGGTCTTGGCGAAGCAATAGCCAAGTTGACTGTAAATCCGGCAAATATTCTGGGACTAGAGAAAGGCTCCCTTTCCATAGGCTCAGATGCCGATATAACGATAATCGATTTGAATCTAAGAAAGAGAATTGGAAACGAATTTATTTCCCAAAGCAGAAATTCTCCATTTATAGGAATGGAATTGCAGGGGTTTCCTGTAGCTACCATAGTGGGTGGCAGGGTGGTGATGGAGAATGGAAAGATTGTTTAGAGAAGCCTGGCGAATTTATCCTCACTTCCTAGGGAACCCCTTTTTTCGCCCTTTGGCAAAAAAAGCATGCCCTCAAGTCGTTCAGAAAAAATTCCCTTAGCTTCCGATAAGGCTTTCGTCTTGATGGCTTTATGGGGAAAACATGGTGCATCTTGATGGTGAGATTTTAGAGAATAGCGAGGTCGGTCCAGAGCGATACAAGCTGGTGGTTTACTGTCCTCAAATTGCTCGAGAGGCGAAGCCCGGCCAGTTTGTTCATATAAGGGTTTCGGAAGGTTATAATCCTCTTTTGAGAAGACCTTTTAGTGTCCATCGAGTTAGGGGGCAAGAGTTTAGTATTCTATATAAGGTTGTAGGAAAAGGAACAGAAATTTTGAGTAGGAAGAAGAAAGGCGAATATCTGGACATTCTGGGTCCTTTGGGTCAAGGGTATCGCCTGGCTGAATTGGCTTCGAATATTTCCCAGTCCATTCTTGTGGCTGGAGGAACTGGGGTAGCCTCTCTTCTCTTCTTGGCAGAATCTATTTTAGCCTCTGGTTCTAAATTGCCGATTCTTGTTCTTATCGGGGCTAAGAATAGAGAGGAGATTCTTTGCGAGAGAGATTTTAGGAGATTGGGTTGTCGGGTGGAAGTGGCTACTGAAGATGGCACAACAGGATATAAAGGTCTAGTAAGCCAACTCTTAGAAAAACTCCTCTCCCCTCGGGAGACTCCTCGTAAGCCATTAGTTTTTGCCTGTGGACCTCAGGAGATGCTGAAGAGGATTGGAGAGATTTCGAGGAGATATCGATTTTCCTGCCAGGTTTCCCTGGAAGAGAGGATGGCTTGTGGAGTGGGTGCCTGCCTCGGTTGCGCAGTTAGAGTCAAAAATTCTCCTTATATTTATAAACGAGCATGTAAGGACGGTCCTGTCTTTGATATTGGTGAATTGATTTGGGAATGAATCGAAAGGCAAAGAACAAATCCCCCAATTTAAGAGTTAACCTTGCTGGCATATCTCTGAGAAATCCTGTAATGGTTGCCTCCGGGACATTTGGTTATGGAGAAGAGTATGCTGAGCTAATCGATTTGAATAGGCTGGGAGGGATAATTACCAAGAGCATTACTTTGAAGTCGAGGTTGGGAAACCAGCCTCCCAGAATCTATGAGACTCCCTCGGGAATTCTCAATTCAATAGGCTTACAAAATGTAGGTATAGATAGCTTCATTAATGAGAAGTTGCCTTTCTTGAAGCGATACAATATTCCTCTAATTGTAAGTATTGCTGGAGATAGCTCCGATGAGTATGTGGAATTAGCGAAAATTTTGGGAAGGGAGAAAGTTGAAGGACTGGAGTTGAACCTATCCTGCCCCAACATCAAATACAGCAAGAAACTTATGTTTGCCCAGGACCCGAAAATGGCCTGTGAAGTGGTAAGCAAGGTAAGGAAAAGGACGCATCTTCCTCTTTTTGTAAAACTCTCACCCAATGTTACAGACATAGCCTCGATTGCCAGGATTTGTGAACAGGCCGGGGCAGATGGGGTCTCCTTAGTAAACACATTTCAAGCTATGGCAATAGATGTGGAGAGTAGAAAGCCAATATTGAGTCAAGTTACGGGCGGACTTTCTGGTCCAGCGATTAAGCCGATTGCTCTCAGGATGGTTTACGAGGTGCATAGAGTGGTGAAAATTCCCATAATTGGTGTGGGTGGCATTATGACAGCTCGTGACGCTTTAGAATTTATCGTTGCCGGGGCTAAAGCTATTGCAATTGGTACAGGCAACTTCGTTGACCCGCAAACCTCAATTAAGATTGTTGAGGGAATAAGGGATTATATGGTTAAGAATAAGATTGGGGATATAAGATGGCTGGTAGGAAGCCTGCAGTCTCCGAAAGGCTAATAGTAGCCTTAGATGTAGACGAGATAGAAAAGGCAGAGAGTCTGGTAGACACTCTGATTCCTTATGTGAAGCTATTCAAAGTGGGAAGTTTCCTTTTCACTTCCTATGGTCCGAAAGCTATATATATGGTTGTAAGGAAGGGAGGGAAAGTATTCTTAGATTTGAAATATTGCGATATTCCCAATGTGATCAGTAACTCTGTAAGAATGGCTCAAAGACATGGGGTTTTCTCCTTAACTCTCTCTATCCTCGGAGGAAGGAGGATGTTGGAGGAAGCAGTTTCTATTCATCCCAGGCCTCTCCTTTGGGGAGTTACAATTCTGACAAGTATGAATTCTTTTGATATGAAGGAATTGGGTATATCCAGAGATATTGGTGAAGAGGTTCTTTCTTTGGCGAAGATGGCTGAGCGGGTGGGGCTGGAGGGTGTTGTTACTTCTCCTCTTGAAGTGGAGCTCGTCAGGAAAGCTACTGGAAAAGATTTCACGATAGTCACTCCAGGAATAAGGCCTCATATGGAGAAGAAGTCTCTATCTGATGACCAGAAGAGGGTGATGACTCCTGGTGAAGCTCTGGCTAAAGGAGCTAACTATATTGTTGTGGGAAGGCCTATCATTGAAGCTCCTGACCCTGTTCGAGTCGTGAAAGCAATACTGCAGGAAATAGAATCAGAGAAATTACGATAATTTCTGTCATTGCGAACAATTCGCTTTCTGTCATTTTGACCACTTTCCTTCTCTCATTCTGAGCGGAGCGAAGAATCTCGAGATTGCCACGCCCCGATTTTCATCGGGACTCGCAATGACAAAATGAGATATCATTGCCAAGGACGGAGTCCTGAAGCAACCTTGGGGGAAAAGAATAGATTGACTGAGAAAGAAGTCTTGAAGATATTTGAGAATAAGGGAGCACTCCTTTCTGGACACTTCAGGCTGTCTTCGGGCCTCCATTCAGAAAAATATCTCCAATGTGCGCTG
>Ga0315308_1000293_pt1 | contig 27550 bp, 24 predicted proteins | sample TDP3_MG_FD_203078 | JGI IMG/M metagenome (GOLD analysis project Ga0315308, IMG submission 203078) | Freshwater sediment microbial communities from Lake Towuti, South Sulawesi, Indonesia - TDP3 | ecosystem: Environmental > Aquatic > Freshwater > Lake > Sediment | place: Indonesia: South Sulawesi... | reverse complement strand
TAGAGACTTGTCCACTAATCCAAAGGATAAGAAAAAACAAACCAAAACATACTCAGTGAAGAGGACCAGCGCCGAAAATAACGCCATCGCGGTGAACCCCTTCGGCGCGGTCCACCTGAAGAATAAGGGAACGTATTTGTCTACTTTTCTTTTTGACACCTTCTAGTCTCGCCTCGGTCCTTAGCCCGGTCCAGTTATTAGGTTTAACAATCTAATTAATATTTTGCGAAGCAAATTCATGTGCGAGGGAGGTGCGTTGCCAGGTACGGAGCTCTCATATACGCCGCAACAATCATCAGCAGCCGCCATAAAATTAATGAGATGGTATAAAAATTTCCGTATGGTGTAAAACTTGGTTATCTTTCCGCTTATATCACAATTACCTCCTGGTTTGCCTTTTCCGACAACAGTGAATGGCTGGATTGCTGCAGTTATAGCGGCGGTCATGATAACATATATTATTCGTCGCATAACTGGATCGCGTTGGGCCTGGGTGCCTGGAATTGTATTAGGGTTAGCACTTGGGGCGATCGTGGGTTAGCTTGCGAAGCATGTGAGGTACTACGGTAGTTGATGTAAGGCCCTCTTAAGCACTAAAAAAAGGGGTATAAGGTTGTACGTCGTAAAAAATCCGGCGGCAGTGACAACTATCCTCCCTGTTGAGGATTTAGAGTTAGGCTAAATGCTTAAGACTGCGTGCGTTATCTTATTAAGGCCCTCTTTTACTTTTAAAAGTGAGGCTGTTCCATTGTTCGAGCCTTATATCGACATTGAATACTTGAATATTATAGAGTACATTAGAACGCGTAAAAATATTGTAGAGAGGCTAAAACGATACATAAAGCATGTTCCAAACGCAATGAGTATTAGATTAAATGTATTACTCGCAGATTTTGATATAGATCTTGGAAGAATACGGGCGGAACGTCCAGAGGTTATTAACATCAAGGAGAATATAAAATTCTTGGAGGATAATCTAGAGCCTACTACCGTACCAAATATTATAAATGCTATAGACAAAGCAGAGATATCATCTGGCGAAATACTTCGAGTGCGTTCTGCAAGACAGATTATAGGACCAGAATTCATTGAAAAAACCGAAATCAAAACGTTACCTTTGGAGGGCTCTTTTTTGGAATATAATCCTATGCTTAATGCTGCTAGAATAATGGGAGTAGATCATCTGCAGGGGGAGCTTGTTGACGTTACCGACGCGGGAAATAAAAGGTTCATCCTTAGGGCGTTCTTTCGGGATGTTAAAGGGGCACAATCCTTCTTTTTGAAAGACCTACGCCCCAAATTTTCTGAAGTATTCGGCATAATAGAAAACGTTCCAACTTATACTTCAAAAATTGAGGGAACCGCTATTGCAGGCGAGCTTTCGCTGGGAATCCTCGTTGCTCTGCTGCGTGTTGAAGTAGAACCAGAACCTGCTGTAATTAGACCACAAATTAAAGTGACGGAAATCCCTGTTCGAACTAGTGGTGATGTTTATGCGCCCAGTGCAGCATTATCCGGCACAGTATCAGTTTATTCATTTTCGACTGTCGCATATCAACCGTGTTTCATATGCCCGAGATGCGGATACAAATATGTACCGTTCATTGTTCCCACCAGATGCCCTGCATGTGGGTTTGAGTCGCAGTGAGATAAAACCTAGTAATTGGGTTTTCCCGGGGCTGGAGAGAAGATATCTTGGCGCCACGCTAATTAACTTTAACGAAAACGAATGGACGTGCAAAGTCGCAAAGATCTTAGATGAGGTATGTTAGTTGCTAGACGCAGGGTTCGAGTACGTCTGTGACTTTGAGGGAAAGAAAATCTTCCGAAAAAGGAAGTAGGGTGAAATTTCCTACATTCCTATCTTTTCTTTTGGATTTTGCGAAGCACATTACATCGCAAATTTTGGAATTCTGTCCAACGCAACATTGCTTTTAAGCTTCACTGAAAAATTTCCCACGATAAAGAGGTATTTTTCTTGTTCATTTATAAAGATTTTAGACAACTCAAGTCAAAATTTCGGGTGATTTTTATACAAGATTTTATACAATTTGTTCTATAATCTTAAAGTACCTCTTTCTATATTAACAATTTAATGTAAAACGTCAGATGCGGGGTTAGTATAGAGGCTAGAACCCACGGGATCACCACCCGTGAGACGCGGGTTCAAATCCCGCACCCCGCACCTAACGCGTAAATTCTTTTGTTGTTTAACACGTATAAATTTTTTCTTCCCATTTTTTAGAAGATATATGCAAAGCACATGCAAGGTAAACTAGGAAGCATAAGGACCTCTTAAACACTTAAGTGCATGTCGCATACCACGTGCTATAATCTTTGTAAATCCTATAATACTATATTTATACCGAATAACCATTCAGAAACAAATAAAAAAGAGGAGTCCCGTTATTCTTTTACCTTTATCGGGTTTCGCTTAATAATTCTTTGATGCTGGTGAGAATATGAAAAAACTTCTGGCTGTAATGGTTGTTGCAATAATTCTTTTAGCAATATCTATTTCATATTCGTATTTTCGACCTAGAGCCGTGCTAAAATTTGAGAATTACAATAGGACGTTGCAGGAAAGTTTAGTCTATAACGGGTACTACGCCACCTTTGTTACAAATCTAAACTTTACTATAACAAACATTGGAAACAAGGATTCCCCATCGTTTGTAATTTTCGTTGATACGACTCATGTGGATCTCGCTATTCCAATAGACCCGATTAAGATAAGCCCGATAAAACCGGGAGAAACAAGAATTGTTACTTTGGATGAATACGCCGGTCGGGGTTATCCTGTTTTGATTATAGGGCAACATAAGTTCTATTTTGGTGAGGAAATAACAATTGAATTGGATTAAGATTTTGTTTAAAACTGAATAATTGTTCGGCATAACTATATTTACAAATTGAAATAGATAGACACGAGATTATCGCTATGAAATTAAACAGTATTCTCAAGACAAGATTCAAATTAGCCTTAAACCATTACCATCAATCTTTATGGAGGCCTTCTCTATCCGGAGAATTAGACTTCATCGATCGAACTGTGGCAAGTTTTCAAAACTTGAAGATCCCTGCAGCAAAACAATCTCTCAAGACGCGCTCAAAAAGGATTCATTTGACACCACAGGTGGAATATTTCCGATCTACTCTCATTTCACCTTTACAATCGATCGCTGTAGAGCTGGCTGATTTACTTTTTGTATACAAACATTTTCTGAATGGTGTTCTGGATGCTTATAGAGCGGTCCTAGTTCAAGCAAAGTACACTAAAGGAAAGAAAAAATCGTGGAAAATCGATACCGACCAATTCTATTTTTTGACTCAGTGGCCCAGATTTAGGATAGTACGACCAGCGTTTAAGAAGTCGTATTCTACTAAACCAAGAGCACTTACATGGTCAACGTACGGATTTGTTGGACCGAATGCCACTAGATATCCAGTATACTACTCCTCAGAAAGGATGTTACGTCAGAGGACATCGTTCCCTTCCTCCAATACATTCATTTTTGGTGTACAGACGCCCATTGGCTGGGACAGTAGTACGAGTTTTCTCTTAAAGTTCGTACAAGGTTTTGCTGGAGAGAATCTATTATCTAATTCAACAGTAAGAGCTTTCGTAAATGATCTTTACGTTGTTGCAAAGTGGAAACCAGATCCTCCCGGCGAACCGAAATGGGAGAATGAGAATGAGGAGAGAGAAGGTTTTGGTATCGTTGAATTTACCGTATCCACCGAACGCGGTGAACAATAGTATGTTCTTTTGCGATCGATCGATGTGGAAATTCCAAGACTAACGAAAGCTAACTAATAGTAGGCCCGTGCGTGTTCCATTTTGTGATCTTTAAGTGCTTGTTTGGCTGAATGAGTTTAACTAGTTGTTCCTGGAACTCTTGGTCTTGGGTTGCTACTATTACTTGTTTCTCCTTCGATTCCTCCGCGAGCATGTTTGCCAACGCCTTTTTGTGTGGTTGGTCCATCGACTGGGTTGGGTCGTCGAGAATGACAAGGTTGAGGTTTTGGGATAGACGTTTAGACATGGAGATGAAGACGGCTATAGCAGTGATGTTTAGTTGGGCATTGCTGAAACGCGTCTGTACATGGGTCTCATGTTCTGCACCCCTAGCCTTGATCCAGTAAATGTTCTTGTCCCTACGGGTCTCAAGAGACAGCCCTAAGTCAACATAGTAGGTGTGGCCCATCAGGGTCGAATAGTACCGATTAATTTCGGATTCTATCTCTCCAAGCATATCTGAGACTAGGTTCTTCTGCTCAGCCGAGGCGGCCTGCTTGACGTCTGCCAACCCCTCCTCAAGTTTCTTAAGTCTTCGATGTTTGTCTGTCAACTCTCTCATGAGGGCCTCAAGTTCAGGGAACTCCTGCTCCAGCCTCAGCACCTCCGTCTCCTGGGTTAGGTAGGTAAGGATGTCCTCAAATCTCCTGACTCCCTCATTCAATTTTTCTAATGAAGAAGTCATAGTGTCGAAACTTTCGATTTTTGCCTCGGTTTTGTCCAAGGCTTCCGATAAAGCTTGAAGAAGCTCTCTACCTGTCCCTTCTATCCCTATTTCTGTACTAATCCTCTTGGTTAGAGTCGCAATACTCCTTTTCACTTCATTTAAATTCGATAGACCGCTTTCAAGTTGATGTTTCTCCATTGTCAACCGGTCTATTGAGGATTCCAGCTCTTTGAGTTCCGATTCGGTATTTCCAAGTCGTTCATTTATGGTCTCGAGACTGATCTCTGTCATTCCCGTCCTTTCGGCTATTCTCTTTCTTTGCTCATTCAGTGTGGCATTTGCTCTTTTCAGCCTACTTTCAAGACCATCCAGTTCGCCGCGAATTTTCTGAAGATTGCCCATCTTGGTTTCAAGTTCCTTCACCGTTTGTCTCAGTTCAAAGATTTGTGCACCAGCCTTGGCTTCGGCGATCTCCTTTTGTAGGTGGTCCACTATCTCAAGAGGGTCGATCGACCTTTTGCAGATTGGGCAGACATCAGGCCTTTGGTCCTTTAAAAACTCCAGGGCGCTGGTTATGGCTTGACCGTATGTTTCTAAACCTCCTATTTTACCCCTTAGCTTGCTTATTTCCCCCTCTAAATGGGCTATCTGTTCTTTAACCGAATCTATGTCACCGTATTCAGATGCCAGCTTCCCTCTTTCCTCTTGTATGTCTCTAAGGTTTTGTTGGAGATTTGTTAGTGTAATGGTCTCCCCATGCAGGAAGTTTCTCAGGTCTCTGGCCTCTCTACGTCTTGCCTCGTTCTCCGTGATCTGCTCTTCAATGCTACGGATCTCACGTTCGAGAGCCTCCTGGTCCTTAACCTGTAAACCTTCCAGTCTTTCAAGAAGGCTCTTATATTGGTCTCGTAGGGAAGTGAGGATCACCCTCCTATCGCCGAGTTCCCTATATTTCTTAAACTTCTCCCTCTCTAGGAGGCTGATGTTGTTTCTCAACTTTGAAATTGCCTCTTGCAGTGCTGTTAGGTGTTGTGGAGGCGTCTCTACATGGGAAACGTAAACACCGATTTCGTTGGCGAAGCCCTCGACTTTTCGTGCTAGTTCTTGGAAGGCTGATGGTAAAGGTCGGATGTCTAGGTCCCCTTCAGCTATTCCCCTTTGGAGTAGCCTCTTCTTGATGTCTTCCAATTTTGCGCGGGCTACCGGAAGGTTTGTAAGTTCGGTGGACTGAAGTGTTTGAATCTGCGCTTGGATTTCGTTGCTTCTTTTTGTCACCTGAGTGATTGGAAGTGAGTCTATGAGTTCGCGTAGGGAGTATGTCCCCAGCAGCCTGTCCATCATAGCGCTTCTGGTCTTCAGGTCGCCTATGATAAATTCCCTCAAAGCCTCTTGGTGCAGATATTTGCCAGCGTAGAATTCGTCCTCTGTTAGATTCAGAAGCTCTTGAATTTTGGCCTGAGCCGCTTTGTCCTTCAATGTTGTTCCATCTGTCTCTACTACCAGCTTTGATTCTCTCCTTGACCAGTGACCCTTCTTCCTTGTTCGTATAATTTTCACTACGTTCTCTGGACTCTCGAGCGTTAACTCTACCTTTGCCGTCTCAGCTGGGTGAAACTGGTTTACAATGGCGTCTTCGACATCAAACTCGGCACCCCTCATGTGGGGAATCCATCCGTAGAGGCCCCACTCGATAGCCTGTAGGATAGTCGTCTTCCCAAAACCGTTGGGCCCAGAGATCACAGTTGACAGCGCATCGGTTGTCAGATTTAGCCCCTTGTTGATTCCCCTGAACCCTTCGATTGATAGGTTTGTTAGGCGGAACGTCTCACTCGACATCTTCACTCAACCCTTGAAGTATCAGGGTTACGCGATCCAGCAATCTAGCCTTCACTTGTCTCGAACCACCCTCTTTGTACCAATTTAATACCTCCTTCAGGAGAGCCTTGTGTTCACTCTTCTCAAGCCTTAAGGCTAACCTCTCCTGCAATAACTGATAGAAGTCCTTCGCCGTCATTCTCGTTACGCCCCTGACTTTTATTGCGTGTGTGAGTTTGCTATATATTTAATTCATCGGTTACATATTTCTTTAGCGTGTGGGCACTCGAAGTTGAGTAGGTCTCGAAGAGAGTGGTGGCTGGAAAGAAAGAAACTGCAATGGAAACTAAAACATGGTCTTAAGATTACAAAACAAGAACTGTCGAGTGCAAAGGAGATAGAAGAACTAGTTAAATTGCTCCAATTGTTGAGAGCGGGGAGAATAGCCGGGGAAGAGGAATCTTTTCTAAGGCAACGTGCAGGCAAGATAATTTGTGATTTGGCTCTTGAAATTATGAACTCGAAGAACGAACCGATGGACTCTGAAGAAATCGCTGCTAACCTTTTGAATGCCGATAATAATCTCCTAAAATCGGCTGGATATTCCATCATAATAGAAAAGGTCATGGGTGGGAAGGTTCCGCCAATGAAGTTTATTCGTGATCTTTTAGATGTTTGGCGTGATAAGCCTGAAGGTTTGGGAAGTACTGTTGTGCGGCTTCTGTCAAGGGATGCTCGTTTCATTAAAATTGAACGGGACTCATTTGTTTTAAGAGGTTGGCCCCCTAACAAGCTTTTCCAGATATACGTCAGGTTAGCATCGGAATACAGACTTATTAATCCTAGGAAGAAAGAGAAGTTCATAAACGAAGCGATCAAACTCTTGGAAGCTGGAAAAGCTGATTTTCCAAACAAGAACGCGTTAATAGAGACTCTGAAGAGAATGTAAGCCCAGGGTATGGACCATTCTTCAAAGATAATTTATATTAAATATTAAATAATCCCTTTGTTTTAATGGAAGTATAGTTAGAGCATAGGAGGGTGATTGTTCTTGTCCCGGGGTTGGCAGGGGAAAGAAATAGTTGGGGCTATATTTCCGGTTCTACCGGAACATGTTCCAAATTTGTTTGATCGAGGCCGGGATGTTTTTGTGAAATTCACCAAGTTGACGAATTTAAGGAGAGGTTCTACAATTGTTTTTTATGTTTCTTGGGAAAAAGTGTTGGTTGGCGAGGGAAGGGTTAAAAACATTGAAAAATTGGACCCTGAAGTAGCTTGGTCTCGTTATAAGGATAGGATCTTTTTGGATAAGGATGAATACGATTCCTACATCGAAATTTCGCCTATAAGCAGAGAAGAAAGAAAAATGAGGGAACTCACTGTTTTTATGTTAAACAAAGTAAAGAGATATGGAAAAGCAGTTAGGTCGATTTATCCCGTAACTTCTTCGGGCCGTTACTTAACCAAGGGAATGGTTGATGAGATCAAAAAACTTGACGTATCCTAATTTTAGATGGAAGCAGATCGGCTCGCGGGAATGGCTTCGAGCAACCGGCTCTCTCCCTCATAAATGTCTTATATGAGATGTCTCATATAAGGTACTGTTTACACTAATCGGTGTCGTCTATGGCTAGCAAGTACGAGGAACGCATATACCAAATGTTGTCTGATGAGCCGGTGACCCCCAACGAGATCGCGTTAAAGATTGAGGTGACTCACAAAACGGCGCAGAGGATTTTGATGCACCTGGCCTTGACGAGAGATGATGTTAGGTACAAAAATTCAGGTAGGATACATCTTTTCTGGAAAAGTGGAGGGTGAGTGGTGTTGGAGAAGTATAGGGGCATCTACAGATCGACCTATATTCCTTTGTTTATCAAGCTTCTGCATTCCATAAAAGATCTAACCTTTGAAGAGGAAGTGGATGAAAGAATAGAGAGTTTATTAACTCAGAATGCGAGGAACACCCGAATGGCGATAAGGCGTGATTTTAAAAGGCGTTACCTAACCTTTAACGAAGGACGACTGGTAAAGACTCCTCTGTTAGAGCTTGTTTCCCATACGAGCGATCTGGCTTTGATTAGGGAACTTCTTTACTACCATTATATTCGCACTGAGAGGATTGGCGCCGAGGTTGTGATAGATGTTTTGTATCCGCGGCTTCCTAACGCAGAGTATGAAATGGAGGAGGTTATGAGTTACTTGGCAGAGAAGATGCCCGAGATGGTTGAACGCACCTGGTATAACGTATATTCCTTCCTTAAAACCGCGTTAAAGGATTTCGGCCTTTTGAAAAGGGTGAATAATAAGTGGGTTGCCCAACCTTATTCTCCCAAACTAGAGTCTTTTGTCTATGCGCTACACTATGAGTTTACAGTAGACCAGAACTACCTGAATCCTAGGGTGTCATACTTGTTGGAGGAAGCCGAGTTCCCCCGCCTGTTCTTAATGTCTCATGAAATGGTTCGTGACTATATCCAGAGGGCTAGACGTGCCAGTCTCATCAGTTATGAGGTGTGCGCCGGGGACGAGCAGGTTGCGTTGATTCACAAGTCCCTAATGAGAATCGTCGATCAGATGATTGGTAAAAGCCGATGAAATGGTAGAGGGTCTCTGCTATAGGAGAGAAGAGAAAATGAGTGGAATTGAATCTAAACGGTGGACGCCTCTAGATGAAGTGTTTATTTATAGGCTGAAGACTCTTCATTCAATTCTAGCTCCTCTTGTACACGATTCTCTGAGGGACAAGCTCCCTTCGGATAAAGCCTTCAAAGAGAGATATGAGGAGTGGGTTAGAAGGCAAGGCTGGACGTTAGATGAAGAAAGACAATTGAATGTCGCTAACCAAGCAGCCTATATTATGATTAACAAGATCCTATTTTACAAAGCTCTAGAAAGGAAGAAGAACTTACCTTCTCTTACCAAAGCTGAAAATGTAACCGAACTCTTGAAAAAGTTGCGTTTATGTTTTGATAATGCCTTAAAGATAGATTATAGAGCGGTATTTCAAAAGGATCCGATTTACGATGAGATTCCGCTAACGCCGGAAATAGCAAACATACTTAATATCATAATTGAGGAGGTTTCTGAATACGATCTCTCCGACATGAGAAGAGATATCATAGGGTCACTTTATCAAAAACTTATTCCAGCAGACGAGAGGCGGAACCTAGGACAGTTTTACACTCCGCCGCAGATTATCGAACTTATAGTCAAATTATGCATAGAAAGTTCAGAGGATAAAATATTGGACCCGGCCTGTGGTAGCGGGGGTTTCCTAGTAGACAGCTATGACACATTGTTGAGATTGAAGGGGAAAACAAAGCCAGACAATGAAACTCATCAAGAATTGTTAAATCAACTCTGGGGTGTAGATATTAACAAGTTTGCAGCTCATCTTGCAACAATTAATTTAGCAACACAAAACCTTGAGAGTAAAAGCGATTTTGTGAATGTAATAGTTAGCGATTTTTTTGACATCCGGGAACCCGAACAAAGAATTCTTGCACCTTGGTCCGCATTAACCCCTGATGGTGAACGTGAGATCTTGGAGATACCTCGATTTAGCGTGGTCATGGCGAATCCTCCGTATACCCGCTCCAAGTATATCACGAACAAGGAAGAAAAGAGGAAGCATCTTAAAAGAATCGGATACGGGGATATTAGTGCTCGATCCGACATTTATTGTTATTTCTTTACTCATGCCAGCGAATTTCTAAAAGAAAAGGGTAGAATCGGCTTTATTACGTCAGATCGATGGCTCGATGTAGGATATGGTGAAGATCTTCAAAGATTCTTCTTGGACAATTTTAAGATTAGAACAATCATCTTGTTTGATAAGAAAGCTTTTGAAGAACCATTAATAGGAAGTTGCGTTACGATCCTTGAAAAGTGCAAAAGCAAATCTGAAAGAGATCGCAATCACGTAAAGTTCATGCGCATCAAAAAAAGGATGTCTATTATAGAAGTAGTTGAAAAAATAAAGACCGACTTGAATTGTGAAATCTCGGAAGAGAACGAGAAGTATAACATGACAATAAAAGTGCAGAATTCTCTGTACAAGGAGGACAAGTGGAATCGTTTCTTCATCGCCCCACCTATTTATTTCGATATCCGCAGTCATGAAAAAACTTGCAAGCTAGGTGAAGTGGCAGAGATAAGACGTGGCATAACTAGTGGCTGCAACGACTTTTTTTATTTTGAAGGAAGAGATGAGGTCGACAAATATGATCTTTGGGATTTCGTATCTCCTATAATTAGAACTATTGGGAGAAGAACACGAATCAAATTTACTGCAAAGGACACAAGATGGTTTGCCTTGGATATTCATCATCTGGTGAAAGATATCTTGTCTAGTCTTCCAAGATCGAATAGAGTCAAGAGTGAAAATTTATCCAGTCTCGTTAAGAACAAACTGGGACAGAAGGGATTTTTGACTTTGGTTAAGTACATTGAAAAAGCTGAGAATGCTAAGGATTTCTACTTAAAATCTACTTGCGGTTCTCGTCGGGTATGGTTTGATCTAGGTGAAATTAAGAGGTCTCCTTTGGTGTCTTTGATGTTCTATTGGAGTGGATTTATAGTTTTATACAATGTTGACCGTTTGGGTGCTGATGCTTATTATTACCACATAACTCCAAAGAAAATAGATGTCGAACTCTTAGGAGGAATTCTGAATTCCACTTTGACTAGGTTGTTTGTGGAGATAGATGGCAGGGTTGCCAAAGGAGCGGGAATGGATAGAATTCAGCTTAAGGTTTATGAAACCAGGAAACTCACAATACCTGACCCCAGAAAGTTTTCTCGTGAGGAGAAAGAAGACATTAGTTCTATATTTAAAGAAATAATCGCAAGGGAGAGCCATTGTAGCAAAGCAGAGAGAAGAGAGCTTCAAAGGAAACTTGATAGAGCCGTCTTGAAAACTTTGGGAATGGAACATAGGATTGAAGAGTTAAACAACGCTATTGAAGAGTTGTTCCAAAGGCGTAGAATGGGAGGAACAAAGCAGACTGAGGTGCTTGTGGGACCCGAGATATCTGGAGCAGAAGTTGCTGAGTCAAGAGAACTTGAGGAGATAGTTCAACTGCTTCAACTCTCAAAAATAGGGCAGATAACTGAGGAGCAAAAACAAATTCTAGGACAAAGAGCTGGAAAAATTGTTCGTGATATAGTATATGAGCTTATCAAGTTGCACAATGAGCCAATGCACACCAAGGAAATCACCGCTAATCTCTTAAACATAGAAGATAAGATATTGAGACTAGCTGGGTACTTCGATGTCATCAGGAAAGTCATGGGTGGAAAGATTCCGCCCAGTCAGGTCATAAGAGACCTTGTAGATATTTGGCGCGATAGACCAGAAGGAATAGAAAGGACCATATCCCGATTACTATCCGCTGATGGTCGCCTCGTTAAAATTGATCCAAAATTAATTGGTTTAAGTGAATGGTCAGCCAACAAGCTTTTCCAGATCTACGTCCAGCTGGTGTCCAAGTATAGGATCACGGATTATGAGAAGAAGGAGACCTTCAAGGGCGAGGCCATCAGGCTCCTGGAGTCCAATGAAGTTGATTTTCCTGACAAAGACGGCCTAATACAAACGTTGAGGAGGCTATGATAAATGGTGAAGATGTACAAAGTCGTTACCGTAGGCGACCTTGAATCCGGCCTCAAGGAAATCGACAGTTTCGCGGAGCTTCCAAAGGTCCGTGGGGTCTTAGTCGTCGTCGGCGAATCTCCAAGCGGCAAGACCACCCTAGTAAAGCGTTTTCTCAAGAGTCGAGGCCTACCCGAGGATGGACATTACTTGAACGTGAATGATTTCATAATGACTACGCTTAAGCAGAGGCAAGACTACAAGGCTTTGGAGCTGGACGACCGAAGGGGTTTCCTGGAAAGGAACCGGAGAATAATAGAGAGAACGCTTTCTGAGAAGCTCTACGACCATTTCCAGGATAACCGGATCTTGGTTCTGGACTCCATCGAGCTTTTGCTCAAGTATGAGGTTAACCTAGCCTCGTTGGCTTATGAACCGGCCAGCGGAGGCAAGACCTGCATCATATGTGTCCCAGGCTCCGTCTCCGGTGAAAAGATCTACTTCATGGGCAAGCCTGGGATCATAAGCTATCATCACTGTGATAAGATCATTCAAATTGAGAGGAGATAATGAAATGGCAAAAGGTAAGATAGGAGTAAGCGACTTGGTCGAAATATCTGAGAAGCCGGAAGCCTTCATAGTTCTCACCAGGGCAGTGGACGAGAACCCAGAGAACACCCTCGGCACCTACGTGGTCACCGACGACATAAGAGAGCACGTTTCCAGCATTCTGAGCCAGATCCAGACAGGGAAGGGGAAGGGCTTCTGTGTACAAGGATTTCCAGGCTCAGGCAAATCCCACTTCCTTTCCTTCTTGACCCTTCTCCTCAAGGACAAGGAGGCATGGAGCCACCCCAGCGAAGATGTTCAACTACTGAAGCGAGAATTCTACGACAAGTTCAAAGACAAGAACTTCTTGACCGCATACTTCTCCCTGACCGAAGGTGGGGACCTCAAGGTCTCCCTCTATGAGGAAGCTGAAGAACAGGGCGTTAAAATAGTGCGAGCCGATGCGATATACAAGAATTTCTTCATAGAACGAGCCAAGTCCATAAACTGGGAAGACTTCTACCGCTTCGTCAAGGAGGAACAGGGGCTAAGCAGGGAAGAAGTTAACGAGCTAGCGTCGCAACAAGACAAGACATCCATCGCCGAGATCATAATAAAGTACGACCAGTCTAGAGGGGTCTCTCATAAGGAAAGGCACTTCCGGGAGATTCTCTACCCACCCATACTGGAGGGTGTGGACAACATCCTAGATCATGCCAGAGGAAAGGGCATGGACGGCGCGGTAATTGTCGTAGATGAGCTGTCACAGTATCTCAAGGAGCGCCGTGATAGAGGGAAAATGGAAATAGACATCGCCCTCCTAAGAAGCCTAGAAGAAGCGTTTCGAGCTGGCAAACCCTTCTGGGTGATCGCAGCGGCTCACGAGGACATAGGCAGGCTCATGGGCTATGCCTTGGACAGGTTTGAAACCCTCATACAATCAAGGATCGACATTAGACACATCTTGGCCAGAAGAATAGCCAAGAAAAAGCCTGGAAGCGAAGGCTACATCGGTGACCTTTATCACGAATTCTCCCTGTTCTTCCCCGACTTCTCTAAGAGCGTAACCCTGGACGAGTTTCGCGACCTGTACCCCTTCCACAAAGCCTTCGTCGAAAACGCGGTTCTTTTGGCTCAAGAGGCCTCCCGAATGAGATCCATGGTACTAATATGCTGGGATTGCCTCTCCCAAGTTAAAAGGGCGGAGGAGGAAAGACCTAGGGAAAAAGACGCCCATAACTTGATCACTCTTGATGTCCTTTATGATCAGTTCCTTCTCGACACTCGAATAAGGGAAAAGTATGACAGATACTTTAAGGTCTACGAGGAGTTCTTCAAGCCAGACATCATACCGAAGCTGGAGAGAAACCGAAAGCTTGCGCACAGGCTCATCAAGAGCTTGATAATACTCGCCATCACCGGAAAAGACAGAGTAACCGTTAAAGACCTCACCCACATCCTCCTCGAAAGACTGTTTACACTAGAAAAAACCGTCCTCAACTATCAAGGCGTAAAGGACACCCTAGACGAGCTGAAGAGGCTAAGCCTCGACAAATACCTGAGCGTAACTCCAGTGGGCAGGGACCCCCTAGACTCCGCCTATTACATAGACATCAGGAAGGTGGGAATAACCCTTGAAGATGAGATCCAAGCAGAGAGGGATGAGCTGGACAAGAAGGGGGATGACACCCTAAAGCCGGCGCTGAAATACATACTGAACTCCAGGGAGTCCTTGTTCAAAAACACACCTATCGAAGAAATGGAAATTACCCTAGCGAGGGAGGTGACCTGGAACAACACTTCCAGAAAAGGAAAGATAAAGCTCGCCCTCCCCAAAGACATAAGGGCTATTCCACAGCTAGACCCAGCCAAAGACGACATAGATTTCGCCTTCATCGTAAGCATGCCCTTCTACACCACCCAGGAAGAGGACATTCAAACCTCCCAAGAGCTCCTGAGGGAGATAAACGACCCGAGAATCTTCTTCTGGCTTCCAAAGGAAATGACGGAAGAAGAAAAGGAACGGCTAAGAAGATACCAGGCCATTCGCATCCTCCAAGAAAGGTATAAAGAACCCAAGACCACCGAGGAAAGGGAGAAGGCTGCCGAACTCCCCGTGAAACTCTCCCAAGTTCAGGGAGAAGTCGAATCCCGAATCGAGTGGCTGTACCGGGGTAACGCAGTCGTATGCAACGCCTCGGGCAGACTTCCGCTTCGCCTAGCCGACTATATAGACGCAACCCAAATCATAGAAAAGAGCATAGAGGACACGTTAAACCTCTACTACAGCGAACACCCCCAGTACCGTGCCACCATCTCTCGAGCCCAAACAAACAGGCTCATCAAAACCTTCATTAAAGAGGGAAAGGCTGAGCACAGGACAAACGAGATCATAAACTACGCGGAGCCTCTAGGAATAGTCGGGGACCAGTTGGAACTAGACGCGGAGAAGTCCAAATACGTGAAGACTCTCCTGAAAAACGTGCCCGAAGAGGGGAGCGTGGATGCAGGAGCCCTGTTCAAAACCTTACGCGGTGAAAGATATGGATTGCAAGACTTTTCCTTCGAGGTGCTCCTCGCCGCCATGATCAAGCAGGGGCTGATCACCGGATACACAAAAGAAGGAGAAATCTTTGCCCCAGAAGAACTTGAAAACGTCGGCTCAGGCAGCAAGGCCCTCATATACGTCCTCCAAACGGTCGAGAAGGGGAAGATGATCAACTTCCCCCAGCCTTGGGCGAGCGTAGTCAAGATACTTAACACCCTCCACCCAGAGGTAAGGACCACCCCCTACAGCACCACCACCCAACATGCCATGTGGGAAACGGCTAAGAAGAAGATCAGAGAAGAGAAGGAAAGGCTAGACCTCACCAAGCACCAATTAGAGAAACTTCTTGGATCAACAGGAAACCAAGAAACAACCGACCTATTGAACCCCATTGAAACCCTGCTGAGGGTTTACGACGGAATAAACCCCAGCCTAGATCCAAAGAAGGGGTTAGAAGGACTGTACGAAGTGGTGCTAGAGGAATACTCTGACATAGACAAGTTTCAACAGGGCTTCAGCCGAGTAGAGCAGCTGAAGGATTTCTGCGGAAAGAGAAGGGACGACACCCTCACCTACTCCTACAACTACCTTAAGGCATTGATCGAAGGCTACGGAGGCCTAGACAACATTAAGAAACAGAAGCGCTATTTGGACATAGACCTCCTAACAGACCTCTGGCGAAAATTCACCCAGTTGAAAACCCTCATATACGACGTAGACTTCTACAACGATTTCACTGAAGACTACGAAAGATTCACCGAAAACTATGCTAAAGCCTATGCGGGAAGCCATACAGAATACTATAGTAGGCGAAGCACCTTCAACGCAAGGCTCAACCAGATAAAGGAATCCAAAGAATATAATACCTTAAAACTGCTGAGTAGCCTCAAAAAGGTTAGGTCACACCTCTCCTTTGAGGAGGTGAGGGAAAGGTTAGACCAGCAACTCTCAACATGCCAAGTCAAGGGGCTCTATGGCAGAATCAAGGGATCGCCCTTCTGCGAATGCGGGTACAAAATCGGTCTAGAAGAAGAAATTCCAACAACTGAAGAGGCGAAAGAAACCATCCTAGATAGCCTTCTAGCGTACGTTAAAACGCTTCAACAAAAGGCCACAAAGGCTAGAATATTGGTGTATGTGGATAAGGAAGCCGTTCCCATCTTAAGAAAACAGGAGATACAACGTCTCCTCGGAATAGAACCTTCTCCTGAAAACGTCGAAAAGATATGCGGCGTAGTCAGCCTGGAGGCTGTTGAAACTATCGATGACGCCCTGAAAGACGCGGTCCACATAGCTGGCAGGGAGATAATCAGTGAACTGGCCGGGTCCTATTCCTTACAAGAAATAGTGGAGGCAACTCAGACGAAGATCAAGATTCTGGCTGAGCGGAAGATACGGGAGGAAGGCAAGTCAGTGAAGGATGAAAACATCTTGATTGTCATAACAGGGGAAGGCTAAGCACCATGGACAAATCGAAGCTCTCCAGATTCATCGAAGAAGAAGTTAAAAACTCTCAGGAAAACATACCAAAACACATCGTTTTTTTACACGACCCCTACAAACTGGCAGAGGGCCTGGCTGAGGAGCCACTGGGGATATTCAACACAAACTACCAAATAGTGAAATATGTAAGCGACTTCCATCTAAGGGCTATAGTGGAGAAACATAAGGACGACGATTCCCAAAACTTCTGTATAATCAGCGAGAAGAGGGACAACAGCCCCATCAAAGACTACACCGGTTGGCGTAGCAACAGCGTACTACTGACGCCCCAAAAACTCTTAGAACAGGAGACCGGAATGCAATGGTGTGAGGGCATAAACATCATAGGGAGCCACCTCACACAACACGAAAGAGAAATTGTGGAGTGGCGAGGAAAAATTGGGAAAGACACAATCTTACCCAGTGATGCGAAGGCTATTATTATTTCAGCGCTTACAAACACTGACTTTATCAAAGAATTGAATCCTGTAAACGCCTATTTCTTTCTCTACCCAGAGAACAAATACAAAAAGCTCACGGAAAGCATACCGGATTTAGAAGACTACATTAAGGAGCGCTTAAGGCAGGCTATGCCCTTCATTAACCCTATACTGGACAACGAAGAACTTTATCGATCCTTCCCGGATTATCTCTGGATTTCTTATATTATAAGCAAAGTGGGTAAGGACCCTTACGAGTACATGAGGGGTATCTCATCCGAACTCTACGACCGATTCGAAAGATTTAAAATCCGTCATGAAGCCCTGCATGAACTAGCTGAGGCATTACAACAAGCGGACCCAGCCATGTGCAAGAGACAGGTTTCCGAAATGGAGGAGCGTGTCCTCAGGGAGAAGCCTGGAGCCAAGAGGCAGTTTATGAACCTAGTTGAACCGCAGCCTCATGATCCATTGGCCTACTACTCCCAGCTTGCCGAAAGGGACAGATACACGAAAGTGGGCATGGAAAACCTCTTCGAGGGCCTCCCCAATTATATAGTGGGGAACCCTAATGCAGCCACGGACGAAAGGCTTTCCCAGATAATCAAAGATATTCAACAACACTGGTTTATTGAAAGTTATCAAAACCACTTACAGCTTTTAACCGACCTAAAAACGTTCTATACACATCAACAACAAATAGAAGGTGAAACTCCCACAGAGCTCTCAACGCACGACCAATGGATAACCACCTACATCCAACAGATAGTACCGCTCGAGAGCGCCTACTCAAACATTGAGATAAACCCTCAAATCCGCACTATATCCCCCGAGAATAGAGGAAAGATCAAAGAGAATTACGAAGCCGCAATTTGGAACTACAACATAAGTTTTCAACGGTTCCTTGCAAAAAACTATCCTAAGTGGATCAAGGCTTGGGATCGACCCCTACTGACTGCTGACTTCCTGGAAAAGGTCTTCAAACCACACGACCCCCTACGAAAATACAAGTATACCTACATCATCGTCATCGATTGTATGCGCGTAGACATTTGGAATCAACTGAAAAGAAAGCTATTAGAGCAATTCGAAGTTATGGACGAGAAGCTTCTCTTCTCCCTAATCCCTTCATCCACCATCTTCTCTAGAACCTCCATATTTTCAGGCAGACCGCCCAAGGAAAGCATCATCGTCCCCGAGAGAGGAGCCCCCAAATTCAGGTTCGGAGACGAAAAAAGAACACTAGCACAAGCGTTGCACATCCCATCAGATGACATAGAGTTCATATCTCAAACCGAATCCGTGATTAAGGCCGATGAGATAGACAAGGTCCTGAGTAGCCCAAAGAACCTTAAGGTCATGGTCCTAGACAGTGTAGATAACAAGATTCACCGGGCTGGTGCAGATGAACGGCTGGGGAAGCTTAAACAGGACTTCCTCAATATCTACCACGCGGTGATCGAATCCATCCTTAGCAAGCTTGGAGAATGTAAGGACACAATTATCTTCGTAACCTCAGACCACGGTTTCGTCAACACAAACAGGGTGGTAATGCTAGAGCCGGAGAACGGGTTCATAAACCCGAGGTACGCTGACCTCACCCCAGAAGTATACTTGAACGAGGAATGGTCCATTACTATTCCAGCTGGAGAGTTGGGAGTAACCAACGAAGGCAGCGAGAAAAGGTACGCATTTCCTATAGGCAATCTCAGCTTCAAACTGGCAAGGGAAGACATAACCGTCAGAACGCGAGTTCGGGACGAGGTCACATACGGGCACGGCGGTTTAACCCTCCAAGAGATGATCGTGCCCTGCGCCGTGTTAGTTCCGAGGAGAGACAGGTCGCTTAGATCTATTAGCGTGGAGCTGAAAAGGTATGAGTGCATAGAAGAGAGGGAATCCACCATCATCTTTGAGGCGAGGAATCCTAATTATGTGCCCATAAGTCATGTAAGCATCCGTAGCAATATCGCACCCCCCTCATATCTACCTACAATAGAGGCAAACAGCTCCAAGGAATTTAAAGTGAGCTTCATTCCTAAAAAAGAGGGAGATATGGAAATCGAACTTCTCCTCAACTACAGATTACGAGATACCTTCCAGGAAAGCAGGCATAAGGAAATTATCATTGTAAAGAGGAACCCGGAGATTGTTAGAAGGTACCTTGATGAGGCGTTTGACAAGCTGGTGGGATGAGAAATGAGTGAAGAAATATTAGACCGAAAGGTAAGGGAGGCATTTCCAGACTTAACGGTGAAAAAGTCCCATTCCCACAAGTATGAGGCGAGCAAACTGCCCAGATTTATCTCAGAATATTTAATCTCTAAATACAGTGATAGAGACGGAAACCTTTCAGATGAGGGACTCCAGAAAATAGTTAATTTCATCTCTGAATATTATCCCGAACACAAGGACAAGGAGTACCTAAAACATCGGGCCATGCAGCTAGGCTCAGTAAAGGTGCTGGACGAGTTTAGCGTAGTCACTGATGTCAAATATCAAACCCACAATGTCATTATACCTGTCATGGGATTAAGAGACGTTAGAATCAGATCGAGCATACTGATGGAGCACGAAAACCTGTTAAGGGGCGGAATGTGGGGCATAGCAAAAATAGTCTGGGACCCAGAGGAGGAGCCCAAGATTCCCAATCACCCAAGAAACCTTCTAGTGGACGAGTTCATCCCCTTTCAGGTCTCTAGGTGTGACCTAGACAACTTCATAGCCAAAAGAGAGAGCTTCACAACGGAAAAATGGATAGACTTATTAATAAATACTGTTGGCTTGAACCCAAAGATGTATGATAGAAGAACTAAGATCTTGTTACTGAGCCGGTTAATACCCTTGGTTGAACCTAACGTAAACCTGACCGAATTGGGACCAAAAGGAACAGGCAAGACCTTTCTTTTGAGAAACATTTCATACTACTCAAGGATCATATCCGGGGGAAACGTCTCACCAGCTGTTCTCTTCTATCACCTAGTCACTAAGACCCCTGGTCTCATTGCTCTAAAAGATGTCATCGTATTCGACGAGATAAGCAAAATTCGTTTCAGCAACCCAGAAGAGGTCATGGGAAAATTAAAGGACTACATGGAGAGTGGAAACTACGAAAGAGGACTTCAACAAGTTCATGCAGACGCAAGCATCGTCCTAGTCGGCAATCTGCCCACAAGATATGGGAAGCCGCGTGATAAGCTCATATTTGACGTGCTCCCTGAACCCATGAAAGACACAGCCTTCTTAGACAGGATGCACGGCCTCATCACGGGATGGGAGTTACCGAGAATTCAGCGAAGCGAGGTGCACTTAAGCCAAGACTTCGGCCTAGTCGGCGACTACTTCAGCGAAATCCTACACAGACTCCGTTCCCTAGACTTCCAAACATACATTTCAAACAAGCTTGATTTTTCGGAAGAAGTGGAGCTGAGAGATGAAAAAGCCATAATCCGGATATCCAGCGGACTGCTCAAACTAATCCACCCAAACCTAGACGTTTCGGAACAAGATTTGAGAGAGATAGTCGACCTCGCCGTGGAGTATAGACAGACCATCGTCGACCAACTCCATGTAATGGACCCAGAATTTAAAGAGAAAAAACTGAAGTATTCACTACTTTAATTAGGGGACATCTTCTATCAAGACAGCCACCTAACCTCCTGTTTGGAGGTATTCTTCCTCTTTTGGCGAGGTCACTAGAAGGGCTTTTATGTTTTTGAGTGGAGGCCATGTCATGCTCATATAGGGCTTCATGGGCTCCGGAACAATGCCACCAACAAATTTGTAATCTCCAATGAATTGTAATGCTGAAGCCGCCAGCCTCAATAACCGCTTACGTTTTTCAATCATTTCTTTTGAACCCTTAATTTTCAGGTATTCTTGATGATCCTTCGCTGGAATTTCTAGACGGAAAAGCCCTTTGAAGAATGGCCTCAACGTTTTTTCATTAAAGATTTCTGACTGCTGGTCCTCAGGCAACTTCTCAGCAAGCAATGCTAAATCTTCCAGGCCTCTTAAAACATACTGAGCGAGGCGGGCATCATATTTATCTTGAGTTTTCTTGTTGTAACCCATCTTTGTTTCGTTGAGGAGGTATCGCTTCATACTTTTTGTTAATATTGGCATATTTATTTTCACCCAATTTCTGTCTCTTTTTTAGACCTTAGAGACATTAATTGGTTAAATAGTCGTTCCCGTATATAACCTTTATGGAGGCTATAGGGTATGCCAGGTGAAACAACCACCGTTTCAATAAGAAAAGAAGTCCATGAAGCACTAAAGCAGTTAGGGGCAAAGGACGAATCCTTCAATCAAATAATTGCCCGACTGCTTGACTTCTACAACCAACATAAGGCAACAGCAATACAAAGGTGACATCAGTGAAGAGAACAGTTTACCGGGCGCCTAAGGTTAGAGATGAAGACATAGGTTCACTTAAGAGAATCGGTGCTTTTGTCCCTGTTTTTGACAGCACCGATCACTTTCACTTCGCCTGTCAATATTGCAGAGAGATCGCTGATATCCTATTAGTCGAACGGGATGATTCATACGCGCAAACGCCAACTCTGTATTTTCATACGGAATGTCCTAAATGTAAAGCGCGTGGGTTCAGGAAAATCTACCTCACCGACACCGGCAAACATTACATGCGATTGCCTATAAGAACAGAAATGTTGGCAACAACACCTGAAGAGGCTCAGGGCGGCATTATAAAGCGATCTGAGAAGGTGAAAAAATGAAGGAAGACACATCTATTTTTGAACGTTTGTTCAAATGGTTAAACAGAGATGTGCTTGAGGTTAGAGTTATAGATACAAAGGTGATGCCACCTAAGGTTGTTTATCAAAATCATAATATCACAACGGCGAAAGAGTTTGTAAGCATATGTGAGAAATGGAACGGAAAAGCACAAGTCTATTTTTCCATTCAAGGACGTGATGGACGGGGCGGAAAATACGAAAATGTGCCCTATATCGATTTTTTCCCCATCGATATCGACGCTGTGAGAGAAAAGAAACACATGCGGCTGGCTGATGATAAGCAACGTGCAAACGCGTTCAGAAACGCTGAGAGGATACTAGCGTATCTTCAAAGCGAGGGTGTGAAACCTAGCCTCATTGTGGACACAGGTAACGGCGTCTTAATTCTAATAAGGATTCCAAGAATGGAAACAGCGCCCTATTTCTATAAGTCTGGAGACCTCACATTAAACAGGCTATCCGATAAAATGAATAGATTCTATAATAAAATTCGTGGGCTCTGCGATGAAACCGTGGAAGTTGACTCAGTTGGGGACCTTCCTCGGATGCTTGGGGTTCCCTGCACTTTGAACATGAAGGGAGAACGCCCTAGAATAATTGTGGGGTCCCTTGAGATTTTAGAGAATCTACCAACACCACAAGAAAAGATGTGGAGCCTCATAGAGACTTATCGAGAAGAAATAATACCTTCAGAACCGGCCAAGTTTGACTTAACCTTAGAGAACCTCTTAGACATGTTGCCTGAACGGTTGAGACAAACATATTTCGATCCAACTAAGGCGAAAGACCGAAGCCTTGTCCTTGTGAATACACAACGATATCTCGCAAATAAGATGAAGATGTCGCGGGATTCATGTGTTGCGGCTATGGAACTTTTAACAAAAAAGATTGGTCGTGATCGGTGGCCTGCGGCACAGCAATACGATAAGGATTTGGCTGAGGGCAAGATTAAGGGTGAAGTCGAGAAAATTGAAACAAGCTTTGAAACTCTGCGCGACAAGCATGTTATCGAAATGCTTTACCGCCCCGATGAACAAGAACCGGAAAAACAATTTCTTTTCGCCGTGTGGGATGGAACCAGTGTAGAATACATGCACTCGGTAAAAGTCAACAGCTTAGAGTATGTTCCTCTCGTGAACGATCAACTTGTACTGAAAAACGCCGTGTTGCTTCCTTCACAAGCAGAAGAGTATGGAACCGACAAAGAGCTTTATGAAGAGATCAAGGCTTTCATTCACAAGTATGTAGATCAAGAAGAGTATGAAGAGAAAACTGATGCTTACTATGTGATGTTGACTTGGATTTATGATGATTTTCCCGTTGTTCCGTATCGACGAGCCTTGGGAGATTGGGGAACCGGAAAATCGCGGAAATGCACAGTGCTTGCGGCAATCTGTTATAAACCCACGTTTCTCGGAGGAGCCCTACGGGGCCCAGTCATGTATCGAGCGTTGGAACGCTACCGTGGAACCTTTTACGTGGATGAGGCAGACTTCAAAAAATCCGGTCTTTATCTTGACATCATTAAAATCCTCAATTGTGGCCACGAAATGGGCAAACCGGTTTTGCGATGCAGTGAAGAACCGCCGTTCGTGATTCATGCCTTCAGAGTTTACGGTCCTAAAATCTTATCCACGCGGGAACGATATGATGACGAGGCTTTGGAAAGCCGATGTTTAACGAGTGAAATGTGGGGATTAGTTAGAAAAGATGTTCCGCTACTCTTGCCACCGGAATTTTGGACAGAAGCATTACATATAAGGAATAAATTGTTGATGTGGAGATTCCGAAATAAGGGAAAACATGAGATCGCGGTTTCGGACATAGACTTCACACTGGAGCCGAGACTAAACGAAATCATGCTGCCACTACTTTCTGTGATCAAAGATCTCGAGTTTAGACGTGAAATACACGACTTCATAAAAGAATACGGAGAACAAATCAGGGCGAGAAGAGGGTTGACCGATGAGGCACAGATCTTAGAGGCTATGTACACTCTACATAGAGACGGCATCCCCCTAACGCCTGGCGCAATTGCAGGAGCCATCAACGAAAAATATGGCGAATACGTTGTGGAAACTAAATACGGAGAAGAAAAAAGAGCCAGAAAACTCATTGACTCACGCACTGTCGGATGGAGAATAAAAAAGAAGCTACACCTCAAAACCGAACGGAAAAAGGACGGTGTCCACATACTGTGGGATCCACGGCGCATAACGTTTCTACTGAAGCGTTACGGTTTCGAGGAGGAAGCGAAAGAAACCATACAAAAAACGCTTACCGAACAAGGAGTGAAAACCTTCCGTTTGAAAGACGCCATGGAATTGGCCCGGCTAATATTAAAAGAACGCGAAAGGGTGTAGTTGGTGTAGTTGGTTGCGTTTTATATACAGGGCTCTCCCTCGCGTGTTCATTTTAATAATTTCTTGTTATAGAGCCCTGTATAGGAAACGTCATCAATTACATCAACTACACCGCATGTTTAATGCAGAGGGAGATGTTGCGTTGACGGCCAACGCATGCCCATAAACTGTCGGCGGTGCTCGCGAAAATGATTGAAAAAGTGAAATAACGAAAACCACTATTGGAGGGCCGTTGTGAATGGCAGAGTGGATCTTTATTGATGAAAGCAAAATTTTGGATCGTTTAGGAATCGTTTATAGAGCCGTCGTCGAGGTTTGTCGCGGTGAAGACATTGAAGTTTTCATTGACATGTTATGGTCAACTTATTTACATGCGAGAATTCACCAAATCAGGCCCGATCTGTCAGAGCCAGAGGTTTGTTGGATAAGCCAAGAAGCTATCCGGCAGTGGGCTGAACAACAAAGGCTTTCCGTTAAGGAAACCAGGAGACGCTTAAAACTCTTAAAACGATATTTTGAATCGGCCGAAGTCGAGGTTGGAGATGTTTACTGTTTAGTATCATCTTTATACCCTTTCATGTACATTGCCGAACTTAGGGCCGTTGACAGCCCTCAACCCATGACAATCATAACTGGTAAGAGGCTTCGAACAGGCGAGAAAATCCCCATCGGACTCTTCAAGCTGACACCCTTAGCCAAGGAACTTCACATCATGGAGTGGCGAACGAAGATATTGAGTAGATTGGGCGCTCTGTCTCGATGGAAAGAGCCTCAACCAATGACAGGCCAATTCGTGGACAGAAGGACAAGGAAAAAACTTTCAAAACTCATCTTTCAAGACAATAAAGACTTAATTGTTCCATGTTCTATCTCCCATCTTGTGAAAATCGCTGAAATCCGCAACGTAAAGAACCTGCTTAAGGTTCATCCATATTTAAAGGCTGATCCTCTCTTCAACTCTTTTAAAGGTTTCCTAGATGAACTTGGGACTCTTGAAGCCGCGGTGAATGCGGCCGAGGTTGAGGAAGTAAAGAAACTATAAGCGTTAGCAGATGATTCCCCAGCGATACATATGGGATTATCACTAATGGTAAGTTACCACTTCTGGAAAAATACTAGGGAGAGGGTGTCTGTGGTCTCCTTGAAAATGGCTCCTTTTTCAAAAACAAGCTTAATTACCACGGAAACACCAAATTTTTATGTACTCCGCAAAATAACAAAGATAAGTAAAATAACAAAATTGCGACGTACATAAAAACTTTTTGGGTTACCGAGTTACCAAGGTTACCGAGTTTGTCTAAAGTTTGCATATCCTTATTTCCTTTAAATTCCTACAGAGAAGATACCCCGGGGCCTACCAAGTAGGACCTCCCATACTTAAGAGAAAGTAACAATTATAACAAAAATAACTGTCCAACTGTCCACCATGTTTCTTATTGACAAATCCAACAGATGAACATAATCATCTCTTATGGTTGCTGAGTTGCTAAGGTTGCCGACTTTGTCTAGGGTTGATACATCTGTTTTCTCATCCTCAATTTCCTTTTCTATACGCTGTAGGAAGTCGGTAACCTCGGTAACTTGGCAACCAAAATACTTTTTCGTAACCCTGTTCAGCACAGGGACCTCAAATTTGAGTCAGACTATAAAACAAAGCAAGCGTTCGCTTTAACTTTTAAATGTTCGCTATTGGCGAAACAACTTGACCACTAAAACAGAGGCCCCCATGTTAATCATTCAACACTCTATTTAAATGCTTAACTTGAGTGAGCGTTAACTATCCTTTAAAGGGACATTATAAAAAGAGAGGGTAAAGTCCTTGTGGGGCTTAAGTTTTCTCTATCACTATTTTTCCGCTCGGCAACGCTGTCACGATCCGCCAGCCCTCAGCAAGATAACGCTCCAAATCTTCTTCGCTCACAATCTTTTGACAATCCTCGGATTCCGTTTTCTCTTTCTCCCGTTGTTCAAGCAATGTGCGAGCCATCTTTAAGGCATCGTCAAAGGTCATGGTTTTAATTGCGCTCATTAATCTCAATTCTAAGGTTTCATATTGCTCCTGCGTCATCAATCCCGTCATCACCAAAGTTTTGGCTGAGTCCAGGAAGCTTCGTATACGCCGTTCATCCTCACTCATTGTTGGCGTCTCCATGATTGCCACGTATGGTACAACCTTTTGATATTCCGCTAAATGTTCTCGCAGATTAGCTCGGAAATAGCTGTCATCCAAATATTCACCTTTGTGTCCCATCCAAAATTCGCGGTAAGGCTTTTTTACGCCGGCGTTGATGCATGCGGTTTCAAAGAATTTTCTTAAAGTGTGGAAGTGTAATTCGTGCCATCCACCCGTTTTTTGAGTTAACCCAGCCTTCTCTAATAATCGCACCCAGCTTTTAGATAAGTGATCTCCGCTTATGAGGCTGCCAAAGGGTTGATTCGGCAGGTTCCTCATAGGATATCGTTCTTGATGAAGCGAACCTATCAACGGCGAATCCTCGGTAATGATTTCGCCTTGCCGCTCTCGCCACGCCTTGTATTGCAAGAGAACACGCTTCGCCTCTGGCGATATGAAGGTGAAGAATTTCTTGATCTTCGGCATTTTTCTGCCCTTCTTCTGCCTCACTTTTATAAGAGCAGGCAAAGCTGAATGATCCCTTTCGCGAAGAGAAGGTTCATATAAGGTTCGCGGATCCAAGGTTATGTCTCCCCACGTTAACGTGGCAATCGTGTTCAACCGTAAGCCGCTTGACACGCCTATTTCAGTGACGGCTTTATCTCGCATGTTCGCGAAATCCATGAGAAGATTCAACTCCTTCTTCGTTGGAGCCCTATCCTCCACAATCGTGCTCACCACGGGCAACTCAACGCCCTTCAAAATCGTTTTCACGTCAAACCCGTTCATCTTCAGCCAAACCCTGACGCCAACATAATAGCTGCGTGTAGTATGCGTTGACCTATCTGTCATCAAGAAATCGATAAACTCATCCACATACTTTCTTGGATCATTTGAAATGGCAGCTAAACACTCATCGGGATTATCGATCTTCATAAATTGCTCACAGAAAACCTTCACGCCACAAAGATAATTCTCCACACTGTTTTCGCTGCGAGGCCTACGAGCCGTCATCAAATCAATTATCTTCATCGTTGACTGAAAACCTCTGCCCCACTGAATCGGCGTCTTCTCCTTCACCAATCTTTTCACCTCCCTCCATTTTTAAACTCCACAAATTCTTTACATAGGTCTTCTAGAGACATAGCCCATTTACCCTTTCGGATCAAGCGGTCCACAAACTCAACAGGCAAATCCCCAATATAATCCCGGCTCCTCGACATTTTCTCGCCCTCCCTTTTTGGTAGAGAATAGAGCAGTCCTCTATATAAACTTATCGAATAAGTAGACAAAATCGTTTTATTATCTGAAGAATAAGCGTTTCCAACGCTTCTGAGAGGACACGTGACCACCAAATTACCGTTCGTTTTCGATCAATCGTCTTTTACTATTAGCTAGACTTGAAATATCAACCTTCT
>Ga0315308_1000291_pt1 | contig 27578 bp, 25 predicted proteins | sample TDP3_MG_FD_203078 | JGI IMG/M metagenome (GOLD analysis project Ga0315308, IMG submission 203078) | Freshwater sediment microbial communities from Lake Towuti, South Sulawesi, Indonesia - TDP3 | ecosystem: Environmental > Aquatic > Freshwater > Lake > Sediment | place: Indonesia: South Sulawesi... | reverse complement strand
TAGAATTAGAGCTTTATTCGTCACAGGAACTTCGATGGTTTCGAGGTCTTGAAGCAACCTTGCCTTCGCAACAGCCATCCTCACGATGTCTTTCGCCTTTTCAGTTGCCTCCTTCGGAGTGCTGGGGTGGCACCATGAGGAAAATTCCCTTATGTTCGCCATCTCGAAAAGGTAGGGGTTTAATCCAGCTTCGGCTACGCACCTTCGGAAGGTTGGTTCATGCAGGCGTGGTGAACACGCCGCAACAATAACTCTATTCAGCTTGTGTTCCTTTACTGCCTTCCTGATCTCTTCTTGCCCCGGGTCAGCACACGTGTAACGGTTGTCTATAGCCACCACCACGTTGGGTAGAGTGCGGGCGTATTCTGTGAGTTCTTTCACATCAATAACTCCCGCTATGTTAAGGCCGCAGTGGCAGACGAACACTCCAATTCGTGGCTCTTCAGACATTTCTAGGTTGTCCTCCTCCATGCAAGTCTTTTCTCAACGGACTCCTGAGCTTTCGTTGAGCTCTTGGCCCGCAGTTCCTTCGTCATCTCCTTGGTGGATGTCAGCTTTTCAAGGGCCTTGTTCCAAGCGCCGGAATGAACAGGCGTGTGACGTATGTAAGTTCGCTGAAGTTCAAGCGCCTCCTCCACTGGGCAAACGATTTTGCAGACTCCGCAATAGACGCAGTATACCTCGTTAACATACACTTTTCCATCCTCTGAAAGGTATAAGGCTTCGGGGATTGGACAAACGTCTAGGCAGTCCTGACAGCTCTCTGGACATTTCTCACGATTTATCCTGAGGCTTCCGTGAAATATCTTTCGAACGCGAATGGCACCTTCGGGACACTTAATTTCACACAGTCGACAGCACGGACAAAAATTCTTTTCTATGTCCACCGCGACTGTAAGATTCTCTTTGTTCTTTCTCGACTCTATATCTGTGATTATCTCTCCTTTGGGGGCGTGTACGCTGACTTTAATAAGTTCCAACGGACATGCTTCCTCGCAGTCTACGCAATCCAAAGGGCACTTTGTTGTGTCGACCTCAATTTCGCGTAGGAGTTGGGGAAAACTTTCTGTTTTGATTACGGGGACTACATGTTCCCCGTTGACCATCACCTCTAATGCTCCGAAGGGGCAGATGGGCTCGCACATTCCACAATAATGGCACTTCTCTTCGCTGACATCGATGGTGGGGGGCTTCGCCTTTTCTCCCTCTGCTTTGGGCACCTTCTTAATTTCGATGGCTTCCTTGGGGCAGATTTCCTTGCAGATTCCGCAACCTGTGCACCTAGCTTTATCCAAGGTTAGGGAGTACCGCTTCACGTGTAGAATCATTTCCACTTTAAGTTCGTTTTCTGTTTCGGTTTTCAGCAGTTTCATGGGCATTTTATATCCCCGATCAGGCAGGCGCACGATATGTCCATTTGGAAGTATTTAGGCGATATGAAATGTTATAAACCTTGTTGATTGAGGCTTTGTTATCTGTTTTCGACAGGGTTGACTCAGCGAGAAACTTTAAATCAAAAGGAACCATGTGCTGGAGTCTCCTCGGTAGAGTTTAAGAGAGCCCCTTCTCCAATGTTTGTTAGGAGAGCTTAGCAATGGAACGAATAACTATGGCTCACGGAGCCGGCGGAACAGTCATGGCCGACCTAGTTAAGAAGTACGTGTTAAAGCACCTTGGCGGTAGCGCCGCCGAAGTTCCGCTGGAAGCCCTTGACGACTCAGCCGTAATAAACGACATCGTTTTGAAGTCAGACTCCCACGCAGTGAAGCCTCTCTTCTTCCCAGGCGGCGACATCGGAAGACTGGCCGTCGCGGGCACCATCAACGACATGGCAGTAATGGGCGCTGAGCCGGTTGCCCTCACATCAGGCCTCATACTGGAGGAAGGGCTTCCAATAGCGGATTTAGACAGAATTTTGAAAAGCATGGCCGAGACATGTAGAGAAGCTGGAGTGCACATAATTACCGGTGACACGAAGGTCGTCGAGAAGGGTGGTCTCGGAGGATGCGTTATCAACACTTCTGGAATAGGAAAGCGAAACGACGCCCTAGAAAGAAACATTCTTGAAGTGAAGAAGCACCGTTCTTTTAACACGCGCTGGATTCTAGACTCCAATTTGAGACCCGGCGACAAAACCATCGTTTCAGGCACCATGGGAGACCACGGACTAGCCGTGTTGTCGGCTCAGGAGGGCTACAACTTCGGAAGCCAAATCGTGTCCGACGTGACTCCGCTAAACAAGTTGATTATGCAATTGTTAAATGTGGGTGGAATAGTGGCAATGAAGGACCCTACGCGAGGCGGCTTATCCAACGCGCTGAACGAATGGAGCGAAAAGTCAAAGGTTGGAATACTGGTGCATGAAGAGAAGATACCGATACGAGGGGACGTTAGGGCGGCTTGCGAAATGCTGGGCATAGACCCGCTGGAGGTCGGCAACGAAGGCAAAGTGTTGATAGGAGTTGTGCCCCAGAAGGCTGAAGAAATATTGGCGGTGCTAAAGGCGACAAAAGAGGGAAAAGACGCCCAAATAATAGGAGAAGCAACCGGAGATTTCAGCGAGGTCGTGCTTGAAACGATGGTAGGTGGAAAAAGAATCCTTGCACCCCCAATCGGAGACCCGGTCCCAAGAATTTGCTGAGAATCCTAACCGAATTTGTGTTTGGCCCAGATTCTACATGTGCCTTCCATGGAGACCATGCACGCTCCCTTTGGAGCCTGAGGCGTGCAAACCTTCATGTAAAGAGAACATTCCGGAGGCTTTATCTTTCCAATCATAACTAGGTGGCAAAGGCAGCCGGGCAGTAGGTCTCTGGAGCCTTCGATCTTTATGCCGTACTTTTTCCTGGCATCATAGGCCATGAACTCTTCCCTTAACGCTAAGGCTGATGAAGGAAGTTTTCCAAGTCCCCTCCAGCGTCCATCCACAACACTGAACACCTGCTCCATGAGCCGTTGCGCCTTGATGTTGCCCTCCCACGTGACAGAACGTTTATACTCATTCTCAAGTCTAGCTTCACCGTCCTTTACTTGCTGGAGCAGCATGGAGATGGCGAAAAGAACGTCCAGCGGCTCGAAACCCGCCACCACAGTTGGCATGCGATAAGCCTTGGGAAATATTTCATAGGGCTTCATTCCGATGATGGTGGAGACGTGGCCAGGCGCGATGAAGCCGTCTATGTGCAAGTCGCCCACACCCAGAAGCAGTTCCATGGCTGGTGGGATCAACCTATGGGAAACTAGAAAACTGAGGTTTTGGGGAGGCCTGTTAAGAATTTCAATGGCAGTGGACGGCGCGGTAGTTTCAAATCCTATGGCAAAGAAGACAAAATTCTTGTCTGGTTCCTTCTCAGCCATTTTCACAGCGTCCCCAATGCCATACACGATTCTAACGTCCCCGCCAGAAGCTTTGGCCTCCTGAAGCGACGATTCAGAGCCAGGGACTCGAAGGAGGTCGCCGAAGGTTACAAGGGTTACTCCGTCTAGAGTCAATGATATGGCTTCGTCGATTTCAGCTGCGGGAAGAACGCAGACTGGACATCCTGGTCCAGCGATTACGTCTACGGTTTCGGGGAGGAGGGATCGGAGTCCGTAGTGGGTTATCGTCCACTCGTGGGTTCCGCATACGTGGCAAAATTTTATGTCGTAGAGTGGCGCCAAGCTTCGAATGTGGTCCGCAACCTTCTTTGCTAGGGCTGGATCTCTAAATTTCAGATGTTCATTCATGGCGTTGCAGCCCTCTTACATGACCAATTTTATGCTCTTTATTGTACATTCTCTTCCTCCAACTATGCTTACTGCGTCTCCGCACTTTGGGCAGCGAAGGGTAGGGGTTGGAAGGTGGTACATTGGGTCATCTTCATATGTGAAGTCCCCCTCGTAGCCGCAACTGGAACACTTAACAACACCGTTCTTCTCTTCCATGTAAAGCTTTGAACCCTCCATTATGGTGCCCTTCACCAGTACGTCGTAGGAGAAGCGAACCTGTTCGAGGCCCAGAAACGTTAGCTTTCCTATAACGAGATGAACCTCGGTGACCTTCTTTGCCTTATGTTTTTCCGCCTCTTGGAGAACGGTTTCCACGATTTGCGTTGTCATGGAAAATTCGTGCATTTTTCTGTTAGCTCCACTAAAGTTAAGGTTAGAGTTCCAGTGCATCTACCACTTCTATGACGCCTTCTCCGCTTCTGCAGTTTGTCGCAACGACCTTCGCGTTGGGATTTATCTTCTTAGCATCCCTCTTCAGTTTTTTGACATCAACCCCCATCGCTTGGGCCAGATCCTTCTTGTTTATAACTGCTACGTCTGCTCCCATAAAGATAAACGGGTGTTTAACAACCATGTAGGGTCCTTCGGTGACGCTTACCACAACAATGCGTTTCTCAGAGCCTAGGGGGAAATCAGCTGGGCAGATGAGGTTTCCAACGTTTTCAATGAAGAGGAGATCAATTTCTTCTAAGTTAATCCTTTGGAGCGCCTTTCTCACCAAGTTGGCGTCTAGATGACATTCTTTTCCGGTGTTGATTGGAACAACCTCTACGCCATGTTTTCCAATAAGCTCCGCGTCTATGGTTGTCGTTAAATCACCCTTGAAAGCCGCAATCCTATACTTTCCCTTCAACGCTTGAACAAGTTTTTCAATGAGGGTGGTTTTTCCTGAACCAATGGCTCCCATAACATCAATTGCAGTTACACCTTGTTTCCGCAAAAGCTCCCTGTTTTTTGCCGCGAGTTCCTCGTTGGCTTTCAGAAGGTCCTTGTCAAGCTCTATGTCGTAGATTTCTCCTTCCTCAGCCTTTACGACCTCCTTCAAACGCGTCAAACGTGATGCCTCCCAACTTTATTCGTATTTGAGGATTTCTTCCCATAATCGAAGGGTCTCCTCAGCCGCCTCCTTGTCAATAACCTGAATGGCGTATCCTGCGTGAACCAGAACGTACTCTCCCACATGGGCTTCCACAAGCATGACATTTACGTCTCGGACAATCCCTTGCCCAAAATCAACTTTTGCAACGTCTCCCTGAATTTCTAGGACTTTAGCCGGGATTGCAAGACACATTTTGTATCACCTATAAGATGAGTGCCTAAAATAAATCGGTTCTGGTTTACGGCGTTTAGAAGGCTGCAGTGACGACCTGCCCAAAAGAGATTCCTCCATCCCCGGGCGGAACTTGGTTGTGAACAAGGAACTTGAAACCGTTTTCCTCAACAGTTCTTCTGATCGTTACCGTGATGTACTCGTTGTGGGCAACGCCTCCAGAAAAACCGATAAAGTCAACTTTCAGGCGCTCTGCCTCCTCCTCAGCCAACTCAGCCAAACTTCTTGCAAGATAGGATTGGGCTGAGCAGGCTAAGTCAGCGACCGAATGTTTCCCTCTCTGATGGAAGATTTCGTGAACAAGAAGTGAGGTTTCGATGGCGTTCCCCTTGAGTTCTGGTGTCAATTTTAACACGTCTTTTCCCTTCAAGGCGGCAGACTCTAGCTTCATTGCTGGCTCGCCCTCGTAGGTTCGCTCGTAACATACGCCTAATATAGCCGAGACGGCGTCTAGTACTCTTCCGCAACTCGTGGTTTTGGGTGCTGATCCCTTTTCTAATTGTTTAATGATTATTTCAACTTCGCTTCTGCCGTGTGGGAAGAGATCGCTGTTTGAGAGCAGCCATTCTTCAATATCTGCCTCACCATGAAGTATTCCAGCAGCCATTCTTAATGGGTAAAGCGTGGCTAGGTCGCCTCCCACCATGGGTTGCTCTTGAAGGTGTCCTAGCCGCTTGAAGCCGTCTTGGTTGCAGTAGAGTATCTCTCCTCCCCACGCGGTGCCGTCTGAACCGTAGCCGTAGCCGTCGCAGGCTATGCCCACCATTTCGTCAACATCGTGTTCGCCCATGAGAGACGCGATGTGAGCGTGATGATGCTGAACTGGAACCACTGGACATTCAAGTTTGCCTCCTAATTTTTGAGCCAGCCTTGTGGTGGTGAATTTTGGATGCAGGTCACAGGCTATGACTTCCACCTTGCTGTTCGTCAGTTTTATCAGATGATTTATGGCGCTTTTCAAGAAGCTAAGTGTCTCTAGGTTCTCTACGTCTCCGATGTGCTGTGAAATGAAAGCTTTGTCGCATAAAAGCACGCAGGAAGTTACGTTGAGCTCCGCACCAACTCCTAAGACGCAGCTTTTCGCCAAACGTTTCAGTTGAACAGGTTCAGGGGCGTACCCCCTTGATCGACGAATTATGCTCTGGTTTTCGCCATGGAGGCGAACAACAGGGTCGTCACATCTATGAGCGATGGTTCTGTTGTGGAAAAGAAAGAAGTCCACCACGGACCCAAGCTTTTTTCTGGCTTCAGCGTTGTCCGTGACAATCGGTTCGTTTGGAGGATTTGCGCTAGTCATAACAAAGGCGGGTTCGCGTACCTTGTCAAAAAGCATTGCGTGCAAGCCCGTGTACGGAAGCATTACGCCGATGTTATGTAAGCCCGGAGAGATGAGTTCTGAAAGGTAACAGTCATCCCTTTTCTTCAACAGGACAATGGGCTTAATGTAGCAAGTTAGCAGTTCAGCCTCTTTCATGCTCACTTCGGCAAAGGATTTTACGGTCTCTAAGTCGCGTGCCATTATCGCGAAGGGTTTTTGATTTCTGTGCTTAACTTTTCTCAATCTGGCAATAGGCTCTGACTTGGTGGTGGCGGTAGCAACGTGAAAGCCTCCGTTACCCTTAATCGCAATAACATGTCCCTCCTCCAAAAGCCTCCCTGTTTCTCTGATAGGGTCTTCACATTCCATGGGCTCGCCGACGTTTGTCGCGAGATAAGCTTTCGGACCACACTTAGGGCAAGCCACCGTCTGAGCATGAAACCTGCGATTTAACGGTTCTTTGTACTCTCTGGAACAGAAATCGCACATCTGGAAATCCTGCATCGTAGTGTTAAGCCTATCGTAAGGAAGCCTCTCAATTATTGTGTATCTGGGACCGCAGTTCGTGCACGTGATGAAAAAATAGTTATAGCGTTGGTTTTTTGAATCGCGAAGTTCCTTTAAACATTCGTTGCAGATGGAAACGTCGGGAGGAATGACCGATCCGGAGAGTTCAATGTTCTCGGAACTCTTCAGAATTGTAAATTGTTTAAAATTGTCCTCGCCTTCGGTGTAATTGGTTGTCAGATCGTAGATTCGAGCGAGAGGAGGTTTTTTCTCTTTCAAATCCTTGAGGAATCGTTTAATGTCGGTTTTCTTTCCCTTAACGACGATTTCTACTACTGCATCTCCTCGGTTTCGCACGTAGCCAACTAGCCTGTTTTCTACGGCAACTCGATAGACAAAAGGTCGAAAACCCACGCCCTGAACGATGCCGCTGACTTTTATTTCTGCACGCAAAGGCTAATCGAACTCCCCTATCGGAGATTAGATTTTCTAAACGTGACTAATAAATGAGTACTTTTGGAGGACATTTTTCTTAACGCCTTTTTAGCGAGATGTTTAAAAGTTCAAAATAACACTTATAGCACTCTAAAAGGTTACCGAGTAGCCGCGCATCTAAGGGAGGACGTGAAAGATGACGGAAGAAGAACCGAGGGTGGGCGTGTACATTTGCCACTGCGGAGGAAACATAAGCGATACGGTAGACGTTGAAAAAGTGAGGGAAGCCGCTGCCAAAATGGAAGGAGTGAAGGTCGCACAAACATACGAATACGTGTGCAGCGATCCTGGACAAGAAATGATAATAAATGGAATTAAGGAGCATGGGCTCAACAGAATCGTAGTGGCGTCGTGTTCACCGCGGATGCACCTCGACACCTTCAGGCGAACCCTAGAATCCGCTGGTTTGAACCTATATTATCTTGAGATGGCAAACATCAGAGAGCAGTGCAGCTGGGCTCACGACGATGTAGAAGCTGCGACGTCCAAAGCAATAGACCTTATTCGTGGGGCTGTGGCGCGAACTCTCTACCTCGAGCCGCTAGAGACGAAGAGCATACCAGTGAATAGGAATGTCCTCGTGATTGGAGGCGGAGTCGCAGGCATAATGGGTTCCTTGGAGTTGGCGGACAAGGGTCATCAAGTGTACTTGGTGGAGAGAAGCCCAAGCATAGGTGGACATATGGCTCAGCTTAGCAAAACCTTCCCCACCCTCGACTGCTCACAGTGCATTCTCACGCCAAGAATGGTGGACGCTGGACAACACCCAAACATAAAGATCATCAGCATGGCAGAAGTAATGGCCGTCGAGGGTTCTCCTGGCAACTACAGGGTCTTGATCAAAAAGCGCCCAAGATTTGTGGATGCTTCTAAATGCACAGCTTGTGGGGAATGTGACAAGGTTTGTCCCGTAAAGGTTCCAAGCGAATACTACGTTGGCTTATTTCCGCGAAAGGCTATTTACACACCATTCAAACAGGCGGTTCCGAATACATACGTGATCGATAAAGATCACTGTTTATACTTCACCAAGGGAATCTGTAGGCTTTGCGAAAAATTCTGCAAGGGTAAAGCCATCGACTTCAACCAGAAAGAAGAGAACATTGAGCTAGACGTAGGCGCGATTGTTGCTTGCACCGGATTCGATCAACTCGACCCGCACGCGCGCGCGTTTGAGGAATACAGCTTCGGTTTACACCCGGACATCGTGACGAACCTGCAGTTAGAGATACTCCTGAATCAAGGAATGCGCAGACCGTCTAACGGAAAGGTGGCGAAAAAGGTTGCCTTCATACTCTGCGTGGGTAGCCGGATGATGCATAAGGAACCAGGGGTGGAATGGTGTTGCAAGATAGGTTGTATGGCTGCCATTAAGCAGGCTATGATAGTTCAAAAGATCGTTCCGGACGCCGAGCTGTGGATCTTTTACACGGACATAAGAGCCGATGGAAAAGGGTACGAAGAATTCTACGCCACGGCTCAAGATCATAACGTGCGATTTGTCAGGGGCCGCGTAGCGGAAGTTCTTCCATTAAAAAATAATGAGATACTAGTGGTGGCTGAGGACACGCTTGTTGGTGCTAAGGTTGAAGGGACATTCGACTTGGTAGTGCTCAGCATGGGGATTATTCCCAATCCAGACACTCCAGAGTTGGCTAAAAAGGTGGGCATTCAAGTTGGTTCCGACGGCTTTCTTTTGGAAAGACACTACAAGCTTAGGCCAGTGGACAGTCAACGGGAGGGAGTGTTTGTTGCCGGATGCGCTTTGAGTCCAAAGGACGTGAGGGAAACAACCTTAGAGGCTATGTCTACCGCTTCGAGGGTTGCAACCTTCCTGGGTAAAGGTGAAATTTCTGTTTCGCCAGAAGTGGCCTACATCATCCCTGAAAAATGTGACAACTGCGGGATATGCATAAAAGTATGTCCCGCAGGAGCGGTGGAAAAGTCTCCCGATGGCTTAACGATTAACCCGATGTCATGTATTGGATGTGGAATCTGCGTACCAAGGTGTCCAAGACAGGCTATTGATCTGAAAAACTGTACTGAAGCCCAGTTAATGGCTCAAATCAAAGGGGTAAGCGAAGGCGGCAGAGCTCCGAAGATCGTTGCCTTCCTTGAGAAAGAAATATGTTACGCGTCTGCGGACTTAGCTGGGCAGTCTAGAGTATCTTATACTCCTAACGTTGAGATAATCGGCGTTCCCAGCACCGGACGAATTGGTTTGAAACATGTGCTGCACGCATTCGCTTCTGGAGCTGACGGCGTTTTATTACTCGAGGACCACGGCGGCGTTTTCAAGGAAGAAGCCCTGAGGGAACATGTTATCCAAATGAAGAAGGAGTTAAGAGAGTATGGAGTCGAATCCCTCCGCCTAATGTCATTCTCTACGACGCTTCCAGAATACGGCAAGGTAACCGAAACATTCGAAACATTCAACTCAAGAATTTCAAGGATAGGCCCCATTTCAGATGAAACTCGAGTGAAAATCAGAGAAAAACTGCAATTAAATTGATTCCAGTGGTAACATTCATAAAGTTGATGCGAATCATCCCGTGTGGTGATAGCTAAATTGGCTAGGGAACACTGGGACCTGATCATCATAGGCGCTGGTCCAGCGGGCCTAACGGCTGGTCTCTACGGTGCCCGCAGCGGACTCAAAACGCTGGTTCTTGACGAGAAAATGCCCGGTGGGGCAATCGCTGATACTCCGTTGATTGAAAATTACATAGGCCTTAAAGCCATTAGTGGCCGCGACTTAGCTGACAAAATGGTTGAACATTGCAAAAAATTTGGGGCAAAGATAAATGAATTGGAAAAGGTTGTTGAACTTGACCTTAGGAGTGAAAAGAAAATTGTTAAGACGACTAGAGCAGTTTACACAGCCTCGGCGGTGATCATCGCTTCTGGAAGCCATTATAAAACTCTCGGAGTGCCTGGGGAGTCCGAATTTAGAGGCAGAGGGGTTAGTTACTGCACTTTGTGTGACGGAGCCTTCTTTAAGGGAGGAAACGTGCTTGTGGTGGGCGGTGGAAATTCAGCTGTGGTTTCTGCTAGATACCTCGCAAACATAGCGTCCCATGTCAGGTTGGCTCACCGGAGAGATCAACTAAGGGCAGAAGAAGCGCTTGTAAAGGATTTGATTGCACAAGGAGTGGAGATTATGTGGAATACAGAGTTCAAGGAAGTTAAAGGAGACACCAAAGTAAAGAGGGCTGTTTTAGTAAACAACAAAACAGGCGAAACCATGGAAATCGACGTAGACGGCATATTTGTTCAGGTCGGTGAAGCACCGAACAGTCAGATCGCTAAAGAGGCGGGAATAGAAGTGGATGAGGCTGGTTATATCATCGTGGATAACCGTCAGAGAACAAACATTGCCGGAGTATACGCAGCTGGCGATGTAACTAACTGTCCTGTTAAACAAATTGGAACGGCTGTTGGACAAGCCATAATTGCGGCTAGTGAAGCTTTTGGCTATATTAAAAGACCGTACTACTACAAGGCATGATTCCCTGCGTTTATGAGGAATTGAGAGAAAGATTTAAGTTTCAAATTAAGAAGTGAACTACTCTCCTTAGGAGAAGAAGACCCTCCTCTGCTATCTACGTGGGAACGGAAATAAAAGGTAACAGCCTATGTACAAGGTAATCAAAAGGGTGGAATTGGCTCCGAATATCAAACTGATCGAGGTTAACGCTCCAGAAGTTGCCATGAAAGCCAAGCCGGGTCAGTTTGTGATAATTAGGATAGATGAGAAAGGAGAGAGATTTCCTTTAACACTTGCAGAATGGGAATCAAAGAAAGGAACGATAACCATCATTTTTCTAGAGGTTGGAGTGTCAACTAGAAAGCTTGGTGCACTTAGAATCGGAGATGAAATACTGGATGTAGTTGGGCCATTAGGGAATCCAAGCGACATAAAACATTATGGTTTAGTAGCCGTTGTTTGCGGGGGCGTTGGCACGGCAGCGGCTTACCCCATAGCCAAAGCACTAAAAGAAGCGGGCAATCAAGTGGTTTCCATAATTGGAGCTAGAACCAAGGAGCTGCTTATTTTGGAGGATGAAATGAGAAACCTCAGTGATGAACTGTACATTTCTACCGACGATGGTTCAAGAGGACATAAGGGTTTCGTTAGCGACGTATTAAGAATGCTTATTGAAAAGGGGTATCGTTTTGATATAGTATATGCGATAGGCCCTCCCTTGATGATGAAGGCAACCGCGGGTGTAACAAAGTCTCACTCCATTAAGACGATCGTTAGTTTGAATTCAATAATGGTAGATGGAATGGGAATGTGTGGAGCTTGCAGGGTATCTGTGGGAGGAGAAACCAAGTTTGCCTGCCTCGACGGACCAGAATTTGATGGACACCTAGTCAACTTCGACGAGCTTATCCAGCGACTGCGGGTGTATCTATCTGAGGAAAAGCTAGCGGCAGAGTTATACGAAAAATCGGTGGGGAATTAAGCGTGGATAAGGAAAAGCGAAAGCATGCTATTCCCCTGCCGAAGCAGAAGGTTGAGGACCGCATCCACAACTTCAACGAAGTAGCCTTAGGTTACACCATTGAGCAAGCCGTGACAGAAGCCGAAAGATGCATACAGTGTCCTAAGCCCCAATGCATACAAGGCTGCCCCGTGGAAGTAGACATACCCGCGTTCATCAAAGAGATCAGAGAGAAAAACTTCGATGAAGCCATCAGAATAATAAAGGAAAAGAATAGCCTACCAGCAATTTGTGGCCGAGTTTGTCCCCAAGAAGACCAGTGTCAAAAGTTCTGCGTATTGGGAAAGAAGGGAGATCCGATGGCTATTGGGCGACTGGAAAGATTCGTCGCCGACTACGAACTCCAGAGAGGAGTCACCGTCCCGCCTAAACAAAAGTCGTCCCCAAGCGGAAAAGTGGCGGTCGTGGGGTCCGGACCCGCTGGACTCACAGCCGCTGCTGATTTAGCCAAACTAGGACACGAAGTTGCCATATTCGAGGCGCTTCATGTTCCCGGCGGCGTACTTGTGTACGGAATCCCGGAGTTTAGGCTACCCAAAAAGATAGTGCAAGCTGAGGTTGATTATATCAAGAAGCTTGGTGTCGATATCAGAACAAATCACATGATTGGAAGGTTATACACGATAGATGAGTTGTTTAAACGTGGATTTGACGCCGTCTTTATAGGGACTGGGGCAGGGCTTCCCGGTTTTATGGGGGTACCTGGAGAGAATCTGGGTGGAATATACTCTGCCAACGAATTTTTGATTAGAGTAAATTTAATGAAGGCATACATGTTTCCAGAATACGACACCCCAATTAGGGCGGGTAAGAAGGTTGCAGTGATAGGCGGCGGCAATGTCGCCATGGATTCTGCGAGATGCGCTTTAAGGCTGGGAGCAGAGGAAGTCTGGATAGTTTACCGAAGATCTAGGGCGGAGATGCCAGCTAGGCTGGAAGAAATAGAAAACGCAGAGGAAGAGGGCATCAAATTCAAGTTTCTCACAGTTCCTGTCAGATTTTTGGGCGACAAAAGCGGCTGGGTAAAGGGAATGGAATGTATCGCCATGCGGCTTGGAGAACCAGACGAGTCGGGACGAAGAAGACCAGTTCCCATAGAAGGTTCCGAGTTTGTCATGGACGTGGACACTGTGGTGATAGCTATAGGACAAACTCCAAACCCCGTCATTCAACGGACCACTAAAGACCTTAAGATCACCAGACACGGTACCATAGTTGTGAATGAAAAAACTGGAAAAACCAGTAAGAAAGGAGTCTACGCAGGGGGAGACGTAGTCAGCGGCGCAGCCACAGTCATCAGCGCCATGGGAGCCGGAAAAACAGCTGCCCGCAGCATTCATAGGTATTTAATGAGGAAGAAAAAAGTGCAATAACATAAAAAATTATAATTTCATAAGACAGGAAAAATCATGGCTGATTATAAAAGCAAGGAAAACGACATCGAAGTCTATCTGAAGAACTGGCTTTCAAACGCTCAAAAAGTGGTAATTGCAGGCATAGGTAACCCACTTCGAAAAGATGATTTTGTGGGAGTTGAAATCGTAAGAAATTTGCAGAACAAAGTCTCCCAATTCGTTTACCTGATAGAATGTGAAACCGTTCCAGAAAGCTTCATAGAACCAATAACCGAGTTTAAACCCACCCACATACTAATCATCGACGCCGCCCTGTTAAACCTAAAACTAGGCTCCTCAAAACTCATGGAACCCGGTCAAATGGCGAAGCAAACCGCCATATCTACTCACGCCCTACCGCTCAGAATATTCTGCGATTACCTTACGAAAACAACAGGCGCCAAGATTGCCCTACTTCTGATACAGCCAAAAGACGCTGGCTTTGGAGAAGGTCTAACAGCAGAATTGAAAAAGACTGCAGTAGAATTGACCAATCTTCTGTCAAGGATTCTTCCATAGAACACTGGAGACTTTACTTCATACCTGTTCCAAAATCAGAATTAGTTAGAGTTTGAACTAACTTAGACCCTAAACAACGGTTAAGAACGAGCGTTGAAACAAAGAAGAAGGGGGGTTGAAGCTTGAATCTGCTTAACCCGGTACAGTTTTCATGGCTTCTTGGAACAGCTTCTTTACGACGGTTATCCTCGCTTTTTGAGCGAGAAGGTCACGAGTTACGAAGTCCAGTGCTTCTTCTGGGCACCATTCTACGCACTTGGGCTCTCCATCGCACAGATCACAGGTAAACACCACTCTGGTTTCAGGATGTAGCGTTATGGCGCCATAGTCGCACGCTTCGATGCACCAGCCGCAACCATTGCACTTCTCCTCGTCAATCAAGATGACGCCAGTTTCCTCAGACTGTTCCAAAGCGTCTCTTGGACACGAGGCCACGCATGGAGCGTCTTCGCAGAGTCTACAGGTCACTGACAAGTTGATGAGTGGATGCAGACGTACGACGCGTATCCGAGATTTAGTAGGGTTAAAGACTTTCTCTTTCTCCAACGAGCATATGTACTCGCAAACAGCGCAGCCGACGCATTTTTCGGGATCAGCGGAAACAAACTTTCTTGCAGGTCTTACAGCCATTTTTGTTCCTCCATTTTTCATTTTTTCGGTTTCTCGATTTTCGGCTTTACTATGTGTATGAACTCGTCAAGTCCTATTTGCTTAAGCTTTTCTATTGTTGGAATACCATCCTTCGTCCATCCGCGAATTTCATAATAATCATCTAGGAGTATGTCCAGCTCCTTTTGGCTGACGTAGCTTCCCTTTGAAACTCCTTCATCAGGTATGGGTGTGTTCATCACTTTCGCTGGCATGTGGTCGTCTTTCCTTGAGAAGCCTTCTCGAATATTGAAGATTCTCGCCAGATTGTTTATTCTCTCGCCAGTTACTTGAAGCTCTTCTGGAGTTACCTCAATGCCCGTTGCCAGCGTATAATATTGCGCCAGATCATTGAACGTTTCGTAGTATACGCCTCTCGAAAACTTACACACGATAAGCGAGTCAATTACCGTGTACAAGTCTTCAATTTCTCTGACTAGTTTGCCCCTTCCCTTTTCAGCCTTGAAGCGATTAACCGACCCCTTCACGTCGGGGGCGTATGCTCCGTGTCTGTTGTGGTCGGCTCCACGGAAGGAAACGGCGTATCCCAAGGCTGCGGTTTTTAGGCCTCTGATGTCATAGCCTGTCATTTCCACTCCTTTAATGTGATTGGCATATTTTTCTGCGTTCTTTCCGATTTTTTCCGCGGCTCTCTTGACGCCTTCCGCCAGTATGTCTCCTAATCCCTCTCGGGTACCCACCTTCTTCAGCATTTCTAGCAGAGCCTCATAGTTGCCGAATCGGAGATCCAAACCGTCAGTATCTTTCTCGGTAAGGATTCCATGCTCATAGCAATCCATGGCAAAGCCAACGATTACGCCAGCAGAAATGCCATCCATTCCATAGTAGTTGCAGGTGCCCATAGCCTTAATGATAGCGTCTAGGCGGTCGATTCCGCAGTTTATTCCAAGGGCCCAGAGGGTTTCATATTCCATTCGAGTGGTGGTTCCTTTGTAGGGTCCCTCTGGAACCACTGCTATGTGTTCACAGCGCATGGCGCATGAGGAGCAACCGATGATTTTTGCAACGAAACGTTCATTTAGGTATTCTCCACTAACCTTTTCGGCTGCCTCAAAAGTGGCGTTAGTGAAGTTTCTGGTGGGTAGCACTCCTAAGGAGTTGAGAACTAGAACGTTCTCTGGGGTTCCTAGTGTTCTGTATTTTCTTGTAGCCGGGCCTTTCATCCGTTCGTGAAGCATCTTTACAAATTCTCTGAACTCGTCGGGCTTGGCCACGGTGACATCCTTGGTTCCACGCACAGCAACGGCCTTCAGGTTTTTCGAACCCATCACTGCGCCTAAGCCTGTTCTTCCCGCGGCTCTGGTAGAGTCATTGATTATGCAGGCGATTCTAACCAGTTTCTCTCCGGCTGGTCCAATGGCTGCTACGCGGATGTAATGATCTCCAAGCTCCTCTCTGATAGCCGCCTCTGTTTCCTCGGGTGATTTGCCCAGGAGATGTTTTGCGTCCATCAGCTGGACAGAATCGTCATCAATCCACACATAGACTGGCTTCTCCGCCTTACCCTTAAAAATGAATACGTCGTATCCAGCGCGTTTAATCTCAGCGCCGAAAAAGCCGTGAGCCTTGGCTTCGCCCACTCCTCCAGATAGAGGTGACTTTGAAACAACGGCGTAGCTGTTTCCCGCTGTGGGAGCCATGGTGCCGCTGAGGGGTCCCGCTGCAAATATGATGGGGTTCTGTGGGCTGAAGGGGTCAATGCCCGGCTTGGAGTGGTCGAAAAGCAGGCGTATTCCAAGTCCTATGCCTCCAATGTATTTTTTAGCCATCTCCTCCTTCAAAGGTTCGATTTCGGTTTTTCCAGTTGATAGGTCTACATGTAGTATTCGTTTGGCGTAGCTCAATCTTACTCCTCCAATCATTACGATTAACGGTTTGAAGAAAAATATGGTAGAATGCATGAATATTAAACTTATTGTCTTCTAGGTTCAAATCTGAACTTTTGTCTCCACATTTCCCCTTATTTCTCGGTTTTTTGGACAGTCTTCGTGACACCCACCACATTTTAATATTAGACGTGATCAACCAGTTCCACCGGAAGACGTACGCTAAACTTATCTTAGAGTTCAAACTACCTAGAGAGTGTTTCAACATTGAACGGCTCAAAATTGGAAGTCAGTTTTTGGGAACTCTTACGTGTTTTTAGCAGCAGAGTAAGGGTAGAAATAGTGAAGCTACTGCTGCAATTTGAAATGATATCCTTATCGGATATCGCCAAAAAATTAGAAGAGAAATATAATCGGAAAATGACACTCCCTGGGCTGCTCAAACATATGAAAGAATTAGAGGACGTCGGGATAGTACAGCGAGAGTCTGGAGCTTTCCTGCCCACACCAGATGCAAGGAAAACCATCTACCTACTGGAAGGAAGGGAAAGAGTTGAAAAAGTCTTGAAGCAACTAGAGGACAACGTAGGAAATCTATTGCTGGCTGGAGCAATATTCAGCGAAACCGCTAAACTGGCGCGAAAAGTTCAGGGGACAAGACCTAAACTAGTTGAAGAAGAAAGAAAGCGTCTTGAATCTCTACTTGCCCGGTGCGAATCAGAAGAGGTTTACAGTTATCTGACAGATGATGAGAAGAAGAAAGTAAAACTTTGGAGGATGATGACGACATTTCTGGAAGAATAGTCACTGAATCCTCATAATTTTGACCTCTGTTTGATTACTTCTTCAATGAAGCCAACGACATCCTTCTTTTCAGGTTTTGGAAGACTACCGAGAAGTAGACTCGTTATATCACCAATGCTCTTCGTGAATTCGTTTTCCCGAAGTTTCTGGTATGCCAGAAAAGCTTTGTGAGACCCTACTCCTCCGTAGGACTTTGAAACCTTTGGGTCTTCTTTTATCCGCGCCACGCAGGGAATTTCAAGGAGGTCTTCAAGGTCCTTAACGAAGCTTTCGGTGAACTTCTCAGGCGTCTTGATTCTGTTCAATATAAAACCTAGTGGAACACACTTAAAGAAGTATTTGCCCAACCGAAGCGTATCTATAGCCGACTCAACACACAAAACAAACTCATCTTCTGTTAAAATAATGATGAAGTATTCGCAAATACCCAACGATAAGAACGCGGCTTCACCTAAAGGAAACGGGACGTCAATGAACAAAAAATCTGCCTTTAACTTCATAAGTTTCTTTGCAAAACCGACGGGATCTATTTCGAAATAGCTTTGCAAGGAAACACCTGATGGTATGAGGAACAAATTGTCAAACTCTGTGGAATACATTGCTTTCTCGATTTCCATATCTCCTTTTATAACTTCGTCAAGCTTGAAACCTTTAGAAGATATGTCGACTCCAAGGATTACCTGTAGAGGGTGATTTGGATCTCCTTCAACTAGAACCACTTTCTTGCCTTTATCAGCTAAAGCAGCACCAACGTTTGCGGTAATGAGTGACTTGCCTACGCCGCCTTTTGAGACGGCAAAAGTTATAGATTTCATCTGCCATCGAAGAGTTCTTTGGACGGCAACCTAAAATGTGAGCGGATTATTAACCAATAGGTTAAAGGTGTAAATAATGGCTAACGCTTAGCTTTTCCCTTTTCTTTTTGAAGGCCCAATTTTTCCACAAGCTCTTCCAGAGTGCTAGCAGGATAAACCTTTACTCCATATTTCTTCTTAAATTTCTCGATTTTTTCTTCGCGTTCAATAACATCTTTTATGAAATATGTGCGTGCGCGTTCCGAATGACTGACTGGAAAACTTCCTAGCTCGCGTTCATATGCTTGGATAACTTTCTTCTGTTCACGGAAAAGTCGGTAATAATGAATGCTAATTGAAAGCAGAATAACTACTGTTGCCGTCAATCCGAGTATTGCCCATTGAGACAAAAATGCGAGTCCCGGCGAGGACTTGTGCATTATTATCACTTCATGTTCTGAGTGCTCACAGGTGAAGTATAGCCATGTATGTGTTCCATTCGTGTGAACTATTTTGGAGTATGAAGGCGGATTCTCGTCAACTGTCACCATATATGGAGGCTCAATTAAGGCGTGAGGAATGGAGATGCGACAAAAACCCTTGCCTTCGGCACCATCCACTTTGAAACTTATCACGTTGATTCTATTATATACGTCATAACGGCATTGAAAGTTTGAGATTGTAGAATTGGAAACAACATTAATTTTGTAGGACTGGTTTTCTGTCATGATGTTGAACTGTAAAAGCATAGCCATCAATGGATGGTTGTCTTGGTTGTTTCCATCAGTAGGACGTGGTGTGTCGCCGATTCCATCCCAATTCGCGTCAGTACCATCGTAGTCGCTCCAAAAGTTACCCTCAGCGCCGTTATCCCAAGAATTCACTGAACCAATACTATTTAGTGGTTCAGTATTGCTGATGAAGTTGTTGTGGAAAATTATGTTGTTGCTAGAACCCCAGAAGAAAATCCCATATCCGTTGCTTGAGGCGTCGTTACCCGAAATAACGTTATCGCCAGAGTAGTAGAAGTAGACTCCATAGCTGTTATTTGAGGCAACGTTACCCGAAAAGACATTATTGTTAGATCCCCAGAAGTAGACTCCATAGCTGTTGTTTGAGGCAACGTTACCTGAAAGAATGTTGCTGCCAGAATAGTAGATGTAGATTCCATAGTCGTTATTTGAAACAGTGTTACCAGAAAGAACATTATTATCGGAACCGCTGGCGTAGATTCCATAGGTGTTGTTCAGAGCGGTGTTGCCAGAAAGGACAATATTGCTGGAATGGTAAAGGAGGATTCCATGTCGGTTATTTGAGGAAAGAGTGTTACCAGAAAGGCTGTTATAGCTAGAACCCTCGAGGTAGATTCCATCACTATTCCTTGAGGCAGTATTGCTAGAAAAAACATTATGGCTAGAATGGTAGACATAAATTCCATAGCTGTTACCTGAAACAGTATTACCCGAAAAGCTGTTGTAGCTGGAACTTTCGAGGTAGATTCCATACTGGTTGTTTAAGGCAATGTTACCAGTAAAGTTGTTATCGCTAGATTTATAGAGCCAGATTCCATACTCACCATTTTGTACGGTGAAGCCGCTGAAGGTAATGTTGTTGGCTGTTATGTAAACTACAAACCTTCCTCCCCCACCATCTATGATGGCGCTTTCTCTGCTCTCTCCAATGAGCATCAAATCATGTTTATCAATGTAGATACTTTCGTTATATATCCCCGCTCTTACTTGTATAGTGTCCTCTGGAACAGCTTCGTTTATTCCTTCCTGTATAGTGTTATAGGGGTATTCCTTTGACCCATCTTCAAAATCAGTATTTCCGGCGTCCACATAAATTGTCCTTGGACCTGCTGCTACAGGCACCATTAATTGTGTACCAAATGTTGCCAATACAAAAAATGAAACAAAAACTATTAATGTAACTTTCCTGTTCATTGCAGCATCATATTACATTGAGCCTCCCGCGTTATTTATCGTTTCTTGGTGGCAAATGTTTTGAACGCGAACGGAGCGGAAAATTGATCGGTGCGCACGCAACCAATAAATATTAATTTTTCTTAAAATTATGTGAAAGAAGTTTGGTGCTTTAAAGACAAGTAAGGCTATGCGGGTGGGGAAGTTGAAGGTTAAGGTTCAGTATTTGGGTTACATTAGGAACATGTTAAGAAAATGGGAAGACGAGTTTGAGCTTAGTGAAGACACTTTTCTTTCTGATTTATTGAATAAACTGGCTGGAATCTACGGCGAGGCCTTTAGAAGGGAGGTTTTTGAGCCAGGCTTGAAAGATGTTAAAACTGGATTTGTTGTTACGGTTAACGGGGTTTTGATGGATCAACTTCGCGGCGTTGATACAAGGCTGAATGATGGGGATAGCATTATTTTGATGACTCTTATGAGTGGAGGTTAGAGCCTCTCCTCCATTGTGTCGATCAAACCTCTAGGCGTATTTCCATCTTGGTGAGGTTGTTGCATCCTCCCTTCTTAACCTCCACGATGTCTTCTATTCTGACTCCGCCTACGTCTGGATCATAGAGTCCTGGTTCAACCGTGACGACGCTATGTTCTTTTAGGGGAAAATTGTAAAGTTCGTTCAGCCCTGGGCCTTCGTGTAGGTCTAAGCCTACTCCATGGCCTAGGCTGTGGGTGAAGCCTCTCTTTATTTGTTTTCCCCCTCTTGCGGTTTCGTAGCCAGTCTTCTCCAACACGTCACAGCACAAATGATATAGGTCGCTTCCGAGGGCGCCTGCCTTAAGGGCGTCCATTGAAGCGTTCTTGGCTTCCAGTACTGCCTCAAACATTTTCTTCACCTTTTCTGGAGCCTTCCCCTTCACTACTGTTCTTGTCATGTCGGTCCAGTAACGCCTTTGGATTCTCCTAGGATAAACGTCCAGAATAATAGGCTGATTTACCTTGAGTTCGTCTCTTGGATTACCGAAGTAATGGGGATTTGCCCCTTTGGGACCGCATGCCACTATGATTTCCTCTTCTGTTAAGCATTCGTGGTCTAGGAACTTGTGTCCAAAAAATGACTTTATTTTGCCAACTGTTAGAGTTTCCTTCTTCCCGTCTTTCCTGATGAAGAGTGTTCCCTTCGCGTCCGCCTCGGCGTTGGTTATCAAATCAATTGCCTCGGCCATGACTTCTTCAGCTACTGCCTGAACGGCTCTAATTTCATCTATCTCATCGGCGTCTTTGGTCTCCCTAGCTTTCTCGATGACGTCGAACATTGGCTTGATGGTTAGCCCCTCCTCCCTGAGTATATCGGCGGCTACTGCTGGAAAGTTATGGGGTACGTAGATTCTTGTGTTTTTGCCAAGTTCCTTCTTGGCTACTGTTGCGATGAACTTCATGTTGCCGAGGCGTGGCTCTTCCGCCGCTTTCACCACCTCGATGAAATTATAGTCAGCGTAGGACCTCACGTCTTTGACGATGGATTCCTTTTGCGCCCGAGGATACTCCATTTGATTAATGACGATCACCGGATCGCTGTCAACTTTTTTGAAGAAAATGAATGGGTCTGGAGCCAGAAACCTGGTGAGGTAGTATATGTTGGCGTCTCTGAAGCTTTCTGAGTAGAGAAGCAAGGCGTCTGCCCCCTTCTCGGCGAGGATGTCGTCGAGGTCTCCCCTCAACCTAGCCACCCATCCTAGCACATAAGATTAAGTAAGGTTTAGGTAAATCCTTTGCCCAAAAGAAAACTCTTGGTGGGCCCGGGGCGATTTGAACGCCCGACCAACAGGTTATGAGCTTCGACAAGGAAACTTTCTGTCGCTCTAACCTAGCTGAGCTACGGGCCCTTTTCAGCTCCAACATTATTCCATTCTCCTTCTGATTTAAGGGTTTTCCGTTCTTCAAGAAATTTGCCTCGTACCGGCTTACTCCAGTCGTGTTCACGTAGTAGAGTATATCTGTTTGGCAATTGATGGAAAAGGTTTATTAAATATTGCGACATTAGATACCTCGTGGTTCTATGACTTCAGGGTGCCAACAGACCAGATGTCCCCAAGAGAACTGCGACAATTGTAAACACGCCATACCCTCATCTAAAAGTGTTTATTGCGGTAAACTAAAGGAGCTTGCAGATGTCATTGAGCAGTGTCCTCATTTCGAGTTGGAACCTGTAGAATACAAACTCTACAGAAGAATGTAATCACGTGCCTTTAGGGTTCAATCGACAATCCGCATTCCGTATGTAATTCTTCGCCACCCCAAACCTTAAGTTAAAATATGTAGACGAGTAAAAGACCTACGAGATACGGAGGATTAAGGGATGGACTACAAGGAACTGCTGAAGCGTGCTCGTTCGCAGCTTCCTTTAGAAATTCTTGAGCACGAGCGATTCGAAATTCCAAGGCCTCGTAACTTCGTCACAGGCATGCGAACAATCCTTGCCAACTTCAAGGAAATCTGCGAAGCCCTCAACCGGGAACCACATCACGTGTTAAAGTTTCTATCCGGAGAAATGGCGACGGCTGCAACTGTACAAGGCACTAGAGCAATTTTTCAGGGAAAGTTTGGCAACGACACCTTCGAGCGGCTCATCCGAAGATACACCAACGAGTTCGTCATGTGCCCTGTCTGCAAGCGCCCCGATACGAAAATTGTAAAAGAGAGACGCTTCTTCTTTTTAATATGTGAAGCGTGTGGAGCAAAATCATCCATAAGACCTGTGTAAAGTGCTAAACATTGGAAGTCTACGCGAACGTGCGAAAATGGGGTCGTTGCATCCTTCTCGCAACTTGTGACGCAGAATTGTTAGGAAAGATTTTGAGGGACGGAAAAATAGTCTTCGAGGTGCGAGAAGAATTCTACAAAGGACTAAAAATGACCGTGGAAGAAGTCATCGACCTCATGGAGCAATCCACCATCGTGAACATGGTTGGGCATAACGTCGTAAAGAAAGCCATAGAAAAAGGATTGATTCACCCTGACGCAGTTTTGAAAATTTCAGGCGTTCCCCACGCCCAAATCGTCAAAATGTGACGAACAGTTCCCTATCAAATTCTTCAACTTTCTAGGCTTTGACAGAGTTTTGGTGAAATGCCAAAACGGCCACGAACGCCTCTGTCGAATTCGAGGCAAAATGAAACGAAGAGTCTGGATAAGAGAACGAGACGTGGTCCTTGTTTCCCCATGGGACTTTCAATCCGACAAACGCGGCGATGTCATATGGCGTTACACAAAGGCTCAAGCTGAGTTGCTCAGAAAGAACAACTACCTCACCATTCCGTAGGGAGGCTAACGTGTAATACCTAAACTGTCACAGCAAACCGCTTTTAAACATCAACATTCTCTATATACGATGACCCAGCTATGACTAAAGAAGAAAAACGCTTACGTCTAAAACGCAAAAGAAAACGGTTAGAACACAAACTTCAGGTAGTAGAAAAAAGGGATAAGATGCTGATTAAAGACTTCTCTTCCGAGCGAGCGGTGATGGAAGAAGTTTTTGACCGCTACACCCTCATGACCATCTACGACTTTCTAAACAAACGAATAATCGACGAGATTTATGGAGTTGTGAAAGCCGGAAAGGAAGCCCGAATCTATTGGGGAAGAGACCCTGACGGAAAAGAACTCGCGATCAAAATCTACCTCGCCACTTCAGCCGAGTTCAAGAAAGGCATGCTCCCCTACATGGAGGGCGACCCACGATTCGCCCATGTTCGGCGAGATACACGGTCCTTGGTTTATGCTTGGGCTCAGAAAGAATTCAAAAACTTGCAGCGTGCACATGAAGCCGGGGTTAGGGTTCCCAAGCCAATCGCCGTGGAAAACAACGTGTTGATCATGGAGTTTATTGGAAAGAATGGAGTTAGTGCGCCGCTTTTGAAGGAAGTTCCTCCTAAGAACCCTAAACGAGTTTACAGGCAGCTGCTAACCCATCTGAGGAGACTTTATCGAAAAGCAAGGCTGGTGCATGCGGACCTAAGCGAGTACAACATCATGATATGGAATGACCAGCCAGTGCTCTTTGACGTTTCACAGGGTGTACCCCTTGAACATCCCATGGCTGATCGGTTTCTACGAAGAGACTTAGAAAACCTGCATCGATACTTTAAGAAGCTGAACGTAGACGTACTACCCGTAGAAGAAATGTACAAGAGGGTTACAAGTGGAAGGAGCTAGCGCCTTCGTCAAAGTTCCGCGAGACCGAATCGGAGCCCTCATAGGTCCCGACGGCAGCGTAAAAGCAAGCATCGAGAAGAAGCTTTCTGTGGAACTTCGAATAGACAGCCAAAGTGGCGACGTTGAAATAACGCTAATGCCCACAGTCCAAGACCCAACGGTTCTCTTCAGAGCAAAGGAGGTAGTCACAGCCATCGGCAGAGGCTTTTCACCTGAACACGCGTTTAGACTACTCGAAGACGATGAGTCGGTATTAGAGGTCATTGACCTTCGGGAGACCGTTGGAAGGTCCCAGTCTGAAATGAAGAGGCTGAAAGGCAGAATTATAGGAAAGGAAGGGAAAACCAGAAGAATCATTGAGGAATTAACTGAAACCAACGTTTCTGTTTATGGACACACGGTTTCTATTATCGGAAACGTAGAGCAGGCTGAAGTGGCGAAAGAGGCTATTCGGATGCTGATTAGGGGGAGTCTGCACCACGTGGTCTACCGATTTCTGCACAGAAAAAGGAGAGATTTCAAGAGAAAGAAGATGGAACTGTGGGAAACCCCGTATAAAGAGCTATAGACCTAACATCACAGTAAAATTTTCAAAATTTAAAGCAATATTGAAATATACCCCATAGTAAAATAAGAATGAAACTGTCATGTTGCCACTTATTATACAACCGTTTTCCAACAGCGTCTCCAATAGAAACCACGGTAAAAACTATGGAAAAGTAAAACAAAGCATTTCGTCATATCACTTAGTATTACGGGAAGGCGACTGGGCATGGTGACCTTCGAGGAGATAAGCCCTGCGGACTTCTTTTATCGTAACCGTGACATAGCAGGCTTCACCAGTCCGGCTAGGGCAATTTTTTCGTCTATGAGGGAACTTGTGGAAAACGCCCTCGATGCCTCTGACGTAGCGGTTTTGCCTCCACAAATTTACATTCGTCTGTCCCATGAGGATGCGGAGGATACAGAGTTAGGGGTTGGCGTTTACAGGTTAAGGGTTGTGGACAACGGTTCTGGAGTGCCGGCTCGCCATATACCGTCGGCGTTCGGCCAGGTTTTGTTTGGCTCGAAGTATAAGCTTAAGCAGGCTCGAGGGACTTTTGGACTTGGAGGAAAAATGGCTATCCTTTATGGGCAAATCACCACTCACAAACCCGTCGAAATTAAATCAAGCACGGGCACATCTAAGATATATGAGTATAAGCTAACAATAGACATTCAGAGAAACCGTCCCATCATTCTAGATCGCAAAATTCGTATAAACAAGGAGCGATGGCGTGGAACCATCATTGAATTTTCTCTGGAAGGAGACTACTTCCGAGCCATGCCTAAGATACTGGAATATTTGAAACAGACAGCAGTGGTGACACCTTATGCAGACATCACTTTCGTTGACCCCCGAGGACGTTTCTACATATTCAATCGAGCCACCACAAAAATGCCGCCTCCACCAAAAGAAACGCTGCCGCACCCGTATGGAGTGGATGTGGAAACCATTCAACGCCTTGTACGCGTTACGGAGTGCCGAAATATGCTGGACTTTATGCATAAGCACTTCCATAGGGTCAGCGAGAACGTATCGCGTCGATTTCTGGAGTTTGCTGGTATAAGTGAAAGCAAAGATCCGAGAAAATTGAAGCCTCATGAAATCGTGAGACTCGTCAGAATGATGAAGAAGTTTGATGATTTTCTTCCCCCAGACGCGAGTTGTCTATCTCCATTAGGCGAAGAATTGTTGAAGACTGGGATTCTAAAAGAGTTGAAGCCTGAGTTCATTGCGGTTTCTCAACGCAAGCCCTCCACGTACTCTGGACACCCATTCGTCGTGGAAACAGCGATAGCGTATGGCGGAGGAATACCGGCGAAAGACGATATTCTGGTTTATCGATTTGCCAATAGAATCCCGCTACTATACGATGAAGCTAGCGACGTTTCTGTGAGGGTCATAAAGTCCATGAACTGGCGGAGATACAAGGTTACGCCTGACATGCCCATCGCCATCTTGGTCCACGTGTGTAGCACAAAGGTTCCCTACAAGACTGTGGGCAAGGAGTTTATCGCGGATAGGCCGGAAGTGAGGGGGGAAATCCTAAACGGCATTCGTGAAGTTGCCCGTCAACTACAACGATTTTTGACCAAACAAGAGTATGTTCAGAAGGAAAAGAGGCGCCTTACCATTTTTTCTAAGTATTTGCCCAAAATCGCCAGATTCTCTACGGATTTGGCTGGGAAGAAAAAGGAGCCAGATATCGAATTGTTGTTAAGGAGTGTGAAGAAATTTGAAGAAGATTGAAAGCTCGGCGAAAGAGAAAAAGAGAGAAGTTCTAAAAAACATGAGAAGGCTTGGTGCAAGGCTTTACAACCAAATGGAGAACGGTGTTTTCCCATGGATTAAGATGCCAAGTCGATCCATCGAAAACATTTTTTACAGCCCTGAACTGCGCCAGTACATTCTAGGCGACAAAACCGTAAGGAGAAGCGCTCGTAACATACGTCACATCAGACCTTTTACCCAACTGGTTTGGGCTGGTTACTTTGCCAGTGAGCTTGCACGGCATCGGAAGACTTCGACTCTCCGTGACGTTTATTATTCCGCCCAAGCCTATGACATGTCTTTCAAAGATCAAGCGGAATCCAATAGCATCGTTACTGACCTTGAGACCGTTACGGGTTTCTCTAGAGAGGACTTTAACGTTTTCCCTGAGGAGCGCTCAGCCATCTTCGGCGACCTCACCATCGAGTACACGGTTCCCGGCTACGAGGGAAAACAGTTGAACCTCATGTCGCATCCTGACGGAGTCATGATTGGTCCCGCACTTACCTCCGCCGAGTTCGTTAAAACAAAAGCAGATAAGGTTATAGCCATAGAGAAAGGCGGATTGTTCACCAGATTCATCGAGGAGAGAGTTCACAAAAAATTCAATGCTCTCCTCGTCCTCACGGCGGGTCAAGCGCCCCGTGCAACTAGACACTTCATTCACAGACTAAACAAAGAGTTAAGCCTTCCCGTTTTCATTTTCACCGACGGCGACCCATGGGGCATGCACATCGCCATGGTTATAATTTCGGGTTCAGCGAATGCGGCGCACCTTAGGGAGCTAACAACCCCTGACGCCAAGTGGAGCGGTGTTTGGGCCACAGATATTGTGGATTATAAGTTGCCCAGCGACGCTTTGACTGAGGTGGATGTTAAGCGCCTCCACGAGCTTGAGAGGGACCCACGATACAAAGGAGAACTTTGGCAGAGGGAAATCGAGAAGTTTTTGAGCATAAAGAAGAAGGCGGAGCAGGAGGCCTTCAGTAGATACGGCTTAACATACATCGTTGACGAGTATCTGCCAGCAAAACTGAAAGAGACAAACTGAGCTTTGCTTGATGAATAAAGCTTAATGGGGGTTATTTGATTCTACCTTAGTTTTGGTAAATTACTGGGTGATCGATTGGTATTCAGGTAAATAGCGGTTCTGCCTTAATATCGTTAGTTTTGATATAGAAGATTTTTACAA
>Ga0315308_1000290_pt1 | contig 27621 bp, 26 predicted proteins | sample TDP3_MG_FD_203078 | JGI IMG/M metagenome (GOLD analysis project Ga0315308, IMG submission 203078) | Freshwater sediment microbial communities from Lake Towuti, South Sulawesi, Indonesia - TDP3 | ecosystem: Environmental > Aquatic > Freshwater > Lake > Sediment | place: Indonesia: South Sulawesi... | reverse complement strand
AGCGTTCCCTCAGGAAGCGCCGAGCCCGTCTCCCTCAAGGCACGGTCGCCCGCCTCTACTCTCAGGAACTCAATACCTAGGGTGAGCTTTTCCTCCACGGTCTCTAGGACCCTTAGCGCTGCTTCCATCTGCTCGGGCCCAATGCCGTCGCCGGAGATGACCGCGATCTTATACACTCCGGGCGCTCCTCCTGTGCCTTCGAACGTGCTCGACGAGTCCTCCGTCTCTGAGGATCTCGAGGATGAAGTCCGGCAGCGGCAAAGCCTGATACTCCTCTCCCTTCGAGATATTCCGGATCTGCCCCTTCGCCAGGTCGATCTGCAACAGGTCGCCCTCCGAGACTCTTCTGCTGATTCCCCTGCATTCCAAGATGGGGAGCCCCACGTTTATCGCGTTCCTGTAGAAGATCCGGGCGAAGAACTCAGCTAGGATGCACGTGACCCTTGCGTACTTCAAGGCACGAGGGGCCTCCTCTCGGCTGGAGCCGCAGCCGAAGTTCCTTCCGCCGACTATTATGGGACTGGACTTCACCTTCTCCGGGAAGCTGGGGTCAAGGCCCTCCATGGCGTGTCTCGCAAGCTCAGCCGGGTCGGTGACCCCAAGGTGCTTTCCCGAAAGGATCACGTCGGTATCGACCAGGTCACCGTACTTCAGGGCTCTGCCCTGGATGCTCACCTTGCTCACCTCGCGAGAGAGCGGGGGTCAGTTATCCTCCCCGCGACGGCTGAGGCGGCCACGGTCGCGGGCGAGGCCAAGTAGACGAAGGCCTTCGTGCTTCCCATTCTACCGATGAAGTTCCTGTTCGTGGAGGAGATGCAGACCTCGCCGTCCGAGAGAAGCCCCATGTGGCCTCCGAGACAGGGGCCGCAATTGGGGTTACAGACAAGCGCGCCTGCCTTCACGAAGGTCTCTAGGAGGCCTTCGCGGAGAGCAGCGGCGTAGACCTCCTGGGAGGCGGGGATGATCAGCGCCCTGACGCCCTCCTTTACCTTACGTCCCTCCATGACGTGGCTGGCAGCCTTCAGGTCCTCCAGCCTGCCGTTCGTACAGGAGCCTATCAGCGCCTGATCGATATCCACATCACGGACCTCAGAGATGGGCTTCACGTTCTCCACGGAGTGCGGGCAGGCAACCTGGGGCTCCAGCTTCGAGAGGTCGTACATGTACTCCTCGGCGTACTGGGCATCGCGGTCCCCGACGAGCGGTCTCAGCGGAGCGCTTGTTCTTCCCTCGAGGTACCGGAGCGTCACCTCGTCAGGCTCGACTATGCCGGCTTTGGCGCCCATCTCCACCGCCATGTTGCAGACGGTCATCCTGCCGTCGACGCTCATCCGTGACATGATCGGGCCTGAGAAAACGACCGCGTTGTAGACGGCTCCGTCCGCTCCTAGCTGCCCAATGAGGTGGAGGATCACGTCCTTAGCTGATACGAGTCGCCCTAAGTTGCCCTCCAGCCGCAGACGGAGGCTCTCAGGCACCTTCAGCCAGATTCTACCGGTCACGAGCACGGCAGCCATGTCCGTGGCGCCTACGCCCGTGGCAAAGGCGCCCACAGCGCCATAAGTGCAGGTGTGCGAGTCGGCGCCGATGATGAGCTCCCCCGGCCGGGCATGGCCCTTCTCCACGCTCAGCTGGTGGCAGACGCCGCCGCGGCCCACATCGTAGAAGCTGGCGATTCCCTGGTCTTTCACAAACTGCCTTAGTGTCTTATGGAAGCCCGCGGTCCGAACAGTGTCCGCTGGGACGAGGTGGTCGAAGATCACCAGGATCCTGCTCTGGTCCCATACCTTCTCCCCGCCCATCTCCCCGAACGACTTGACGGTCAGCGGCCCCGTGAGGTCGTGGATCATCGCCAGATCGACGTGCGCGTCGATGATCTGCCCTGGAGTGACGGTCTTCGCGCCCGAGGCCCTCGCGAGGATCTTCTCAGCAACGTTCAGGCCCATCGGTGTCCTGCCTCCGCCCCTGCCGCATCGAGTACTGCACCCCTCGAACTGTCAGCCGACGCAGAACCGGTATGGATTGAGCTTCGTGATATGCCGACATCCTAGTTCGCGTCCACACCTCAACTCTGCATAAAAGACTTTCTGGGCTTGTGGGCATGAGCGTCCAGCAGAACTCTCCAGACGCCTCTTTCCGTGGGTCGATCTATGTCATGGGCTTTCCGCGAGCTGATAGCTGGTAGGCTGATCAGCCTCAGGAAGGCCGTGAGCGGATTCACGAGAGCCTAGAAGGTACCGGTCTATTGCCTCAAGCGCCTTCGAGATGCCATCATACCCTCCAATGCGCCTTTGCGCCTCCTGCGCCCTTTTCGCGAACCCGGGGTCTTCAGCTACCTGTTCTATGGTTGAGCGAAGGCTTCCGGGGGTGATCTGGCTCTGCTCCAGCACTAGGGCCAAGCCCATGTCCTCCACGCGCCTCGCATTCTGCATCTGCTCAGTATGGTTCGGGGTCGGGACAAGAACCATCGGCTTCCCATATGCTATCGCCTGTGAGATCGTGCCATGTCCCGCCCGGGACAAGACTAGGTCGCAGGCCTTCAGGTAGCTGAAGCGATCCTCGATCCAATGATAAACCTGGAAGTGCTCATTCTCGGCGATGAGAGGCGACTTCATACCCGAGTTGCCCAGCGACAGAACGATGTCATACGCTTCAGAGAGTCCCGGCAGGCTCCTGAGTAGCAGCTCGGTAAGGTATCCCTTCTCTTTCACAGGGCCGCTGATCGGCGCGAAGACGAGCTTCCGCGACCCGGGGAAGAGCTTCTCCCGAAGCTCATCTTGGGACGGCAGGTCCCTTGGACGAGTCTCGAGGAAGGGCCCGGTTAGGCTGACCTTCTTCGAGTAGCGCCTGGGAATCCTCAGGTTGCCCGCCGAGATGGTATACGGTAACGGGAAGTCCGGGATCAGGACTAGGTCGCTGAGCGTCCAGACCCGGCCGATCAGGGCTAGTGCCCCTGTATCCGTGAGCCTCGCAAGCCTGACGAGACGCTTCGTCGCAGGTATCGTGATCTTGAACTGGTTCAGAACAGTGACGACGGGTAACCTGAGCGTCTTAGCCCCGAGGATCGTGGAGACCCTGGAGTCGGAGACCACCACGCGCGGTTTGAAGGAGCGCAGGACCATCAGCTCGTAAACGACTTGCTCAAGGACCCTGATGGAGCCTATGAAGGGCCCAGGGTTGACGGTCGTCTGGCGGAAATCGACCGCACCATCAGGTTTCACCACGAAGCCTACGTTGGGGGCCTTCCTGCAGGGAAACCCTAGCCTTGACGCCAGGGAGAAGCCCTCATCGTAGGTCGAGAACAAGACCTCGTAACCTTGCTTCTGAAGCCGCCGCGCGATCGGGGCACAACGCCCCACATGGCCTAGACCTATCCCGCACGTGCCAAAGTAGACCCTCATCAGGTCTCCTTCCCACCCTCCTCTCTGAGCCGTCTCCTGTGAACCCGTCCTTCAGGCGATTCCTCCTCAAAGACCACGGCCTGGAACTTGAAGACCCTCGTCGCGTCGAGAAGCCACATGTCCGGAGTCAGCCCGGCCTTGAGGCAGCAATGGCAGAGGAACTCCTCCGCGTCCCACCCCCATTCCACGGGCACCTGAGGCAGCAGCAGCCCCTTCCGAGGACCACGTTCCACTATGAGGCCATCTGAGCCCAGCCCTATCATCCCAGGCAGCTTCTTCCGATCGGTGACCAACACCTCCCTCGGCTCCGTCAGCACGCTCACCTCGACGGAGATCTGGCTCATCTCGCGAAGCGTCACTGGCGGAAACCTTGGGTCTCCGGTCGCCGCCTCTATGGTTGACTCGATAACCGCTTCGCATAAGGGAAGGGTAGGATAGGGGAACCCTATACATCCCCTAAGCTCACGCTCATCGCCTACGCAGGTGTTCAAGGTGACGAAGACTCCTCTCTTAGCCGCTAGGCTTGCGGGAGCATCGGCCGGTACGGCGATCCTGCTTTTGCTCAGGAGGTACTGGATGATGGCACTCCTTGCGAGGCGTACAAGGTAGATGCCTTCGCTAAGCCCGATCTCCGCCGCCATGAGACCTACCTCAGCTCAGCCCGTTCCATCAGACGGTCTCGATCCGTCACGTACCTCGCGCATCTTGCCTTCCAGACGAGGTGATGCCTAGAGTCTGTGTCAGTCCTTAAAGCTTGTTGCCCCAGAGACCGGGCTTACGCTGCTATGCGGCCGCGAGGTTCGCCAGCCTCAACGTGCTTCCACGCGGGGAAGGAGGCGGTTAAAACGCGGGGCGCGCTTGATCCCGGCTATCAGGGTTGAGGCAGTGTTGGCTCGCAGCGGAGGGCTGAGGGAGCCCGTTTCGGCGGACATCGTACTCGCGAACGCAAAGCTTCTCGCAGGCGGCTCTATCACGGAGGGCGGCCTTGCGATGGACGATGGAAGGATAGTCGCCGTCGCAAAGGAGAGCCATCTGCCCAGGGGAGACCAAACGATCGACATCTCTGGCAACCTGGTCCTGCCCGGCGCTATCGACAGCCACGTTCACCTGAGAGACCAGGAGTTAGCCTACAAGGAGGACTTCGTATCAGGCACGAGTGCCGCTGCCTGCGGTGGAGTGACAACGGTCCTAGACATGCCTAACAATGAGCCGTTGACCGCTGATGCTACCAGCCTCCGGCAACGCATGGCATTGGCCCAGAGCCGAATCCTTGTCAATGTCGGGTTCTACGCGGCGCCCACACCCAACCGCGGGGCGCTGGAGGAGCTAGCTAAGGCGGGGGCCGTGGCCTTCAAGCTCTTTCTTTCAAGGAAGCTGGCCGGGATGAACGTTGAGGACGACAACCTTGTGAGGAACCTCCTCGAAGCGACAGGCCAGGTCCGTCTTCCTGTGGCCGTCCACGCTGAGGACCACGCGTTCATCGAGAACGCGAGGCGGGCAATGCAGTCGTCAGGCCGCAGGGATCTGGCAGCCTACCTGCAAGCCCATCGTCCAGAGGCGGAGAGCCTAGCCGTTCGTCGTGCGCTTAGGCTGGCAGAGGGATTGGATGTCAGGCTTCACTTCTCGCATGTAAGCCTCGCCAGTAGCCTATCGCTTATCCAGGCGGCGAGGGCGAGGGGGCGCGCCTTGACGGCGGAGGTGACCCCGCAGCATCTGCTCTTGTCACGGAGCCTGTTTTCGAAGCTTGGCGCTCTGGCGTTAGCTGATCCTCCGCTTAGATCCCGAGGGGCACAGGCCGCCCTCTGGAGAGCGCTCAAGCTCAGCCGGGTGGACTTCATCGCCTCAGACCACGCTCCTCACTCGATGGAGGAGAAGATGCGTGAGGACGTATGGCAGGTGAGAACAGGCTTCCCCGGGCTGGAGACGCTTCTTCCCCTGCTGCTGACTCAGGTTGACTCCGGCCGGTTGACTCTCCAAGAGCTTGTGAGGCTGACATCGGCGGGCCCCGCCCGGGTCTTCGGCTTGGAGGACCGAGGAAGCCTCTGCCCGGGATGCCGCGGCGACGTGGTCGTCGTTGACCTTCACAGGGAATGGGTGGTAGACCCGGCGCGTTTCAGGTCGAAGGCCCACTTCTCGCCTTTCCAAGGAATGCGGTTAAAGGGGCTCCCGGTGATGACCTTCGTGAACGGCGTGAAAGTCATGGAAGCCCAGGAGATCGTTGCCCGCCCTGGCACAGGAGGCATCATCCAGGGTCCACGAGCGGAGAGAGGATCTCAAGGCTGAACAGGACCGTCTGATCCCGAACCGTCGCGTGAGGCTGAGCTGATGGAGGTCAGGTTCCTTGCGGACTCGATGTTAGGCAGCCTGGCGAAGTGGCTTCGGATTCTTGGCTTCGACACGGTCTACATCAGCTCGGCCGATGACCAGCAGCTGCTTAACACCGCGCTAGCGGAGGGAAGGGTGCTGCTCACGGCAGATGAGCAACTCTGGGAGACAGCAGCCAAGCGCGGGATAGCTGCCGTACTGGTGAAAGGCAGGACTATCACAGAGATGTTGGCCTCTGCTCTTCGAGGATACGCAACGGAGATGAGAGTTAGGCCCGACAGATCCAGGTGCGCGGTCTGCAACGTCCAGCTTACGAGGGCCAGTCGTGAATCTGTCAAGGATAGCGTTCCGGCCTCCGTCTACGAAAGGCACCGCCTCTTCTGGCGATGCGAGACCTGCGGGAGAATCTACTGGGCAGGCTCCCATGTGGCAAGGATGAGGAGGATGGTTGCACGGGCCACTAAGAGCCTTTCAGAAGGGACGGGGAACGCCTAGCCTTGTCGCGCAGATAGAGCGCGATCGCCCCTCCCACGGGGCCGAGCTGCACCTTCGCACGCATCTACGATTGTACGCAGTCCTCGCATAGGAACTTCCCGTTCAGTTCCTCCAGCGAGTCAGACCATTGGCCGCAGAACTCGCAGTAGCCCACCACGGCTTGGCCTTCAGGCCTCACGAGCGCGCCGGCCAACACCTTAGCCCTTTCCGTGAGCACCTCCAGAAGCTCCGGTGTGATCGCCAAGACATCCTTAGATGAGACGAGGCCTACAAGCCTACCCTTGTACATGACGCCCAGCCGCTTCACGTTCCGCTTGTTCATCAGCCGCGCCGCCTCTCTGACGCTTGCCTCTGGGTCAATGGTGACGAGCGGCTTGCTCATGACGCGCTCCGCCTTTACGGCCTCAGGGTTGAGCTTCTTCGCGATCACGCGGGTCACGATGTCCCTCTCAGTTATGATCCCTTGGGGTCTCTCCTTCTCGTCGGTGATCACGACGCTCCCGATCTTGTGCTCCTCCATGATCTCGGCGACCCTGGTGATGGCCTTCTTGCCGGTCGCGGTTACAACGGGGCTGGTCATCACGTGCTTCACGAGGATCTCACGTTCCGTCTCGGCGACGGCCATGGTCACGACCTCCCTGTCTCCAGCAAGCGTCCTCTTCCGGCCGGGATGAGCTGCCTTATGAGCTCCGGGGGTATCGTCGCATGGGGAGCTATTAACCCTTTATCTCTCAGCTCCGAAGTGAAACGAGCAGCCAATTCCCCAGCTATCTTCGGTGCTGGCTCGTCTCCGGGCACGAGCAGCGCATATGCATGCGCCTGAGCCCTTACTGCTTCCTCCGGTCCTCCTACGCCTTGGACCTCGCCGTCTGACAGCTTCACCCCGACCGCGTATCTGAGTGGGATGCCTCTCAGGTAAGTCCTTGACCCAAGGACCATGAAAGATCCCTTCGTCAAGTACTCCCCGGAGGGAGCCCGCTTCGACACCTGTTCCGGCCTCACGTAGAAGGCGGTCGAACTGCCGAAGCCGTGACGCCAAGCCTTGCTTTGGCAGACAGTGAAGGTGGCCGCCTCATTTAGCGAAGGCTCGCCCGGGCTCTTCCCCTCGGTCTTGATGACGACGAAGGGTGCGCCTGGGGCCTCTGAGTGGAAGATGATGTCCTCGGGCTCCACATGCTTCTTTATCAACACCTCATTGGAGCCTGCGTCTTTCCCTGCGACGACCAGGAATCCCTCGGAGGAGCGGAAGAAGTGGAAGTGCGTGTACCACGGCTCTTCCCTACGCCGTTGCGGAGGCCGCTCCTCCTCCTTGCCCTTGGCAGGACGGCTTCTCAGCTCCATAGCCGCCTCCTTGGCCTGCTCCAACGCGGCCATCACACCTGCGATCTTCCTCCTCGCCTCCTTCACCTCTCGGTAATTCCTCTCCGCCTCTTCCCGAGGAGGTCTGAGGAAATCAAGAGCTAGCTCAACATCACCAAGCCTGACCGTCACTGAATGAGCCGATGGATCGAGGCTGAGGACGATGAGAGGCTGAGGGGCCAGGGACTCCACGCCTGCCAGTCTCTTGGGTATATCATCCCAAGAGAGCCCCTCTCTTCTCAAGGAGACTATTAGCGTCTGGAGTTCCTTCAAAGCCGCGAGGTTCGCCATTATCAAGTCTGCCGTTCGGGAGCCCTCGTCCGCTACGCGTTGGAGCTCCTTCAGCCGGTTGAGCTGCTGCTCCACGATCCGTTGCTGCTCAACCAGCTGTTGTGTCAGCTCGGCCTCGTGGCGTTGAAGGGCTCCAGCCCTCGAGAACTCCATGAAGTACTCGTCGAGGGCCTGGTTGAAGCTGGGGAAGCCCTGCGCCCGCAAGCCTGAGTAGACGCTCATAGGGAACGGTATGACGTCCTGAGCCTTTCCCTCCGCGTCCACGATGAGCAAGGGCTGGTATCGGCCCGATCTGGTTCTGTCGATGAGCCTCTGAAGCGAGGCGTGAAGCATCTGGAGCTGTTCCCTAGTGAGGCTTGATGCATCGGCCGACGCCTCTACGCTGGCCGAGGCCAGCGCCTCATCCGAGTAGGGGCTGGTTACGCCCAGCAAGGAGCCCAAGGCCCTGATTACGCTTGTCGATCTGCCCGTGAGCCTCGCTAGGTCATCAGGCGCCAGCCTCCATAGATCAGGACCTGAGGGCGGAGGCATCCTGAACTGCTCCCCCGGGACAACGCTCCGGTCTCGCATCCTTCTCCTCTGCAACGCGTTACGTATCTCTCCGCCCGCATCGACTAGGATGATGTTGCCTTTACCGAAGAGCTCCACGATCAGCTTGAGCGTCCCAGCCCAGGTTGAGACCTGCAGAACGACCATCCTTTCCGATCCAGGCTGAGAAGCTTCCACCAAGCGACCGTTACGAAGCCACTTCCTCAGCGACATGCAGAACTGCGAGGGCCGCGCTGGTACTTGGGCAAGATACCAGGTCAGGTGAATCCTCCTTCCTGCCTCGATGAGCAGGTGGCTGGTTGAGCCTTCCCGGCGAAGCCTTATTAGGAGAGTGAAACCGTTCAGGTGATAAATGTTGTCGATGAAGGCTTCCTTGACCAGCCGATTAAGCTCGCTGACGACAACCGCTATGTCGAAGCTGCTCATCGACTCCCTGGGCATCAGATAGACACCTACGGGGTTGGGCTGCAAGATGCCGATCCTATCGAGGATCTACTGGGCGAGGCTGCTTCTAGGTCTTGCCGTCGCCGGGGTCTGCGCCGCCTTTAGCGTGGGGCTTCTGGGCATAACCATTGCCGTGACCATCTACCTGGCCTCGTACCTCTTTCTCAGGCTCCGTCTGGGCGAGTCGCCCAACATACCTGGCGGCCCCCGCAAGCTGGTGACGGAAGGCATAGGCACGTATTTCCTCGTCTGGCTGACTGCTTGGACGCTCTTGAACACGTGGCTGTACGCCTAGGCATCGAGGAGCTGCGGACGAGCCTTCACGGTGGGCGCTGTCGGAGCCGAAGCCAGGCGACGCTCGGCAGCCCCCAAGAAGTCGAGCCAGCATGCGAAGAAGCCCTTGTCGAAGCTTGCGGCCTGGACATCCATCTCCGCGACCCGACGCCTGACTCTTCGCCTACTCTCCTGGACACGCTCCAGGGTTGAAGGCAGCTTCTTGTAGTACAGGTATCTGTCGTTGTTCGACCTGGCGGAGAGCAGTAGCCCCTCCATGGCGCAGGCATACCCGCGGCTCCACTCCTCCTGTGCCTTCTCTCTAAACTCGGACAGCACCGCCTCCGCGGTGGAGAAGTTTCTGTTCTGCAGGGCCTCGAAGAAGGGCGAAACCGCAGCTCGCCTGCTCCTCACCGCTCTATCTTCTCCTGACCTCGTCCTCCTCCGCTATGTCCTCCACGCCGTTCTCCGTGATCTTGAAGACCCTCTCTCCCTCCGGCAGATAGGGGCTGGAGACGAGCTTGATTATCCTCACGGGGCCAGAGGCGGCCTTACGGAGGAAGAGCCTCGTGTGGCTCGTGTGGGCAACGATGTGCCCGCCCACAGCCGCTATGGGCTCGCCGAAGAAGACATCAGGTCGGGCCATAACCTGGTTTGTGACCACCGCGACTAGGTTGAACGCCCTAGAAAGCCTGATCAACCTGTGCATATGCTTGTTCAAGCGCTGCTGCCTCTCAGCGAGCACCTCCCTTCCCAGATACTCGCTTCTGAAGTGAGCTGTCAGGGAATCAACGATCACGAGCCTTATGTTGTTCTCTTTCACGATCCTATCGCATCTCTCAAGCAGCAGGACCTGGTGGTCGGAGTTGAACGCCTCAGCGTATATGATGCTCTTAACGACCACGGAGGGGTCTAAGCCAAGGTGCTGCGCCATCTGGCAGATCCTCTCTGGACTGTAGGTGTGCTCCGTGTCTATGTAGAGTGCTCCACCCTCAAGCCCCCCTTTCCCCCGGGGCAACTGAACGTTAACGCAGAGCTGATGACAGAGCTGCGACTTCCCTGTGCCGTACTCGCCGAAGAACTCCGTGATGGTTTGGGTCTCCAACCCGCCGAGCACCACGCCATGCGGGGTTACAAGCCCGTCGAGTGCCTTGCTTCCTGTGGTCAGCCTCTGGACCTTAGCCCTCTCCTTCAAGAGCTCCTCGGTCGTGATGAACTGGACCGATATGGAATCCCTTGCGAGACCTATGATCCTCGCGGCCTGTTTGTCCCCTATCCCAACAGGTGTTAGCTCCCTTATGGTCGCCGTTGCGAGGGCCTCCAAGGTACTGAAACCGATGTCCCTCAGTTTCGCAGCCGTGGCGGGTCCAACGCCGGGAATGTCCTCTACTGACTCGAACTTGGCCTTCGCAGGCTGTTCCTCGCTCATCTGGCCTTCAGCCCGTAAGTGTCTGCGGGCGCCCATATTTAAGACGTGGCGACGGACGGAAACGTCAGAGACGACTGAAAGTAAAAGCCGGGGGCGGTGGCCGCGCAGAACGCTTAACTCCCAGCGTGGGCCTAGCTGGCTCCCGAGCTTAGATGAGCGTTCGGGTCGAGTGGGACGACGGCATCGCGATCGGCGAGGGCGAGAACCGCTTGGTCTTCGACCCTCAATCTGAGCATCCCTGCTCCTCGAAGCTCTTCATCACCCATGCCCACATGGATCACGCCCGAGGCTTCTCCTTCCAGAAGCAGACGAAGTTCTGCACGAGGGAGACGCTGGAGTTGATGCTGGCGCTCCGGGCGAGACCGATCAGCAACCTCAGGCTTATGCGGTATGGGGAGACCGTGCGCTTCGACGATGTCTCCGTGACATGCCGAAACTCCGGCCACATCCTGGGCTCTTGCCTCTACGAGGTTGCCACCCCCGAGGGCGCCGTAGTCTACACAGGGGACCTGAACTTCTCGGAGGGCTTCACGACTCAACCCGCCTCAGTCACGCCGTGCGACATCCTCGTGATCGAGGCCACCTTCGGCTCGCCGAACTTCGTCTTTCCCTCACGTAGGGCCCTTTCCTTCCAGATGATAAACTGGGCTAGAGACCGCGTGGAGAAAGAGAGGCTTCCCGTGTTCCAAACGGATCACGTCGGGAACGCGCAGGAGATCACGAGCGCCTTCAACCTGTTCAGCGAGATCCCCGTGGTCTCAGACCCAAGAGTTGCCAGGGTGACCCGAACGTACACGACCTTCGGCCACGACCTAGAGCAGGTGAGCGCATCCTCGAAGGAGGGACAGCAACTGCTCAGGTCGCGTCGATGCGTCCTCGTGGCGCCTAAGAGCCTCGATCTCCCAGCGTCCGCCGACCTCGACCTGGCATTGGCCTCAGGCTGGGCTGTTCTTCTAGGCCGATCGAGGCGGGCCTTCGCCCTGAGCGACCACTCTGACTTCCCTCATCTCCTTGAGTACATCAAGGCTGTGGGCCCGAGGCTGATCTACACATGCTTCGGCGGAGGATTCAACGAAACCTTCTCTAGGCTTGTGGAGAAACGGTGCGGGATCAAGGCCAGACCCCTGCAGCCAGCCAGGATGTGACGAAGACGGCCTATCTCGGCTTCCGCGACGGTCGCTGAGCAAAGCCCCTAGCTAAGGGGGCTGAGCACCGACCTTCTGCTCTTGCTTGGCAAGGGCGTGCTCTAGGGCGCTCACCGCCATGTCCACCTGTCGCTTCTCTATGACCAGCGGGGGAAGAAGGCGGATCGTGGTCCTCCCGGAGTATAACAGGATCACGCCGGCCTCCAAGGCTTGGAGAAGGACCTCTCGAACGTCGAACCTAAGGTCCGTGGCGAGCATCAGACCCATTCCCCGGATCTCCCTGACCACCCTGTAGGCTCCTTGAAGCCCCTCAAGCCGCTCCTTAAGGTACGCGCCAAGGGCGGCGGCGCGCTCCGGGAGCTGTTCCTCCTTGAGCACGTCGAGGACCGCTGAGCCCGCTGCCGCCGCCAAGGGGTTGCCGCCGAACGTGCTTGAGTGGTCGCCTTTCTCGAAGGAGGCCATGATCTCCTCCTTAGCAAGCACAGCTCCGAGGGGCACGCCGCCGCCAAGGCCCTTCGCGACGCACATGATGTCCGGGGTAACACCCGAGTGCTCTGAGGCCCATAGCCTTCCGGTGCGGCCGAGCCCTGTCTGAACCTCATCTAGGATGAGCAATATGCCCTTCTCGTCGCAGAGCTCTCTGACCTCGCGGAGATAGCCCTCAGGCGGGAGCTTCACCCCACTTTCGCCTTGGACTGCTTCCGTGATGACGGCTCCTATCTCCGGAGTGATGGCGGCTTTGAGGCGCTCGATGTTACCGTAGGGGACGAACTGAACGTTGCTCAGCAGCGGCTGGAAGGGCTCGCGGTACCTGGGGTTCCATGTCACGGAGAGAGCGCCCATGGTCTTGCCGTGGAAGGAGCCCATCATCGCGACGACGCCGCTCCTGCGCGTGTGCTTTCTCGCCAGCTTGAGTGCGCCCTCCACGGCCTCAGTGCCACTGTTGCAGAGGAAGACCTGGCTTAGGCCCTTCGGAGCCATCTCTGTGAGCTTCGCGATGAACTCTGCCCTTGCGTCATTGTACAGCGAGCTGTGGCAGGCGATTATCCTCTCAGCTTGGCTCTTGATCGCCTCCACAACCTTGGGGTGGCAGTGGCCGACGACGCCCACACCGTAGGCGCTCATGCAGTCCACGTACTCTCTGCCGTCGATGTCCCAGAGGCTTGCCCCTCGGGCCTTCGCCGTGACGACGGGGAACCTCTCATAGACCTTCGCCGAGTGCGCCTGCTCCATTGCGATGACCTGAGCCCTATCCATAGCAAGCAACCTCACGACGCTCCTCATGCCCCACTGAGGCCTTGCAGCTTCAGCACGCCGTCCTCTATCAGCTTTTCCCTCATTCACATGGGCGGCGGGCGAAGAATAACCCCGTCTAAGTGTAGCTTAGGCTACTGCCCCGAGCGTATGCCTGTCTTCAGGATAAGAGCAGCAGACCCAAGACACCAAGCGTGATCCGCGATAGCCTTAAGTCCCCTTGAATCACTAGATTCGTGATAGATGGAGCAACCTCCGAGAGAACTGGCCGTGGAAAAGGACGTAGGGAACGTAGAGTACAAGCTCATCCTTCTCCAAGACGACTCGCGGACGGTGGAGCATCTGGCGACGCAGATGCGTTACCGCCTCACGGAGGGAGGCGGCGAGGCCTTCTACGAGCTTGGGGTGTCGGACGACGGCAGCCTTGTGGGGCTCACGGAGCCCGAATTGGAGCGGTCGCTCGAGGTGCTTCAGAAAGCGGCGGCGATCGTGGACGCACGATACAAGGTCGTCCGGCTGGGCGAAGGCTCTCGCGGAAAGATCGCGGAGATACTGGTCAGGCATTGCAGGGAGGGAGTCTTCCCTATCTACTTGATGGTTCCAGTGCTGGGCAACGTTGACTCCGGCAAGTCCAGCATCATAGGCGTGCTCTGTAGCGGCCAGATGGACGACGGCAATGGCCTCGCGATGGCGATGGTGGCGAGGTATCTCCACGAGATCCGCATGAGAAGGACGTCCTCGATCTCAACCCATCTCCTGGGCTTTGACGCAGACGGGGCCGTGAGCAATTACCGCTTGTTGGCTCCGCTCGACGAGGGAGAGGTCTTTCTTCACAGCGCGAAGATCATCTCCTTCGTCGACCTGGGCGGGCATGAGCGATACCTGAAGACGACGTTGAAGGGCGTGATGGGAAGGGTACCTGACTACGTGCTCCTGGTGATAGGCGCTAACGCTGGCGTGATCGGCACAACGAAGGAGCACCTGGGCGTCGCGGTGGCGCTAAGGATTCCGGTCTTCGCGGCGGTGACGAAGCTGGACATGGTCTCCGACGAGCAGGTGGCGAAAGCACTGGAGGAGACGGAAGCGATCCTGAAGCTGCCCGGCGTCAACCGCATACCACTGCGGATAAGGTCGATGGACGACGTAGTCGTCGCGGCTAGGAACATGCCCAGGGGCAGGGTAGCCCCAATCTTCACGGTCTCGAACACCACGGGCTTCGGCCTCAACCTGTTGCGGGAGTTCCTGAACCTCCTGCCGCCGAGGCTCAGGTGGGAGGAGAAACTGGACAAGCCCTTCATGATGTACGTTGACGAGAAGTTTGACGTGAAGGGCGCGGGGCTCGTGGTGAATGGCATCGTCCTCCAAGGAAGTACCGCCGTAGACGACTCGATCCAGATCGGGCCCTTCGCGGACGGCAGCTCAAGGATCGTCAGGATCAGGTCTATTCACGTGAACCGTGTCAGCGTCGGACGGGTCTTCGCAGGGCAGGACGCATGCCTGGCGCTGGCAAACGTTCAGTTCAGCGAGGTGGAGAAGGGAATGTGCCTCCTAGAAAGGACGATGCCGATGAAGTCTGCCAGGGAGTTTGAGGCCCGTGTGACGGTTCTGCATCACCCGACGACGATATGGAAGGGCTACAACGCCGTCGCCCACATACAGACGATCAGGCAATCAGTGGAGTTCCTGGACATGTCAACTGAGCCGCTGAGAACGGGCACGACGGCCATTGTGCGGCTTCGGTTCAAGTACCGGCCGAAGTTCATCAAGGAGAGCGACTGGTTCGTCTTCAGAGAGGGCCGAACCAGGGGCATAGGCATCATCACCCGGATCCTCAGCTGAGATGACCCGGACCACCTCCTTGGGCACGGCTCCTCTAGCCCAGAAGTGTTTGATGGCTTGAGGCGACGGCAAGCTTCCCCAGTCCCCTCAGCTACCCTGGTGCGCTAAGGCCCAAGCCGCCTGGCTGCACTTGGAGAGTCGCAGGCTGTGGCAGGGCTGCATGCAGGGCTCTACGCCGTGATCTGAGAGAGCTTCCCTCCGGCCTTAGCCACAAGCTGAGCGAGAGCTTCCCTACATTGCTGTACCCTGGCCTTGCCTTCGTCTAGACTTGTGGCCGAGGTGCTGAAGTGAAGCTCGATATGCGACCTGCCCTCCTCCCTCCTAGGGTGGGACTTAACGTAGACGAATGGCGCGTCGCGCATCGCCTGGTCGATCATGGGAGCGAGCTCCGACTCGTAGACCCCGTCGAGGCGCCAACTCTCCTCGTAGAAGACCGCGTCAGACATTCCCCTGACCATGGGCGCGACGCTTTCTTCGAAGATCGCCTCCATCTCCGGGGGCACCCCGGGTAGAGCGATCACCCTAACCCCGCCGATTTCCAGAAGCACGCCCGGGGCCGTGCCCACAGGGTTACGGAGGGGCGTCGAGCCCTGCGGCAACGTGGCCATCTTGACCCTGGCTGGGGTCAGCTCGATCGTCTGGCCTCGCTGCGCCGAGAGGGCTTCGTACTTCTCCTTCACCATCCTAAAGGCCTCGGGATGGAGGACAAGAGGCCTTCCCAACGCCTTCGCGATCCCCTCCAAAGTCTTGTCGTCAAAGGTAGGCCCGAGGCCGCCCGTCGTCATGACGAAACTCGGACGCCTCGCCAAGCATTCGTCAACCGCCTCCGCGATCGCTGACACATCATCTCCAACAACCTGATGCCGGGTCACTTTTCCGCCGAGACTGGTGATCCTTCTCGACAGAAACTGAGCGTTCGTGTTCGCGATCCTGCCGATAAGCAGCTCCTCGCCGATGCCAAGGATCTCCGCTGTCGGGGTCAAGAGGGCACCTCTCTTCAGGAGGGCTTATGGAGGGAGGCTCGCCGGGCTTAAATACTCTTTCCAGCCCGCGGAAGCTCAAGGCCGAAGGCGAAAAGGGAAAGCCCGAGACTGTTGCAGGGCTTAGGAAAGGGTTATAACATCGTTAAGTCGATAGAGCGCCGCCAGATCGCGGTGTCGAACGCGTGAAGCCCCCGTGCGAGGTCATCGTCCGCTACGTTCTGCCCACCGTCCGAGCTCTCATAGCGAAGGAGTTGCTTGAACGCTACGACCTCAACCAAGCTGAGGCCGCGGGGAAACTGGGGACTACTCAAGCCGCGGTCAGCCAGTACATCTCCGCGAAGCGAGGAAGCTCGTCTGCGACGATAGAAGGTCTTCCCCCTGTGAGGGAGGCTGTAGACCACATAGCCCGAGGACTGGCTGAAGAGAGGTTGCCTGAGGAGGAGCTGATCAAGGACATCTGCGCCCTCTGCGAGCTGCTTCGCTCCCAACCCCGAGGCGCCGTATGCGAACTGCACTCAGAGATGACCCCGGGCATCTCGGGCTCATGCACCCTCTGCATTGACAGGACGGTGTGAAAGCAACCGCCAGAATGGGCTATCGTCCTACCGCGCTTCTTGAGCGCGTGTCGGCGCTCCGAGGGCTCATCCCCTCTTGGGCCTTGACCGGCTGGGCTTACCCCCTGTGCCCTCTCAAGGCGCCGAGGGCTCTGCGTCCTCCGTGGCGATGGGCTGAGTTTCCCCTCCGGGCCCTGCTTTCGGCTTGAACTGCTCTCGAAGGGGACATATGCGGCAGAACTCAAGGAGTAGCTGCATCTGCGACGGGCCGGCGGACAGCCTCTCGACCGCCAGGCAGTCGGTGCTGACCTCCTTGCCGAAGATGCACACGCTCATGGCGATGTCCACCTAGCTTCTCAGACGATTCGTTAAAAGCCTTGCCGAGCCGGGTTCCCGTCCGCTAAGCCCAGCCCGGGATGGGTGTCCCGAACTCGTTCAGGTAAGCCACTTCGCTCAACGGCCTCTTCTCCTTGGCCCTAGGCACCTGCTCCGGGAAGCCGACAGGGATGAGGGCCAAGACCTTGAGGGATTCGGGCACTCGGAGGAGGCCCTTGACCTCTGCCTCAACGGGCTCGAGGCTTCCCTGGATCCAGACCGTCCCTAGGCCCAGCTCGACGGCCGCAAGCATAAGGTTCTCGATCGCAGCGCTCCCGTCTTCTCGCGCCCACCTGGTCCGCGTGGGGTCGACGACGACCGCAATGCAGTATGGGGCCTGGGCGATGCATGGCTGAACGAGCTCACCAAGCGCCCTGAGCATCTCTTTCCTGCTGACTATGATAAACCACCAGGGCTGCTTGTTATGCCCGGAGGGCGCAAGTCTGGCAGCGTCTATCAACCTCAGCACATCGCCCAAAGGAGGAGCCTCTGCCCGGAAATCGCGTACGCTCCGGCGAAGCCTTATGGCTTCAAGCACGTTCACTGGCCGCCACCGTCCCAGAGCTTCCGCGGCGCACGGGGGAACAGATAAGCCTTCTCGACTCCGGCCTCGCCGTTTTCGGCACAAAGCTTGTAGGTGACGGCTCCCCAGAGCAGGACCGGGTTGAGGCGTTGAAGAAGATCGGCGTGGTGACGAGCGGCGGCGACGCGCCCGGAATGAACGCCGCGATCCGAGCGATCGTCCGGAGCGCGGTCCCCAAGAGATGCGAGGTCGTTGGGTTCGAACGAGGCTACGAGGGGCTGGTAAGGAACCAGGCGAGGTCACTGGGTCTGCGTTCTGTAAGCGGCATCGTCCAGCTCGGCGGCACGATCCTACATACGGTCCGGTCGGCGCGCTTCGAGGAGCCTGACGGCCCGCAGGAGGCCTCACGAAGCCTGAAGGCGAACGCTGCCGAGGGCCTCATCGTGATAGGCGGCGACGGCTCCCTCAGAGGCGCCCTGGAGCTCTCCAGATCATCAGGCGTGCCCGTGATAGGGGTCCCGGCGACGATCGATAACGATGTCTTCGGCACCGAGGAGACGGTGGGCTTCGACACGGCCGTGAACACGGCGCTCACGGCGATCGATAAGATCCGGGACACCGCGGTCTCGCATGAACGCGTCTTCGTCGTCGAGGTCATGGGGCGCCAACGGGGCTTCCTGGCGCTCACCGTCGGGTTGACCGCCGGAGCGGAGATAATACTCGTCCCGGAGGCTCAGGTCGATCTCCCCTCGGTGATCGAGAAGTTGCGCGAGGCCCGGGTGAAGGGCAAGAGGTCCAGCATCATAGTCGCCGCGGAGGGCGTGACAGATTGCAGAGCCCTCACGGCTGAGATCGCAAGGAAGACGGGCTACGATGCACGCTTGACCACGCTGGGGTACGTGCAGAGGGGCGGCAACCCCACGGCTCGGAGCAGGCTGCTCGCATGCCTCTTCGGCGCAGAGGCGGTGGATCTGCTGCTCTCAGGTGTGGAGAACGTCGTCGTCGGCCTGGCGGACGGAAGGGTCTCCACTACTGACCTGGCGCTATCATGCAGCCGAGAGAAGCCCCTGAACCTTGACCTGCTTCGCCTAGCCGAGAGGCTTGCGGCGTAGCCTGCAGACGGGCTGGCGCCTGATGGCGCTAGCCGAAGGTCTCCTTGACCACTCTCTGAGTCCGCGCCTCGTCGACGCTTGCGAGCACAACGCCGCCGAAGCCTAGCTGCTTTCCCAGCACTAGGGTTCGCTGAAGCGCCTGCGGCGGCAGGGCTGGAAGTGAGACGTAGAAGGGCACCCGGCCTGTCGTGAGCATCTTCGCCTTAAGCAGCTCTCTTTCGAAGACCCTCCCCAAGCTGGTGGTCGCATGAGGGGGCCTCAGGGCCTCTGTCGAGAGCGGCAGCCCGAGGTCGCCGTAGCCCAGAAGGGCGTAGACGAAGCGCAGAGCGTCCGCCTCCCCCAGTCCCTTCACGTTCTTGCAGAGCAGGGCGGCGGCCTCCCGGAACAGCGTTAGCACCGCCTCTCCCCAGCCTACGAGGTCACCGAAGCCTCCCATCGTGAAGTCGACGGAGCGCTCCCAGCGAGGGTAGACGTGGCCGCCTAGGAGCGCGATGGAGGGCGGGAAGACATCGGTGCCGAGGACGAAGCCCTGCTTGGCGGCACCATGTACGGCTTCGGCGAACTCGTTCATCTTAGAGGCGATCAGCTCTGCTCTGAAGGTAAGCCAGGCCGTGAGCTCCTCCAAGCGGCCTGTCGCCCCCAGTAGGTCTGTGAGCGAGAGTTGGGCCTTGGCCATGGTCTTGACCTTGCCCTCGTCAAGCTGCTTCAAGTACTGCTTGAAGCCCAAGAGTGCGCGTTTCATCCTTGGGAAATCGTAGCCTAACTTGGCGGCTTCGCTGACGCAGTCGGGGCAGCCGCATCCGAAGAGGCTCTGGAGGTTCGCCGGATGCGGGTACCTGGCATGGTCGAGCTGGAGGCCGTCGATCTCGTAGCGTCTGGTGACCTCGACGAGGCAGGCCTTGATCCAGTTGTTCAGCCTCGCCTTGCTGGGGCAGAAGCCTGCGCCGATGTGAAAGTACTGCTCCTTCGGCGGGTTCCCCTCGATGTCCCTCATCGCATACTCCGGGAAGAGCTCGCCGCCGTAGCACCAGAGCCCCAGGTGGCCCCAGACATCCATCCCCAGCCGATGGGCTTCAGCCAGCAGCTTCAGCAACGCGTCATCAGGCACCCCGCCTAGAACTCCAGGAAGCACGGGAAAGACCGGCGAGCCACTGTGATACCGCAGGTAGACGCTCATCTCCTTACGGCTACGCCAATCCTCCAAGGGGCTGAGGGCCAGAAGCTCGGGACTCGCCCTGAAACCGGACGTATGGTAGAGGTGGCTCTCCGGGATAAGCGTATTCAGCCCCATCGATTCCTGAAGTGACCGCAGCACCTCCGGTTCCACCACCACGCGTTCGAGAAACCAGCCGAACCAAGCGATCCGAGCAGGCATCCAGACAGCTCCCACGCCAAGCCTCGGCAACGATTCCTCCCTTTTACCTTTACGCTGCTCAGGCCGACGCGGGAAAACCCGACATAACGATTCCATCGCTGTAAGAGCCAGAGCCAGCCGAAAGCTGGCCGAGGTCGTTACCAAAACCGTTACCATTTTGGTAACGGTCACCGCTGAGGACGACGCGCCACTCCTCAAACATGCGCGAGGCAGGCCGTTCTCCGACGCATTGACTGAATGGAGCCGGGGGCCGGACTTTCCGCCCAGGCTGTTGGCCTTGGGCTTTTGAACCGGCGTGTAGCGAGTCTGCAGCCCGCCGCCTGAACCGCTCGGCCACCCCGGCCTAACGCCGCAGCGCGGTGATGTGCTGGCTCCGGGGTAGAGGCCCGGAAGCCAACAACCATACGAGGCGATAGCAGCTACTAATAGTTTTCCCACGAGGGTCGGGCAATGGTAGCGGGGGGTCGAGTTTCAGGACGATTGTCCTTTTGAACGACCGTTCGAGGCCTATGTGGCTATCTCTGGGTTATGAGCCGTCCGCCCTCTAGGAGGACAGCGGGTTCACCCGGTTTGGCTCCTCCGATTAGGAGGAACTACCCCACCCCGCTACGGGCGCTAATCCAAGGAAGGCCGCTAATAAGCCTTTAGCCCCGCAAAACACTTCTAGGAGAATGGCTCTGACCTCGGAAAGGCAGAGTCACGGCTTGTAGAACGCCTTCAACGTCCTTGTCAGCCCCCGGTACCTTTCATAAAGCTCCTGGTAGACGGCGCTCTCCCCGCTTGGGCGGAGGACCTCCTCGCCCAAGACCATGGCGCGTCGAGCCGCGTCCATCGACCGATAGGTTCCAATGCCGACGAAGGCAGTGAGCGCTGCGCCTAGGACCGTGGCCTCTCGCTGCGCGGGGCACGTAAGCGGTAGCCCGGTGACATCGCTTCTGATCTGGTTCCAGAGGCGGTTCTTAGAGCCGCCTCCCACGGCTCTGATCCCCTGGGCCTTAAACTCGGATGCCGCCTCAAGGACCTCGAGGGCGTGACGTAGTTGAAACGAGAGCCCTTCTAGGGCGGCACGGTATAGGTCGCCTCTCGTCGTAGCTAGTGATAGGCCAAGGATCGTCCCCTTTGTCCCGTAGCGTCGTGTGGGCCCGCTGTCGCTGACGAACGCCGGAACGAGCATGACGCCCTCAGAGCCCGGCGGCGCCACCAACGCCTCCCTAACCAAGGCTTCGTAATCCCGGTCTGCAACGTCCGCGAAGATGAGGCGCCTAACCCATTCCAGCACGGCCGAGCCTACCATCAGCATCTGCGGGTCCCAGAAGCCCGGCAGCACGTCGGCCTCGATCAAGATGCCGCCCCTGAAGCCTTCACGCGTAGGCCGGAACCTGTCCACTCGTAGCCCAAGGATCTCCCAGGTTCCGCTTGAGAGGATCGCCTCATCGTCCCGGGCGCCGGAGCCCACCGCGGCGAACTGGGTGTCATGTCCTCCGGCCAGAACCAGGATGCCAGGCGTGAGCCCGGTGGCTGCAGCCGCCTCGTCTGTGACCTGTCCGACGATGTGCCCCGGCTCAGACCATGACGGAAAAAACGATGGCTCCAGGCCTGCGAGGCGCAGCAGCTCGGGAGACCAGTCCCGTCGGGCGAGGTCCATCGCCATCATCGTCGAGCCTGACGTGGACTCGATGGAGAACTCGCCTGTCAATGATCGTGCGATTAAACCGGGCATCATAAGCCAAGTGTAGGCTCGTTCCAAGGCGCTGGGCCTGTAGCGTCTCAGCCATGCGAGCTTGAACAGGGTGTTGAACGAGATCATCTGGTACCCGGTGACCCGGTATATCTCCCAGGGCTCAATCTGCCGGCTGATCTGCTCGACCACGCTCCTTGTCCTGGGGCATTGCCAGGCGATGGGCGGATAGGTGAGGCTGCCGTCCCTGCGAACCGAGGCGCCATCGGCTCCCCACGTGGTTACGATCACCGCCCCTAGCTCCTTCCTGTCCACGGCCTGCGTGCTCTCGCGGATCACATGGCAGATGTCCATCCAGAGGGTCTCGTAGTCCCAAACGTACCAGTCGGGCTGGCTTGGGTCACTGCGCAAGGCTGTGTTCCTCCGGGATGCCTCGGCTGTGAAGCGCCCTGCTTCATCCACCACGACGGCTCTCAGATTCGTGGAGCCGCAGTCGAGCACGAGCACGGAGCTACCCTCTTTCCGGACTGATTGTGCCACCCTGGCCGCTGCCTCCTTGTTCCACAAGCCTTCTCAGGTGTTTGATGATGAAGTGCTAATAAGGCTCAGAGCGCTTCGTTCCCCGCGGTCCCGTGATCCGCCAGTAAGCCTTTTCTAAGCTGGGACGAAGCAGTCGAGAGTCCACCACGGCGAGGAGACGGCTTTGGGAGCACCGAGGGAAAGAGTCGTGTCCGCCTTGAGCCTAGAGGAGCCTGATAGGGTGCCGGTCTTCGAGATGCACATCCCGCCGCCTATGGCGTCGCATCTTCTCGGCCGCACGCCTATAGCCTGGAACACCCCCCTACAGCTAAGCCTCACGTCTCAAGGCAGGACTCAAGGCCTTGACGTGAAGGTCGCTCAGGATCTTCTTGAGCTTCACCGAAGCCTCGGCCTCGACATGATCCGTTGCCCCGGCTCCGCGGAGACACCGCGTACCGTAAGCAAGGTGGATGCGGAGACCTGGCTGATCAACGGCATAAGGCACTCTTGGCTTTCGGGAAGCCTGTGGCAAAGAGACTGGCCTAGCTTCGAGCCGGACGTGATCGCGAGGGAGATCCGCGATGGAGCAAAGGCTACCTGCGGGCAGCTCTCCAAGAGCGTTTCAGTGCTGAGGGGCCTGAGGCACACGGCTCCGATGGAGTTCTTCCTCACCTTCGACGCAGATGGCTCCTGGGGACCTGTCGTCTCAAACCCTCCCCTGCTCCGGAACGTGCTTCAATGGATGTACACGCGGCCGGGCTTGGTGGACGACCTGCTCGATTCGCTGACCTCAGCGGCGATACAGTCCGGCCAGGTCGCGCTTGAGGACGGCGCAGACGCCATCCTCATGTGCGTGGATTATGGCCACGCTCGCGGCCCCTGGATGAGGCCTGACCATTTCAGGCGTTTCGTGAAGCCACGGCTCAGGAGGCAGTGTGAGGCCTTCAAGAGCAGAGGCGGCTTCGCGCTCCTGCACAGCGACGGCAACATCGAGCCCATCTTGGCGGAGGTCGTAGACGCGGGCATAGGCGCCTACCAGGGGATCGACCTCCACGCGGGCATGGATTTGGGAAGAGTAAAGGAGCTCTATGGGGCAAGGATCGCGCTCATAGGCAACGTCTCGCCTCACGTACTGGAGTTCGGCACAGGCCTCGACGTAGCCAAGGAGGTCAGAAGGTGCCTAAACGCGGCCGCGCCGGGCGGAGGCTACATCCTCTCCGCCTCGGCGAACGTCTCCATCGGAACAAACGCCGAGAACTTCAGAACCATGATGGACAGAGCCCGCGAATCCGGGAGTTATCCCTCCCGGAGGTCTGTGGAACCCTGAGCCCATCAACCGTTGCCGTTCCCGCCCTCTGATGCTATCTTGGCAAACATGACGTAAGGAACGATCCTGCGCGGAAGTCGCTTGGTCAACCATCCTCAGGGGCTCCACTGCCCGCGGAGGGTTGGAGAAAGGCTTTTCTCGGCCTCCGGTCTCATGACGCGGCGTTTCAAGGTGATCATTTGAAGCCTCAGGAGTTGAAGCAGCGGCTTAACAGCGTTGTCATTGTGATGGCCACCCCGTTTACGAGGAGCGACGAGGTGGATGTGGAGGGCCTCCGGGAGAACACGCGTTTCCTCGTCGAGAAGTGCGCCGGGAAGCCGGCCATTCTCGTCCCTACGGGCAGCACGGGGGAGTTCTACACGCTCACGGATGAGGAGCGACGGCTCGTGATCAAGACCGTGGTAAATGAGGTGAACGGCAAGGTGCCCGTCGTTGCTGGAACGGCTCAGGCAGGAACGCGTAGCACCGTGCTGGGCAGCAGGTATGCTCAGGACGTGGGCGCAGACGGCGTGATGGTCGTGCTACCGTACTATCACGTGCCCTCCGAGACGGGAATGTATGAGCACTATCGGACCGTAGCCGAAGCCCTTGATGTCGGCGTGATCATCTACAACAACCCAGATACAAACAAGGTCTACATCAAGCCGGAGCTGATGTCGCGTCTCGCCGACGTGCTGGGCATCATAGGTGATAAGGAGAACACGAGCAACCTGATGGCCTTCTACCGCATGATGAAGCTCGTCAGGCCGAAGATGCCCGTCCTCTGCGGCCTAGGCGAGTTCTGGTTCCACCTAGAAGCCCTCCTGGGCTGCAGCGGCTTCATCTCCATGATAGCCAACTACGCGCCCGACATCTCCCTCGAGCTACTCTCGGCCGCGGAGAGAAAGGACTTCAAGGCGGCACAGGCCGTCATCAACCGGCTTGGGCCGCTCTACGACTTCGAGAACAAGGTCGCCGCAGCCCACGGCCCAAGTACCACGATCCTGCCGTGGGGTATGACCGGCTCATATGAGTGGCTGGCCATAATGAAGGAGGCCATGAACCAGGTGGGACTCCACGGCGGAATCCCAAGGCTCCCCATCCAGCCCTTGACGGGGAAAGAACGGGAAGAGCTCTCGAAGGTCCTGGGCCAGATCGGCGTGAAAGGAGCCTAGAGCCGCCACGGCGCCGCTACGCTTCCCAGGCCCAAGCTACTGGCTTAGGGCTATCTGCTGGGGCTCTGGGCCTCTTCTGTACAGGTCGTCGATGAGCCTCCGTCCTGTTCTCCTCTCATACTCTTCCACGGGGACTGAGAAGTCTCTCTGAGCCCTGTCCCTGTACCATTCAGGGACGACGTTGAAGGCGCAGAAGGGGATGATCCTCCCGTCCGGGGTCGCGTAGTGGATGGTACACCTCTTCACCCGCTCCAGGTCGTAGTTGTACAGGTCTTGGAAGTGCATCAGTCCCACGAAGAGGGTCTTGTAGTGGAACTCCCCGAGGCTGTGGTAGTCATGTCTGATAACCGTCTCGTAGATGAGCTTCGGGACGCTGAATCCCTCAGGCGCGTTCTTCTTGTCAATGAACCGGCCTATCTGCGTCAGCAGCTTCGCGCCCACGATGTACTTGCTCCCGCCAGCCCTCAGCTCCTCGGCCTTCTCCGTCATGTACTCAAGAAGCCCGTCGATGTCAACGAACCTTGAAACGGGGATGATCCTCTCGCCGTCCTTGAAGATGTAGGTTGCGGTTCCACAGGCGAAATGCGATGAGAGCTCATACTCAGCCTTGCCCGTGAGCGCCTCGACCAGTAAGCTGAAGGGTATCGAGGCTGGCACGGGGTAGAAGTCCTCGGCGGTTATCTGTCCGCCGCTGTCGCGTTCGATCGCCTCGAGCACATCCGGTATCGTGATCCGGAATCGCTCCCTCTCCGACCTGGGCATGCGGCCTACAAGCGAGACGGGCTGGTAGTTTACGCCCCTGATCACGTCTAGGTTCCTGAGCCCGAACTCCAAGATGCTCCAGCACTCGTAGTCGTTGATGGTCCTGATGACGGTTGGGACGAGCACAACGCCCAGCCCTGCGTCTCGGCAGCTGTCGATCGCCCTGTAGGCCTCGCGGCTGTTCTTCGGGTTAGACTCAGGCGACAATCCGTCAAAGCTCAGGTAGACGGTGTTGACCCCTGCTTTCCGGACCTCCTTCGCCAGGCCAGGTTGAACCGCAAGGCGGATCCCGTCTGTGTTCAGCTGGACATGGTCGAGGCCCTCCTCCTTACATGCGCGGATGATCTCTATGAGGTCGTCTCTCAGCGTGGGCTCTCCCCCCGTAAGCTGCACGGCATTGCAGGGAACCGGCCTCTCCGCCCTCAGGTTTCGTACCATCGCCCTTATCTGGTCTAGGGTGGGCTCGTAGACGTACCCCGCCTTCTGGGCGTAGAAGAAGCAGTACCAGCAGGAGAGGTCGCAGCGGTTCGTCACGACGATGTTCGCCAGCGCCGTCTGGCCCATATGCAGGCGGCAGAGCCCGCAGTCCTTCGGGCACTCGGGGTCCTGCTTCTCCACCTGCAGCGTCAGCTGGGTTCTCCCATCGTACGCGTAGCTCCTAGCCCGCAGATACAGCCGGTAGCTGCCCCAGTAAACGTCCTCAAAGCTCCCGTGCTTCGGGCATTCCTTCCGAATCCAGACCTTGCCCTCTCGCGTGAAGACAACGGCCGGGAGCATCTCAAGGCACTCGGGGCAGAGGCTTGATGTCCGCTCGATGATCGTCTCAGCTTCGCCAGTCGGCTGTGCCATCGGGCTCTCCTCCATGCTAGCCTGGGCTTTCGGCTCCCATCGCCTCGCCTGTGGCCCAGCGGCACCTCGCCTCACGCCTGGGCTGGGGATCGCTTCCGCTTCGGCGGTCCATTATTTACCACTGGCAGTTGTTAGTTCCGGCGAAGTCTGAGGCGGCGCTCATATAAGGGTTTCCAAACGTTTCACTGGGTGGGAGAGGGGAGGCGGCTTGGAGCTGAGCAGAGACGTGCGCGCAGCGTTGGATAGGTTCACTCTCACCCCATACGAACAGAAGGCCTACCTCGCGCTGCTGAGGGGCGGGGCGATGACGGCGCGAGATATCAGCGCCAGCGGCGAGGTTCCATACTCGAAGGTGTACGAGGTCCTTGGGAGGTTGGAGGCGAAGGGCTGGGTGGAGAGCAGCGGCGGACGGCCGTCAAGGTATCATCCGCGTCCTCCTCAGATCGCCGCCAGGACCAGCGCCATGAGAATCCAGACGGAGATACAGGAGGCGGAGAGGATCGTCCTGGACGAGTTGACGCCCCTCTTTGAGGAGAAGGAGGTACGGGAGAAACCGAATATCTGGATCATCCACGGTGAGTTCAGCGTTCTGACGAAGCTACATGAACTCGCCTCCCGCACGACTGACGAGCTTCTCATCGCCGTGCCCGGCTCCGTGGAAGGCCTCCTTCACGCCCTTCAGCCAGCCTTGGCCAGTTTGAGGGCGCGAGCGGTCAAGGTCAAGATGATGGTGACGAAGCGTGAAGACCGGGCTCTTGACGCCTTGACATCAGCCGCAGAGGTACGTGTCAGAAGCCAGATGTTCGGTGGAGGCGTGGTATCTGACGGACGAGAGGCTTTGCTGCTGTTAGGAGAGGAGAGAGGTCGAGTCGCCACGGCGATCTGGGCCGACCATCCAGGGCTGACCCAGCTGGCCAAGGACTACTTCGAATACCTGTGGCGGGAGGCCGAACCGCTCCCTTGATGCTCAGAAGGATATCTTCGTGAAGTTCCACGATATACTCGCGCCGTTCGCGAGGCTATAGCCGTCGGCGCCGACGGGCGGACTCACCCAACCCTTGCCCTCCTCGTAAGCGTAGTAAAGCCAGTACTTGCTCGCCTCCATGGATTGCCTCACGCCATCTATGCCAGTGACGAAGATCCCGAAGTCCGAGACCTGGAACTCCGCGTCGGCCACGGAGAGAAGGGCGAGGAAAGCCGTGGGGCGGAACCTAGATACCGTCACGTTCTCGTAGCGAGCAACTGTCCCATTGCCGTAGTCGATATACACGGTCACGAGGACAACCCTTCCTAGGAGCCTCGCGTAACTACCCTGGACGCCGGTCAAGTTTCCTTCGAGCTCACTCAGGGTCTTGCTAAGCCCCGCGTTCTCCGCCACGGACGTATTGTAGCTGGAATAGTAGCTTGCAGCCGCCACTGTACCCAGGAGCGCCCATGCGAGGAGCGCGACGGTAAGAGCCTTGTAGACGCGGCTTGAAGATGGCTTTCCCGCGTTCAGTCACCAACCCCTCCTTTGCCTTATTGATCTGACTATCGGCACCCCGAGGAAGCCCATAAGCGCAGCCGTGGACAGCTCATGAGCTGGCCCCATCGGATACCCTGTGGG
>Ga0315308_1000288_pt1 | contig 27701 bp, 23 predicted proteins | sample TDP3_MG_FD_203078 | JGI IMG/M metagenome (GOLD analysis project Ga0315308, IMG submission 203078) | Freshwater sediment microbial communities from Lake Towuti, South Sulawesi, Indonesia - TDP3 | ecosystem: Environmental > Aquatic > Freshwater > Lake > Sediment | place: Indonesia: South Sulawesi... | reverse complement strand
TGCGAGTGTGCAGTAACATTACCCTTATCCCATGACACACTACCTATCATATAGTTTACTTCAGAAATATTGCCATAACTTGTTCCAGCAGTTCTTTCATAGTCTAACTCTATTTCATCAGTTGTATTGCGCCTGAAAAGCCACTTACTATTTATGGGAATGTCATAAGGCATATCCGTCCAAAAATTACATGGAGATGTCAGAAACATGTATGGAATAAAATATGTTCTTGGTTCCTTTCCATAGGCTGAAGCCACGTAGGGAGTGTAACCCCTCACACCACAAGGTTGATTAGAAGCACCATCATGCAACTGTACCGCTGACCAAAAATCATTTTCAATATCAACCCAATTGTCCGTTGCGTTGTTATAAAGCTGTTCAGAATAATCAGCAATATTGCCACTACTAAACGGTGACCCTGACTTTATGAAGAAAAGCCATTCTAAACCCATTACTTTACCCTGTTTCCAGTAAACGGTTGGATCCTCATTGGTAGTAAAATCTACCTGAGTTTCGATAAAATCTCTTCCAATCTCGAAACCCCATAACCTCAAGTCTTTTCTAATATTTGGTGTGGCATAAGTGTAGATTTCCCCCGTAGTAACATCAATGGTTTCGTTGTATTGAGCCATAAGGGGATAGCGCATCATGGTTCCATTGTCCAAAGCGGAAAACATAGGATTACTAGACCATTTTACGTCGCTTCCTGTTGTGTAGTTATAATTGACGATTTGTCCAGTATAATTGGTGTACCAAAAACAGGTCATGTTCCTTGACCACATATGACACAGTTGTGAGTTCCAAGCAATCATATCCTCATTCACAGTTCTACTGAGGTAAGTCCAAACGTAGGGTTTGTCCCTCCAAAATCCATAGTAAATGGTGTGGTTCATTTTTTTCTGAGGACAATGTATTTTCACAAGACTGAAATCAGAGGCATTTCTAAGAACTGTAATCATTCCGCCTTCATTGCTTTTACTTTCACCAGAAATTATGTCCTTGTACTCCCAATATAGGGGGGCATAATATTCCTTTTCGCATGCAAGGTTATACTCATAATTTGAGTGCGATCTAACAGTAAAACCTAATCCCAACGATGAATAATGAAATCGAAAATAGAACCCTGCCTCTGAACTGTTAAAATAGTAAAAGTCGCCGTCTTTGAAAATATACGCGTCTGAAGTTGAGGTTGCCTTAACTGTAGGAAGCATCTTTTGCGTTTGCGGATAAATGAAGCCGAGTAGTTGGACATTAAATAATATTAATAAGAAGGCAGACGTGGTTTTGCGGAGTTTCATCTTTTTCCCACTTATAAGCGTCTACTATGCCTGTTATTTGACGAACACTATTTCAGCAAGTGAAGCATGCGCACGCAGAAACAGTTATACCTCGGGGAACATTTTTAATGCCAAATAACGGTATATACGATGGCGAAGTATTATGGGAATTATTGACGGTTTAAGGTATTATACAAGTCTTTTAAATAAAATGATGAAAACAAGAATGATGCTTCGCGCAAAAAACTCGGTGATAGAATTTCCCTTTTATATTACGCACGTGTCCAACTTACACGTAGGTTCAAATGTGGTAATCAATAAAAACGCTTCTTTCCACTTGGGAAAAAATTGTCACTTATATATTGGAAGTGGAACCCGAATAAGCGAGGATTTCTACGTCGGCGGCGAGGACAATTACGTACGCATTGGAAAGAATGTGACAATAGCGCCAAGAGTATACGTGGCTGAATGCGATCATAGATACGAAGATGTTGAACGGCCAATATTAGGGCAAGGAATGGTTTCCAAAGGTGCTGTTAGTATAGAGGATGATTGTTGGATAGGAATCGGAGCCTATATTCTCCCAAATGTGAAGATTGGAAAACATTCTGTCATAGGGGCTAACACCGTTGTAGTTCATGACATTCCACCTTATACTGTTGCGGTGGGTAATCCGTGTAGATTGGTCAAGAAATACAATTTTAAGCGGAAAGAATGGGAGAAGGTAAAAGGAACCCAAGCAAGTAACATCTAGTCATACCAAGGCGTTTTTTGTCAAATTTGACTGTTTATTGTAAGTCAAATCACTATTAGACTTAACCTTTCTTTGCTGCATTGTTAGGAGATCCATAGATGCATAGTGGCCTCAGAGAAGACCTGTCTAAAACCGGCTTTTTCATACAATCTCATCGCTGGAATATTCGCGGCCTGTGTCCCTACATAAACTGATTTCGTATAATTTGAAAACCATTTAAGAGCCTCAGAGACAAGCAAAGATCCTATTCCTTTCCCCTCGTTCTCCTTATCCACGCCAATCAGATCGATAATTCCATAACTATAGCCGTCGATTAGGCGCTCAACATTGCATGTTACGAAACCTATGGGCTTTCCGCCTTTCTTTGTCACTACCACTACATCAACCAATCCTTTCAGGCAACTGGAAATCCATTTTGGATAAACTTCGTCGCATTTACCTTTTGGTAGATAGGGGTCTGCGTGAAAGTGGTCAACTTTAAAGACTTTCTTCGCTATTTCCATAAGCACTTGCTCGTCTCTTTCATTTGCCTCAGCAACCTCTACAACAGATGATGATTTTACTGGTCTGAGTTTACGTTCAAGATTAACATTAAAGGTTTGAAGAATGTCTGTTAGTATTGCGCCTTCCTTTTCTAAAGACTGGACAGTTAACAAATCGTTCAATGCGATTCTCGCAAATATTACACTTAAACCCTGGGAAATTGCGGCATCTTTCACTTTTTTGAAAAGAAAACGTCGCCCGTTGATGCCAACCTCACGATTAAAAATCGCCAATTTAAGCTTTCCCACGTTTACACCAAAGTGTTCACTATCCCAATCCGCTCTTTCAATTAACACAACTCCATTCACGGTTCGATGGACATCAAGTAATGCCAAACGCAAAACATCTTTTCGTATAAGTTCCTCAAGCTGCTTAATCGAATTTTGTAGCAAGTCTTGTGATGGGATATTTTCGTCATAAGCAAGCTTTCCTAAAATTAAGTTTTCATTGTCCTCAAGCAGGTTAGTTATATCTTGAAATTCAAAACTTGAAGATACACTATACATAATGGAAATCGCCCGCTTCTATGTTTCGATTTCTTCAACTATGTTCTTTATGACCTCAACAACGTGGTTAGCTTCGTCGAAGCTCATACCATTATACATTGGCAATGCAAAGCTTCTTTTACCCAACTCCTCCGCAACTGGAAGCATGCGAGCCTTATAACCAAATGAATTAACGTAAAGGGGTTGTAGATGAACAGGATAATATACTACGCTGGTCATCACTCCTTGGTCGTTTAGCTTCTTTACGAGTTCTTCACGAGTAATTGGTGCGTTATCAGTTAACTTCACAATGTAGGTATAATACGAGTTAACATTTCCTTCTCTTACGTGCTGAGGTTTGATCCATTTGATCTTTGAAAGTCCTTTATGATAGATTCTAGCAATCGTGTTTCTCTGCTTAACAAACATATCTACATGCTTCAGTTGAGTTAACCCTATTGCGGCATGAATATCTGACAAACGGTAATTGTAGCCTAACTCTACAATTTCATGCGGTCCATAGCCTACTCTCCCACTGTTGCGAATTATCATGATTTTTTCAGCTAAATCCTTCTTATTCGTAGTAACCATCCCCCCCTCTGCGGTGGTCATGATTTTTGTTGGATAAAAACTAAAGGCACCAGCAAAACCGAATGTTCCGCAATTGGAGCCTTTATATTTAGCCCCATGAGCGTGAGCACAATCCTCAACCAATGTGATTTTATGGTCCTCTGTCAATTCACCTAACTGTTTCATATCGCAAGGATTGCCCCCCAAGTGAACCACGATTATAGCTTTGGTTCTTTTAGAAACCTTATTCTGAACATCTTCAGGAGAAATGTTGAAGGTCTCTGGATCAGAGTCCGCAAAGACTGGTCTAGCACCCACGTATAGCGCTGCGTTAGCTGTTGCCACAAAAGTATTTGCGGGGACGACAACCTCATCACCGCCTTTTATATCCAAAGCCAAAAGAACCGAGTGTAATGCCGCTGTACAAGAGTTAAGAGCCACCGCATAAGATGTCCCGATAAACTTTGAGAATTGTTCCTCTAGTTTTCGCACATTCGGACCCGATGTGAGCCAACCAGATAGTAACACTTTCTGTATGTTGCTGGTAATCTCACCTATATCTTCGTCAGTAAAATAAGGTTTAGAAAAGAGAATCTTTCTTTGCAATTTAACAAGCTCCATTACTTATTTTTATGTCCAGCATACGTGGCAACATACGCGCTTATCCCTTCATCGGGGCTCCTAGGCGCAAATCCGAGCATATTCCTTGCTAAACTAATGTCTGCTTGTAAACCTGTACCGTCGTCAGAAGTTGCTTCCTCTTTGACTTCCACCTCAGGAAAATGTGTTTTCACTATTTCAACTACTCTATGTAATGAAATTTTCGCTCCAGAGCCGATGTTTGCTATGGCATCTGACACATTATCCATGGTTGTTGCCTTCGTAAACGCTTGAGCCACATCATTTATGTGAACGAAATCCCTGAACTTTTTCGGACCTTTAACGGTTAAAGGCTCGTTTTTCAGCGCTCTTCTTATAAAAATTGATATCACATCTTTGCCTACGTGAGGGTTTCCGCCATATACATTAAAGATCCTGAAGATCACGTAGTCTATACCATAAGAATCGTGATAGGATCTTATTATTTGCTCCGCAATAGCTTTATGATATCCATACATCGTATTGGGACTCGCTGGGTCTATTTCTTTCACTGGTTCCCCTCGATGATAGCCATATACTGATGCAGATGAGGCGAAAATCACCTTTTTTATGTCAGCCATTCTCATAGCTTCAAGCGCGTTTTGAACTGACATCACATTTAGTAAGAAGCTAAAGCGAGGGTTTTTCTCACAGTAATCTATGGTTGGTAGCCCAACAAGATGTATTATTGTGTCAACTTGGTATTCGAAGAAGACTCTTTCAAGGGAGGGCAACTCAAGAATGTCGGCTCTTATCCACTTGTTATTTTCACTTATCGCACTTGATTGGATCAGATCATAAGATACCGTTTCAATTTTATTCTTAACTAGCGTCTTCATTACCTCGCTTCCTATGAAGCCAGAACCACCGATAACCATTGTAGTCAATTTTCGCACCTCTCATGCATTACTAGTCAGAGTGTTTTAAATAAAGTCGCTTCTGGGTGAAGCATGGCTTCACTCCTAGACTTTGCGTCGCCTCTCTCTTAAATAGTTCAGGAATGAAAAAACAGAAAAGCAGAGAAAATGCCGGTGAACACTGTTGCCAACCGTTGCGTATTCAAAAAGGGGATCAGTGACCTGCACGGGATAGGTTATGCTATAGGTCACAGACTTACCTGCAGAGGGCTCCGAGAGAGTGGCGTAGATACTTATTTCGGCGTCGTCCTTGCCTTGGGTGCCAAACGACGCTGCTAAACCGTCTGCATAGCTGTCATAAGCGTAGGCGTGAAACTTTTGTCCTATAGTGTCGTATCTCAACTCTCCAGCTCCGTTTGATTGTTCTCCAAGCCAGTACCATGCACCCCTTGACAAGGCAATTGGTTGGGAGAATATGAAGTCGCGCCAAGCCCATGTTGCGTCTATAACAACCTCTTGGGTTTGCCCCAACAAGATGTCAGGACTGCCGCTGGTATCGCTGTAAATTCCGGCGCGAACACTCGTAGTGCCCCATTTTGCCCTGCAATAAAAGGTTAATTTACTAACGGAAACGTTGCCTGAACCAACGAGTTGAAAGCGCGCAAATTCCTTTTCATCTTTCCAAATGTCCATGGTGTTTGCACCGATGTTAGTCTTTCCAAAGTATCCCGAAAGCTCTGTAACACTAATCGAACATGAGGCTGAGGCGGTAACCACCAAGCCAAGGGCATCTTCACCGCTTGTTGTGGCTACGTTGACCAGAGGATTAGGGTCGCCAGTTTTCACCGTGTAGGTGGCTCTAAAGGTCCATATTTCAGTAGGGTCGAGCCATCCATTTGCGTTCGTGTCGCCGCTTAAATATACCACAACTCCACATAGATCATCCACAACTGCAACGTCTGAGAGAGCAGCATCACCGGGATTCTTCACAGTGTAGGTGTAAGTCACCATTTCACCTACGAAGGCCGTCGTCTTATCTGAAGTTTTCTTGATGGAGATATCCGGGTGCAAGATGTCGACAGAGAGTGTGGCTACATTGTTATTTGTATTAGGGTCTGGAGTAGTGCCGCTGATTGTTGCTGTGTTCCTGAGGGGATCAGGATCAGTATCTTTTACAGAATAGTTTACGCTAAAGGTTACGAACTGACCTGTGGAGAGGTTGACAGGACCAAAGATTTGACCACCCAGAAGATCATCAGTAACAACAACATCCTCCGCGTCGGCAGGACCATAATTTGTAATGTTGAAGACATAAGTGATCAAGTCACCCACATGGGCACGAGATGGACCAGACTTGATGACCACCAAATCGGCTGGAGTGGCGGTAATCCTTACGGAACAAGTATCGGAGGCCGTGACGACCATACTCAAGGCGTCCTTACCGCTAACTGCGACGTTATTCACTAGGGGATCCTGGTCACTATCTCTCACCGTGTAATTAGCCTTGAAGACCCAAACTTCAGTAGGGTCGAGCCATCCATTTGCGTTCGTGTCGCCGCTTAAATATGCCACGACTCCACATAGGTCATCCACTACCGTAATGTCTGAAAGTGAAGCATCTCCAGGATTCGTTACAGCGTAGGAATAGGTGATCGTTTCACCCACGGAAACCGCTGTCTTGTCTGAAGTTTTCTTAACAGCCACAGATGGATGCAAAATATCAACTGAATGCGTAGCCGCGTTGTTGCTAGTATCCGAGTCTGAGATATTGCTGCTGACCGTAGCAGTGTTTCTGAGAGGATCCGAATCACCAGCCTTCACAGAATAGTCTAAGGTAAAGGTCACGGACTGACCAGCAGAGAGGCTGATGGGACCAAAAATCTTTCCGCCCAAAAGCTCATCGGTAACAACAACGCTGTCGGCGTTTGCTGGACCATTGTTTGTGACATTGAAGGTGTAGGTGACCGTGTCGCCCACATGAGCACGAGACGGACCAGACTTGGTGATGGCCAAATTGGCTGTGTTTAAAGGATCTGTGAGGGTAGCGTAAATGCTAATCTGGGCGTCGTCCTTACCGTGACTGCCAAACGACGCTGCTAAACCGTCTGCATAGCTGTCAGACGCGTAGGCGTGAAACTTTTGTCCAATGGTGTCGTACCTGAACTGTCCAGCTCCGTTTGATTGTTCTCCAAGCCAGTACCATGCACCCCTTGACAAGGCAATTGGTTGGGAGAATATGAAGTCGCGCCAAGCCCATGTTGTGTCAATTACAACCTCTTGGGTTTGCCCCAAAAGCTTGTTAGGGCTGCCGTTAGCATCGCTGTAAATTCCGGTCCGAACACGGATGGTGCCCCATTTTGCCCTGCAATAAAAGGTTAATTTACTGACGGAAACGTTGCCTGAACCAACGAGTTGAAAGCGTGCAAATGACTTCTCATTTTTCCAAAAGTCCATGGTGTTTGCACCGATGTTGGTCTTTCCAAGATATCCCAACGGCTTTGAGACTCCAACTGACCATGAGGCGGAGGCAGTAACCAACATGCCGAGGGAGTCTCTTCCGCTGGCAGTGGCTATGTTCACCAGTGGGTTAGGGTCACCAGTTTTCACTGTGTAGTTGGCAGTAAAAGTCCAAGTTTCGGTTGGGTCAAGTTTGTTGTTGCCATTCGCATCGCCGCCTTTGTAAGAAGCTATACCACACACATCATCGACGACCGAGACATCTGAAAGGGCAGCGTCTCCCGGGTTAGTCACGTTGTAGGTGTAAGTCACTGTTTCACCAACGAAGACCGACGGCTTATCTGAAGTTTTCTTAATGGAGATCCCAGGATGCAGAATGTCGACTGAACGTGCAAATAAATTGTTACCCGTAAAGTGATCTGGTGTACTACTGTTAACTTTAACTGTGTTCCGAAGTGGATCTGGGTCACTTGCTTTGATGTAATAATCCAGAGTGAATGTTGCGGATTGACCGACGGATAGATTGACGGGACCAAAAATCAGCCCGCCAAAAAGATCGTCGGTGACAACAACATCCTTGGCGTCGGCGGGGCCGTAGTTTGTAACGTTAAAGAAGTAGGTGATCGTGTCGCCTACATGGGCATAAGCGGGGGCGGATTTCGTGATAGCTACATCGGTTGTGTTGGGTCCAGCCAGATAAAACTCAAACGTGTAACCGTTAGTGAAAGCTGGCACATCCATGAGTTGGCTTTTGATGCCAGATGCATCCTCAATGAAGAGGTAGAACTTCGTCGTCATGTCAGTAGAACCCGTGAAAGTGACGGTAAACTGGCTTGTTGAAGGCGCGTAGCTTGAAGCTGAAGCCCGCGAGGTAACCATAGCTCTAGCATACTGTGCCGCGTAGTCCATCGTGACTAAAATGAGTTCGTAGGATTCGAGGTTTTCCAAGATTCCAGTTAGAATTTCGTTCCAGTTGCCATCGGAGATTTTAACCACCAGCTGTTCATGAGTGAAGAGGGTTGCTAAGACCATGCTGTCCAGAGCCCTCTTAGTTTGGGCTGTTCCTCTGTCTATGGATCCTTGAACATCATTGTCTGGATACCACTCGTACCCTGCATTGTCCCTTATCTCTGTAATCACATTGAAAAACTTACCATCGAACTCAGGATGATTCGTTATTGGTATCCAATCGCTATAGTAAAGTGGGCCTGTGTAATCCCACCCGTCCTCATACAGTCGATAAGGACCACCCAGCAACCAGCCCTCATCTTCACTTTGGCCAACTGGCAAAACAGTTCCAACGAATTCTACTCCCCAGTTCTTGAGGTATCCAAAGACATTAGTCCCAAACTCATAGAAGTGAGGCAAAACGTACTTTGACTTCGCAATTTGATAGGCATTAAAGAAGTTGTCCGCGTCTGCAAAGTTTGCGGCAACTGTAGCATTGTCGTAGTCTCCTGAAGGGTGATTAAAATAGAAGAAGTGATCATCATCGTAGGAGTGAACGGTGGTTGTGGCATTACCCGCGTCCACGAGTTGCTTCAGAACAGCGATGCGATTCTCATCCGACCTTAGGTTATCTAAGTGAAGGCCAATCCAGGGTTTTAGACCATGACTGCTTGCGATTTCAGCCCATTCAAAGTTTCCCTCCCCAGAAGCGTCGTCTACTCTCATTGTTAGGAAGGGCGGGAAACCCCGCATGACAAACGGTTTTCTAGCAGCCCAGACGAGACTCCTCCAAACAAGGTCGTCCAGCCCGAAGACTGGACCCTTTACATTTGCACTAGCCCAATCATAGGACGCCCACTGCAACGCTCTTCCCTGCCCGTATTGCGTGGTGATGAGCAACGGCTTTGTTCCTGCAGTCACAAGTATTGTGCCGGAAGGAGGAACCGACAAACTTGGGAAGGTTATGGAACTCTCCAGTGAAATGGTATTACCAATTGGTTGCGCAGATATTATGTAGTGTCTATCGCTGACGCCTTCAACTATTTTAATGGAAGAAGCTGTAACTGAACCTGCATAACCAAAATTGAAGATTTCATGAACAAATTGGTATGTAGACTCTGCGTTACCAAAATTTACGAGTCCTGCACCCTGATCTACTGCTCCGGTAATATATCCGTTCTCCGTCGTATCGAGGTAATTATGCGTTGGATCCAGGTTCTTGTGACCTACAATGATAAGGGCGCGTTGCAAGACGGCTGCAGTTATCGGGGTTGTGGATATATCAAGAACCGTGTACGGAATGCCAAACTGATCCAAATACGGTTTTATGTATTTATAGAAGTCTTGAACATAATCACTAGCCGAGTTTATTATGACAACCGCATCACAAGCCATGGATGTTTGACCCTGGGCGATGTATGGATATTCACTAAAAATTGCACTAAGGGATAGAGCCGTCATAAACACAACCGAGAAAATAGTTGACCTTTTCATTTTCTCTCTACACCTCATCATAAATTTTTACGCACTTGTCTGCATAATTTATATCTAAGTTGCAATTAATTAGCTTTGATAGAACTTAATATTCAATGTTCTATGATAACGTTCTATGATTTGCGAAGCATGTGTATGAACACTATTTGAGCGACGGATAATTGACCTTTGTTTTCAATTCTTTCACAGTTTAACCGGAGTCGCGTATTTCTTCGTAAATTCTACAAAGTCTTTTCATGACTGTTTCTGAAGAAAAATGTTTCTCCACCCACTTTCTACCTTCTCGGCCAAACTTGATCCTAATATCTTCATGGTCTAACAAGTACTGTATTGCTTCTGCTAATCTTTCAGGATTATTTGGCGGGACTAACAATCCATTTTCACCATGGCGGACAAACTCAGGGACTCCGCCTACATTCGTCGCCACCACAGGAGTTTCACAAGACAGCGCTTCCAAATTTACAATCCCCCCGGCTTCCATTAGTGATGGCAAAACGAAAACTGACGCTTTTTGATACCATTCTATTATATTTTTCTGGTCCTGCGCACCTAAATATGTTATTTTATGTATGCCTTTTTTGTTTTCTGTATCTATTAATTTTAGGATTTCTTCAGAATATTTAAGTCCCCAATATGGACCGATTATTACTAAATGCGTCGGATCTTTCAAATTGCGCAGAGATGCCAATAGGATGTGTAAGCCCTTACTAAAATCTATTCTTCCAACGAACAAGATTAGGTTATCTCTTTTCTTCCCTGAAGAACGAAAGATGCTAACATCTACTGGTCCATTGGGAAAAGGCCTGATTCTATGTTTAGGTACACCAACTTCTGCGAGTCCTTTTCCTATAAGTTTTGAAGGACAAAGATATATATCCGCTACATTCTTGATTATAATCTTGCTCAAAAAATATCTTTTAAAATAATCAGTAGCAAATCCATGCAAATGGAGTATTTTAGGTTTTCTAACAAAATATGAAAAAAGCGAGAAACTTAAATCACCACTGTAATGAAAATGCAATACATCGTAGCCTTTTAATCTGTTCAGAAATCTTCCGGGAATGAGGTTTATCTTTAATGTGATTCTATCTGAGTGTTCCCAAGGAAACCAATTCAATGCGGGGACTTTAAAAACATTAACGCCGTCGATTTCTTCTGTTTTTGCCTTCCAAACAGGATTCCATTTCCGATCCATGTTGAACGTCATAACGTCCGTTTGTATTCCCATTTCATTAAGTTTAATTGAAAAACTTCGAATCAACGTTTCAGCGCCGCCTATAATGGGATAATAGGAAGATGTGACCATTAATACCTTCATTAAATCACCTTTTAGATCGCCCGTGTTGAACAAGCAACATACTACTTAATTTCTGGGAGTATGCCACTTGGTTTCCTCCGTCAATTCTGTTGCGGCTCAGAGTGAAAAAACTTGCCCCAGAGGTTCGGTATCACAATTACCGATAGAAGGGAACAAAGTATTTTCGATCTATATCTGCATTCACATTCATTTAGTTTCCTGTGCCCTTGTAGATCTCTGAGCGACCGTTAGAATATATTTTGTTTATATCCTCAAGAAAAGAAAGTTCGCTATAATTCCACAATTGATTAACACTTATAATTGTTCCCTCGGCTATGTTTAATGGATTTAGGTAAACAGTTCCATTAGCGGTCACCTGCGTAACATTAGAGAACATTTTGACATAGCCTCTATACGTCATACCATAGCTCAGCATAGCGTAATATGATATCGAGTCTGTATATAATTGCGTATGTTTTGTCTCTATGTTTTTGTGCAACCACTGGGCGCCAAACACATTCTGTGCGTCAATAAATTGATAGTAGCCGTATAGTCGCAGTGCCCCCATTCGATACTTGCTTAAAGGCAGTGATAACCAACTTTCACTTCCAGTCACTTCATACACGAAACTTGTCTGAAAGAGAAAGTAAGGTATAAGCAAAGTTAAAAGCAGAATCGAAACTATTAGTTCTGTTTTTCTTTTAAAAATGAATTTGACGAGAGATTCAGCACCTAAAAAGCAGACAGGCGCTAGAATGAACAATAAGACATGATAGAACCTTGTCATATTCAACGTTTCAGCCAAGCCAGGTACTAATATTAACATAGCTAGTAATGCCATGCCCACATAGGTAAACGTGAGGAATTCTTGATCAATGTGAGCTTTTACCTTTCTCCTGAGTATTCCAACGAAACCAATAACAATAAGGAACTGGATGAGATAAGCAATGGCTCTACTAACCGCAGTCCAAATGGAGGGGGCAGCCTCCATTCCTAACCCTCTTAACACAATGGTGCCTCTTGTTGCGGGATTGAAGAATTGGTTTAATTGAGCATACACATTATTACTGAATGACAAAATGCTGTCGAAAGCAGACAAATTTGATGTGCAAATATACCAAGAGAACATCGCAACCAAGAAAAAGATTATCATTGACATGGTTAATTTTTGGGTAGTTCGCTTAGTTGCAAACAAAGCTGCCCAAACCAAAAAAATGAAGAATAAGAAAATAATTGCCAGTGCGTAATGGGAAACAATTAGAGCGATACTGAAGATTGCAAAAGATATCCACCTAGTATGAAGTTTCATCTTTCTGTCTGAGACAACGATTAACAGCAAAACAAAAAACAACTCTGCAACCATCTGCCTAGCCAAACTCAAGGCTTCTGTATAGAACGTTTCCTGTGCCATGAAGAGAAATGCGGAGATGAATGCGGCTTTGTTCCCCATACGTGGTAGCCAAAAGTGAAACAAACCTAAGGGTACAAATGAAAAGAGTATAGGATATAGGATCTTTAATATCCAAGTGGCATCCATATTCAATAAACTTGAGTAAATGGTGGGAAGAATCGTTATGCTGAGCATTGAATTAAATCTGCCGTATAGTAAGTCCGGATGATAGACGAAAACCGAATTCCAACGTGCGTTTTCCTCCGTCGTTTTGAATACGAAATATTCGAGGGCGATGTCGGACCTTTGTGGTTGCACATACCCAGATATAAGTGCAGAATGGAAAAGAAGAGAGATAGCGATCGTAAGCACTGCAAGAGGATAAAGTTCTAGAGGCAATGATTTTTTGAAAAGAACCACGATAGCAAATAACGAAGCTATTATCACCATCATAAGAAGAAGAATCAAATTACTTCCATAAGCGTTTACCCACATCGCGCCTACAACGCTTAAGAAGGGAAGAACGAGGAATAGAAAAACCAAAGGCGAATGACCAATCAACCTCAGACTAGCTACGACTTGAAATCGAGACTCCTTGTTTGTGTAAGAACTCAAGAAAGAGAATAAAAGCGCAATACTACTGAACACTGTAATCAAAGGCATGACCGATAGAGGTTTGGAAATACCAGTTGCTGAACCGATTTCGTTTATTAGCAAACCGCCGATCATAAGGATAGCTAGGCTGAATCCTATAGAGAAAAGAATCATCATTGACAGGTTCATCTTTTCTAATTTTAACAGTTTCAAAAGAGCGAAGCCTGGAACAAATGTAAGGTACAGAAAACCTATAGCTTGCCTTGCAATTGGTAAGTCAAAGAACACAACAATATGGAGTATGACTGTTAGAAGAAGCACCATCAGCAGAAAATTCTCCGATTTGCGACTACCTTGTAGTTCACAATCCAATTATGTCCACCAATCCATTTAACTTCGTTTTTTAGAGTTTCATTGCGCACGCATAAACTTAAGTGAAGGATCGAAGTGTACTCGTGTTGAACAACCACACGGAAAGCTTTAAAAAATCGTAATACACACTATAAGAGTGTGATGAAGTTGATTAGAAACATACGCACACGCAAAAGTGCTTTCTTCATAATATTCTTAATTGCAATTTTGCAAGGCACGATTGTTACAATTAGTGCGCTGCAACCTGCGAGTGTTCTTATTCCGAGTCAAGGAACGATCCATTATCCTTTCGTTGGTAATCCTTGGGACGTTCGCAGCTTCGTAGGCTTCCCATATGACTACCTATTCTCAAAGATTGGAACGACTGCATGGAACTCTTATGAGGTGCTTTTAGACGAACTAATTAGCAGATTCGGTGACCCCAAGGCAGGCGGAGCGGTTAACACATTAGACGTTAGACTCTACTGGACTATCATGGGGTCAAGAGTTTCAGGTGCTTCTGCCACTAATCCTAAGGTATGGGAAGGCGCAAGCGACGGGGAGAACTCCTTCGCAAACGTGGCTAAGGCCATAGATGAAATTCATGCCAGAGGCTTCAAAGTTTTACTAGGCTTCATCAGAGATTGGGATGATTCTGGCACGATAACCGCGGCAAATTGCGCTGGGTTCCTACAAAATTACAAGAATATTGTGGCTCAGGTAGCGCAATTTGCTGAGGCACATGATGTCGAATATTTCCACATGGACTGGGAAATGGTTCTTGAGAACGAGAAGTTTCAAGACGGCTCACTTAATGCATTGTGGAAAGATGTAGTTCAAGCCGCACGAGCTGTCTACAGCGGCCTTCTTGCAACGGAAACCAACTATTGGCCAAGTGACCATTGGTGGGGCGAGGCGGGTTCAAGTAAACCTTGGGTTGACCAGTCAAAGACATGGGAAAACACTTGGTGGCGTGACCTTGACTACATTGCCATAAGTACATATCCTATTCTTGTTCCACAAGACGCAAACAGAGAAAGAGACTCGGGAGAAGCGGCAAACTGGGATCCAACGGTTAGCAGACTGGTTAATGCTTGGTATGATAATCCAGAAGAGGGATTTAGCTACTTTGATGCCTTCCAAGACCTCTCCAACCATTACGGCAAAAAGGTACTAATAAATGCAGGGTATCCAAGTTGTGATGGCGCAGCTATGCGTCCTTGGCAAGCTTACACCGATAGATTAGATTGGCAGGAACAAGCAGACTGCTGGGAAGCCTTCTTCACAGTTTGGAGTCAAGCAGACTTTGCATTAGGAGCTGACCTAGAACACTTCACGGAACCTTGGCCACCAATCCAGCCAGACGAGGGATGGCAGTACCAATATAACAATAACTTTGGCGGCAAACCTGCAGAAGCAGTAATAAAAGCTGGTTTTCTAGCAGTTGCTTAATCATTGCTTATCTATCTCCTCTCAAATTTCTTTCAAACTTTGATCCTATACACCTACTTTATGCGAAACGTGACCATACCCATCTGTATGACTTTGGATTGCCCCGAGGCACCAAGCCGTCTGCTTGAAAATGTATAAAAATGGCAAGAGAAACGACGACTTCCGACGCGTTGATCTGTAGGCAATGAAAGATCTGAAAACTCCATCCAAAAAAGCTATATGTGGAATCTCAGTCCAGAAAGGAAACAATCCTCTATGTTTATGATTAACATAATGCATACCGTAGCCATACCAGAAATATTGATCCCATAAACCCTTCCAAGTTTTTCTAAATCTATGATAAAACTTGGTATCACTTACAGAAAGCAGCCAGCCTGCCTTTTTCAGGCGTACCGCTATGTCTATATCTTCACCCGCGCCCTTTATGTGTTCATCAAAACCCCCAGCTTCTTTTAAAGCCTTAACACGACAGATCGACCCGCCAATTCCAACGAACATTGACGTTAATGCTTTTTGTTGAGGATCGAAAATATTCTTTTCTAATGTTCTTAGATTTTCAAGATTAGCGACGAAGTTTCTTTCATCAAGTAATCCCCATTTTGCTCTTGCTTTTCCTACTTTGGGATTTTTTTCCATAAATTCGACCTGTTTGCGCACATGATCTTTGGGTAACATTATGTCTCCATCCACCCAGACTATGTACTTGCCTCTTGCATTTTCAAGAACCGTTTGTCTTGCTGTTCCTAGACCTTTCCCTTCTACGGAGAAAATCCGGAATCTTTCTTTTATGTTTGAAAGGCTCTTAACTACAATGGGAATGGTCTTATCGTTGCTTCCGTCATCAACCACTATAACTTCCATTTGATCAAAGGGGAAATCTTGCTTCAAAATTCCAATCATTGTTTCCTTTATCGTTGCTTCACAGTTTTTTAGGCACAGTCCAATTGTTATCAGTTTTTCTTCAATGTCTTTTGATGTCAATTGTGAACTCAACCCATAGACGCCCAGCAAATCTAGTTGTTGCCTGCAATTTGGTTAAAGACAGTTATAGTTTGTCGAACAATAGTTCCCCAATCGAAAAATCTTTCTACATGCTTACGAGCTCTTTTACCTATATCCATGCTTAAACTTTCATCTCGAAGTAATAAAATCACTTTTTCGGCGATCTCTTTAGGGTTCCTAGGTGAGACCAACATGCCATTTTGCCCGTTCTGAACAACTTCGGGAATTGCTCCTATCCATGTGGTTATCAACGGTTTCTCCATAGCCATAGATTCAAGCACAGTAAGGGGACATTCCACCTGTGGCCAGAATTTAAAAGGAAGAACTATTACATCAGCAATCGACAAATACCGAACCAAAGTTTCTTGCCAAAGGAATCCCCTCACAAACGTGATTCTTGCAGAACCTATTGCATGCCTAGGCCAAGCTTCATTCTTTACCTTTTGGGTGCGCCCCAGCACGACTAGTCTTGCATTTGGAATCTTTTTTTGAATGACTGGCATTGCTGCAATCAATGTGTCAATTCCTCGAAAAGTGGACAGTGGCCCAAAATAAAATATCAATGGTTCATTTTTGTCGAAGCCTAGACCTTGTTTAAGTTGTTCTGCTCGTAGATTTTCCGTAGGCCTAAATAGAAGCGTATCCACCCCGGAGGGTATTACATCAATTTTCTCCTTGGCTATTCCCATTGATTCCAAGTGGTTTGACAAGCGTTTGCTAGGAACAGTAATGTGTTTAAGCTGAGGAATGTCTACCCATTTTCTAATGATGGAGACAGGAAAAACCGCATTCAAAAGGTTGTTCCAATATTTATACAAAAAAATTGCCTCCGTCAGGCTTAAATTTTTGAGGTCTTTCACGGAAAGCGGTCCAGAATGCAGAGTCCAGACGATATTCTTCTCGATTCGTTTTCTAAGGCGCCATAGGTGGATGGACGACCAAATGTCACTACCATGCCAATTGAGAATGTCGAAATCTTCTTGATTGATGCCTTTTTGCAGTTCTTTCATGTCAAAAATGAATCCCTTTTTTCGGAATCTTCGTATTGATATGCAATCTATTTCATCATCTTGGTTTAATCCCTTTTGATGATCAGAGAATATTCGAACGTTATTTCCCAAATTTTTCATTCTTTTTGATATCTCGACCACATGTCTCCACGGTTGTGCCACTGCGGTGAGGTTGTTTAGTCCCTCACATACGAAGAGTATGTTCAACTTGCGTTGTCCCAACCTTTTTCAACGTGTTTCTTTGATGAAACATTAATGTAGTTCGAATTTGCTTTTGATTTTGGAAAAACTCATCAGTGGAGTTCACTACGACGAAATTGTAGAGTTTAACCATATTTTTGAACGCTTCTCTTTTTGCCGAGAAATTCTCAATAGTTATTGGACGTCGGGTTGTTGCTACTTCTTCAGGAACATCTAACAAGAAAGTTACTAGAGGTTCAGGAACTGTTTTGCAGAGCAGATTCCCAAATCTGTGATTGTAAAGTTTGCTGAGTTTAAGTTCCATTAGGATATCATAAACATAACGGTCACATACTATCAATTTTTTGAAAGCAAGGAAAATTCTGATTGCCAGAACTTTAATCTGAAAATCAATGAAAATTAATAGACGCCACAAACTCCCAAGTTTTTGGCGAAATTGTATAGGCGCAAATTCCAGAGGATCCGTGTAAGCATCTCTTTTCGTTCCTTTCCAATATCCCAGCATTCTAGTCAGCGCAAAGAAAGGATACGAAAGTATTGGTCGGAATGCTCCCCAAATATACACGCAAGAGAAACCGTTCTGAGCTAAGAAATTGGCTAAAGATTTGGCATGGGTAGTCTTACCAGAACCATCAACTCCAACAAAACATATCAAATATCCCTTTCTCATAGGAACTCAACCGAAGAGATGCTTGCCCCTAGAGCGTTTAACGATGCATCACCCACATGATCATTTTTCTGCTTCAAGGAGATTAGAATACACGTCTACATATTTCTTGACAATTTTTCTGTAGTCATGATTATGAAGAATGTAACTATGTGCGTTTCGCCCGATTTCCTTTCTTAGGGCTTCATCATTCAGAAAGATACAGATTGCCTCAGCAAGCTCTTTTGCATTCTTTGGGGATGACAGATAACCAGTTTTCAGATGACTAATTATTTCCCTACTAAAGGGATAGTCGAATGTAATGACTGGTTTACGGCAAGCCATGGCTTCCATTACCGCAATACTTGCGCCGACCTCCCAAAGAGAAGGAAAAACTGCGATGTCGCATTGACTCATTTCTCCTATCAGATGTTCGTACGTTACATGCCCTTCAAAGGTTATGTATTTTTCAAGATTTAGGATCCGAACCTGTCTCCTAAGCTTTGATTCTAGGGGGCCTTTCCCAAAAATCTTCACCTCAACATCATTGTTTTCTTTTAAAACATACGGAATTGCTAATATCAAATATTCTGTCCCTTTGTGTGCATACAATCGACCGCATGTGAATATTCTGAAAGGCCTACTCCTCAGGGATACTTCTTTTTCTTTCTGGAATTGAATTATGGAATCTATTTTTTCCAGATCTATGCCATTCTTTATATTCGTTGTTTTGGCAGGATCTATTTTTTCGAAAGCCAAATAGTCGGAATAGGCTGCGCCTCCAATCACAATAAAATGATTTGCCCCTTTTAATTCCATTTTGTTCAAAACATCGAACATGGGGTATCCGGCAATGTAGTAGATGAAATCCCCGAGGCTTCTCTTCCAGGGTTTAGAATTTAGAAAGGTTAATAGTCGTCTAAAGTGATGTTCATGAAGAGAAACTACCCATGGTTTTCTGATTGTTTTTTTTATTATCGCATATATTGAGCCTGAGGAATGCTGTGTATGAACTATATCAAAACTTGACAATTTTTTTGTCAACAGTTTAAAATTTTGAAATTGAAACCATATAACGCGTGGAGGTATATCCAATAAGGGTAGCCGACATACTTTTAAATTTTGATTTTCTTCTACCAGAACTGGATTATTTGCCCTACCGCAGAAGACTGTTACTTCAACTCCGGCCTTCGATAACTGATGTGCCACATCATATGTTTGAACATCAATACCTCCCCAGCTATACGGAGGATACCCAGCGGAAACAAGCGCTATCTTCAATCGACGTAAGCTCCTAATTAACCCCATAAAAACTTCTATTTAGAGATCGACTACAACAGTGAAAGTCTTTGTTTCAAGTTTAGCTGACTCAAATCATAGTCTTTTTCCATTTTGTGAAACTGGTTCTTTACTTCAGACCAAAACCCAACATCGTATACAACTCGTCCATAGAATATTGCATCTAACACTTGGATGTCAAATTCTTTTAATCTTTTCAGAAACTCTCCTCTGGAACAACATCCACTAGGCTCAATCCCCAAACACAGCGGTGTGTCTGAAAGAATATCATGTTTTCCTAGTCCAAAGAGTCTAGAAAGAAAACTTTTTTCGCTTTTAGGTAAGTTATCGGCTACTATTGTGATATCAACGTCGCTGCTCGGCTTCCATGATCCTTTGACCCTTGAACCTAAAACTATCACCGTATGAACGATTAGACCTCGATTTTTTAGGAGATCTATATATTTTGAAATGCCATCAGCCACATCTCGTCCAAATTCATCTGCACCAAAGGAAGTAGAACCTCGGTATTCTTTTACTCGAACTTTGGAACTAGCGAAAATCCTATAGCAGATTTGCCTTTGAAGCCCCTCTAAAAAACTTTTGCACTTTTTTCGAACTCCTCTTTTTAGGGCTAATTTCTCTTGAATTTGTCTTTCAATCTTTTCTGAAATGGCAGATAACGCCTGATCCATGGAAACTTCACTCTGAGAAAAAGATTTTCGTCCTTAAGAATTTTTTAGGATTAAAGATTTTACAACGTCAATAGCCTTTCGGAAACGCCCATGGTTTTTTTTCACGTATTTAATCAAATCATCCAGCATTTCCATGCCAAACCTAGTATTTCGATAGTAGTACCAAGGTGCCCATGGTTCCATGACGGCATAAGTTACGTCTTTCGGGTGAACGTAGAAAACTATGTGTCGTCCCAGAATGAAGTTAGTCTTTACACCCAACTTTGTCCATGACGAGCCTAGAGTTCTCATCCAAGCACCTCCCAATGGAAGTGGAATTAGAGGATTTACTGATACAGGTAACTCAACTAGGTGAGAAGTCTTTTGTTTTGAATTTTTCGTAAGAAAATAGGGTCTTGAGGGAGTCAAAGGGCGACCATACGCACCAGGCACATACATGGGCACCATAGAAGAGTCATAAAGGTACCCGTTCTCTCGCAACGTTTCCACACACGCCCTATTAATTTTAAAACCAGGTGCCCTGAAACCCAGAGGCCTATCACCTGTGGCAGACATAATAATGTCCGTCGCCAATTTGATTCGCTGACTTTGCTTTTCTTTATTCAAAAGGCACTCGTATCCCACATGGTCGAGACCATGGCAAGCAATTTCGTGGTTCTCTGCACAGATTCTTCTGATAGCACTAGGGAACCTTTCCGTTATGCTGGCCGTTATGAAAAAGGTAGCATCAATTTGGTGACTGTTAAAAAGTTCGACAATTCCTTTAACTCCTTTCTCGATGTCTACGCGAGGGTTAGATGGCGAGGGCGGATCAACATCTACAGTCATAATAAAGCAACGTTCCATTAATTTTACCTCTGATTCAATGTCAATCATGAGTTTCCATTACGGGCGGTAAGACATCACCTGTGATCTTGCAATAAGCTTTAAGAAGCTTTATCTGAAGATTTTCTTTTGTGGCAACCATAAAACTTTGACGGGGAAATAGTCGCCGAAATTCTTCAGGTTTTTCTCCAACAACTATGATTTTGCTTGGATGCACCAGTTTTTCATTTTTAGCAATTTTCAAAAATCTTACTCGCGAAGGATTATAACCCATTATTTGGGCAGCTACCCAGTCCGTTGAAAATGGATCTGTGCAAGCAATCAGCAAGTTTAGTTTTGCAGGGAAGCGACCCAAGGCAACTATTCCGTCGACTATGGTAAGATGAGGATGCAAAAGTTTGTTTATACCTACTATTGCCTCATCTAAAGTGGAATGGTACATAACTTTTCGCGGATATGCGATAGAACCGAAAACGTTTTTGAGTGCACAAGAAATTTTTGTCGCCTTCATTGTTTTCAATTTGGGCACATTTATGAAAAGCGTAGCATCCAGAAGAGTAGAAGACACTTTGAAAGCTATTTCTTTATTATTGACGACGATTTTTTTCTCAATGACGCGATCCGTTGACAAGTTGAAAAGTTCAACACCCTTCTCTTTTGCGAGTTTCGTGTATCCAAGCATCTCAAAGGAATGTTTTGTCTTCATTGCGGTTGCGTCCGCCTCTGCAATCTTGATCGGCATGTCGCCAAGTTTTTCCCGCAAATAATCTATCAACGTCGCGACAACTTTAGGGTCCGTAGTGTACCCAGTGCTGGCATTCCAGTAGTAGCAAAGGTTAGGTTTGATGACTACGGAACTAATGGGTTGGCTTACTTTGAACTTAATCAGGTCTAATGCTCTCCTCAGGGAATCTAGAATACTTCCCTTAAGCGGGTCGACTTTGACGAGGCTTACCGCTTTGTACAACTCATTTCCTTGAATCAGATTTTGCCACCACTATGTTTCGTTAAGAATGATTTGTACGAATCTTCAACGAGTTTGATTGTTTTGAGGCCATCTTCTGCTGACACTGCGGGTTCCATGTCATTCTTAATGCAATCGAAGAAATACTTCATTTCTTTGAAGTACGATTCATAGAAATAGGTATATGAAAGAGGATGAATTTTCCTTTTTAACATCCCCCGAACAACGTTCTTTAGCCCTTCTTTGATGGCATGTTTATGAATGTTTTTAGGTGTTAAATCTTCACTTGAAAGATAACCTGAAGTACCATGCATTATCAGACGAAAGTTATACTTTGGAAAAATAACAATCTGGTACCATCCAATGTTAATGATTCCCTTTACATGATCACCCGAACCCACTATGACTATTGCACTATCTTCCACCGCAAGATTGTATTTATAGTCAAGATCGCAGAAAACGACTTTCGCGTCTCCAGCTATGTAACGGTATAAATCCAAAAGATGGTATCCCAAATCAAGCAGAACACCTCCTCCAGATTTTGTCCTGTCAAACCACCATTCGGGAACTGGGGTGGGAACTACGTGTGGATGGAACGGGCCATTTATTATCTCTTCAATGGTCAAAACTTGTAAATCTCCTATGTGCCCTTTTTCAAGTCTATTCTTCATTCTTATTACGGCATCCAAAAATCGCATGTTATGCCCAACCATGAATTTGGAGCCCGACTTCTTGGTTAAGCGAACGATTTCTTTGGCTTCTGAAACCGTGGTTGCGATTGGTTTTTCTGTAAAAACGTTTGTTCCTGCTTCTAGTGCAGATTTGATACATTCAAAATGCAGGTTGTTCGGTAGGCATATAATAACCGTGTCAACTTTGGGGTTTTTGTTAAGCAGTTCATGATAATCAGAATATACGTTTCGGATTCCAAAGGATCGTGCATACTCAAGATTTTTCCGTGAGAAATCGGCAACAGCTTCAACTCTGATACCATCTATATGAGGACAGTTTTTCATGTGTAATTTACCCATCTTGCCCAAACCAATAATTCCCACGCTGGACATCTTTAAAACACCCGGGGTTAGTTCCTCACTGAAGAATTTTTAAATCAAATTATACTGTTCAAGCATTTCCCTTGTCAGCAAAAATCTGTCTTCGGGCTTTTTCCATACAAAGAATTTCCCTATGAAAATCGTAGAGAAAATCGAAATAAAAAGGATCAGGTAATTTTGAATTGTTTCAAACAAGTAGAGTCCAAGTTTCGGGATAAAAAGAACAAGTAAGATCAATGAAAAAAGAGGAAAGCTAAGTAACAAACGAAGTGTTAAGAGTAAAAGTAAAACAAAAATCACTGGGCAGAAGAGGTATAGGAAAGTATTTTGTACCACGATTCCCTTAGCTGTTTTAATCTGGTTTTTTAGCAACAAAATGAAGTATGTGCTAAAAACTCTGATTAGCTGATTTGCTCTTCTAAGTTTTATGCCAATTTTTCCTCTCCAAGTTTTGGGAAAGGTTGTGTAGAATTTAGCTTCAGGAACAGTGATGGCTCGCAACTCTTGTTCCATCATCTTTATAATGGTGCCACAATCATCCGAACCTGTAGAATACGGATCAAACTTTTCTATAGCTTCTCGTTTGTATGCACTAAAACCGCCTTCGAAAAACAGAGTTGAATAAATTTTTGATTCGCCAAGTTTTATTTTATTTATGGAACTAAGATACGCTTCTTCACTTTTTGTAACCCATGACTGCTTCGGATTCAGTAGAATCTTAGACCCAGAAATTGCACCCACAGACGAATCGGCCAAGTAACATAGTGATTTAGACAAAATGTTTGGAGGCCAAAAGCAGTCGGCATCTGAGATTATGACAACATCACCTGTCGAACGCTTCAAAGCTATGTTTAAAGCTGCAGATTTCCCTTTTTTTTCTCTTTCCAAGACAACCTTAATGTGCTCACTCATGTTAGGATGCTTTCTGATGAAATCATTCACGACATCAACAGTTCCATCATTGGACTTGCTGTCCACTATGATTATTTCTATTAATTCTTTTGGGTACTGTAGCATACTTAGATTCTTCAGCTTAAAACCAATAATTTGTGATTCATTAAGTGTTGGAACTATTATGGATACCTTTGGCATGTACGTTGTATCGATTTTTAACCTCCACGGTTTTTTAGCCGCATTTTTCATCGTAACATACTTAAGACCTAGAACACCAAAGGATAAAAAGAAGAGCGTCAGCCACAAAATAACTATCAAGATCATTGCGATCCCGCAATAAGACAGCCCGTAAGTATACCGAAAAAGATATCCTATCCCAGTGAAAGGCGTTTTCCCAACTTATACGTCAGGGTCGAGAACGAATCTTTTTTCGTGATCCAATCATAAACAATGGGAACGAATTTTCTCTTTATCGCCCTGACTTCCAAGTTTCTCCTCGTAGACGTATTCCATCGGTTCTTATAGGATTCGCCGCCCCTCAAAAAATCGTATTCCTTTAGGCCATTCTCAATGCAATATTTTATAAGGTAAATATGTCGAAGATTCCCTACCTCATATTCGGAATATTGAGGATCAAACCCTGACAGATAGCAGACCAGTTTCTGCGCGTATTTGAAAGCATAGCCAGCTGCAACAGGTTCATCGTTCAATGTAAGGAAGTTCAGAGTCAACCATCCTCTTTCGGCGAAAGATCGCGCCACATTGAGATGGAAATCGCGGAATCTTTGATCAGAAAATGCCCCAAGCTGTTTTCTTGACTGCCATCGTCTCTGATGTAAATCAAAGAAGATCTTCATGGCATCCTTCATAGTCTCGATATCACTATGAATCTTGAAATCAATTTTGTAGTCCCGTCTTAGATTTCTTTCCCATCGGCGCAAGTTTCTTCGCCAATTAGACCCTAATCTTCGGAAGTAGTCTTCAAACGTATTAGGCAACATGATGCCAGGGCATGGATTCTGTATTCTTTCTTCAAGTCTAGGTGGCTCTTTTGAAATAGCTCTTAGAGCCCTTGCAGTCTCAGAATTTTCAGGAACTTCTTGCAATTCAATGCAATCCCATTCTGGTGCAACATGGTCTGTGTAATCAATCATCATCTTTACGTATTCCGGTTTCTTCTCAGTTAATAGAAAACTATGATAGTCTGACGCTGGAGTTGCAATGAATTCGATTTTTCTTAATTCTAATCCGTACAACTTGTACCTGGAACTCATTAATGGGGCTGCAGCCAATATTTTTTTGCCATCGCTAATTGTGACCATAAGGAACCTTCTTTTATCCCTATAAAATCTCCACCAATTTGATAGCCATTCCCAGGTAAGGAACACATGATTGTCTAGGCTCCTTTGGAGAGTCTCATCCCATGCAGTTCTAGCATCTAAGAACTCTTCAAAGGACAACTCGGCTATGTTCAATGATACCCCGTCTCCTCCATGAACATCCTTTTCATTTTCTTGCTACAAGACAGTAACTTTCAATGATACCCAATGGCAAGTAGAATGGATTTAGTCGCTTTTTATAAATAGAATCAAAAATAACATTACTTAGTAATACTTCGTTTTTTTCAATCAATGGAGGACGGGATATATGGTAAGATGTGATAGCGTAAGATGTGATAGCAGGATAAACGTCTACATTCGTGAAGCCCGCATTCCGCATTAATATGAGCAGATTTTTATAATGAATTTCGTGAGCAAACAATTTTGGCAGTCTAAAAATTGTCTTTTTTGTGATTAAAGACACAAATGGAACTAAACCCCGATGGGGATTCTTCGTAATGATGAAAACAAAGCCATCATCGTTAAGTAGCTTATACATGTTTGAAAGGGCTGCAATTTTATCTTCTATATATTCTATAGCTCTTATGCAAAAAACAGCGTCGTATTTGTTGTTTGCCTTTAAACATGATTTTTGAAAGTCGCACACAACTCCCGAAATCTTGTGAAAGTTTAATCGACGCAGTCGATTAATTGTAATTTCAACCATTCTCTTAGAAATGTCTGCCACGGTTATGCTATCGCAATAGTTGCGAAGATGAACAGTCCATGTTCCTACACCGCATCCAATTTCAAGAATATTTCTAAAGCGTCTATTATTCATATGATACAATAAAGATTTCAAAGTTTGTCCATAATCTCTTCTACCAGAAGCATTTTTCCCCCATCTTTCACATTCATATTTTTCTCCAAGCCTATAGGCTACATCATCGTAATTTTCCTTTATAAGGCTAGAATGATTCGTTACCATACGATTTCACCGTCCATGTCCATGGAGAAACTTTTTACCTAATCTGATGTCGGTCAGAAAACTTTTTGGTGCCAGGGGCTGGATTTGCACCAGCGTAAATGAGCTGCAGCCCACCGCCTAAATACTCGGCCACCCTGGCAACACTGATCTTGGAAAAATTCGAATACATCATAAAAATTAGATTGGGACTTAGCCCGTCATGTTCAACCATAACCTAACAAAACGGTTATGATACTGAAAACTGCTTGAGGTCATATTGTATAACCAAAGTTCAAAAAACAGCTGGTAATAGAATCCATTCCTATTTAAATCCCAAGTTGAAGTGCAGTTAACCGGAAAGACCATATCATTAATTGAAATACTCTGGACGAGACTGAAGTTCTGTTGAGGCAAGACATACTCAATAGCGAAGGTCAACGGCGCTTCCCACGTTTTTCCATCAGAAAGAACGAAACGAAACTCGTAAAGGGGAGGCAGAGGACTTGGCTCTGATGTCGTAAAATTGGGAAGCTGCTGAGTTTGATTGCCTAACTTCACGTAAACAGCGTAATACGCTAACTCGCCCAATTGATTACCCACGCCTACATAAATGCTGTATTGCTCATTAACTCGAACGTTGGATGGATAGTTCTCAGCCTTATGCTCAGAATCTAAGAGCCAAAGCTCAGAAAAACGCTCCCCACTTCTGGGAAGAGATATTAAACTGAGGACAGGCGACGCGGCGACCAATACCAAAATTAAACCTGCTACCACAAACAAAATACGAAAATCGTCAAGTTCCAATGAATATTACCTCCTCTTCGTCTAAGGCTTGCCTAACATAACGCCTTTTGTAAACTCGCCAAGTTACAAAGGCCCCAAAAATAACAACGATTACACCAACAATGGAGCCGGTAATCCTAATCCATAAGCTTCTAATCCATGATTCGTAGGTTTCAATCTTTAGCTCTTCAGCATCATTCTTCACATCCGCTCCAATTTCAGAGGATAGATCAGCGGAATTAATTGCATCATCAAAATTTCCCAAACTATAAAGCATGCGGGCCTCAGCTAAATGCTCCCCAGCAACATTCAACCGATCTAGCAACGTGGAAACATTTGCCCTATTCTGTTCCGCCTCCAAAACAGATTCATAAGCCGAAACCACTGTCTCTTCAGCTTGACTAATGGCTAAAGCAGCCATATCTTTGTCAGATGCACCAGCCTTTAGAGTGACAACTGGAAACAAGAAAAGAGAAAGAAGTACCGAAATCCGCAAAAGTTTCGGAATTGAAATCACAGCACTCCACATCTTTTCATTTGAACGCCCTAGTGCTTCTCTTTCCCAAAGAAAAATCGCTAGGATTAACGTTCATTCCTTCCGCGTTAGGACACATATTCTCTAACGTCACTCGTTGATCTTCAATATAAGTCAACTGTACCTCAACTTTCTCACGAGTTTTACGATATTCAACAAATTTTGCTAGAAACTCCTTTCCTTTCTGCGTAAGAATATAGTAATTCTTAGTCCCAAACGTCACCAAACCTGCCTTCAAAATGGCGTTTAGGTACTGGGTCAAAAGCTTGTAACTTAAATTAGCCTGATACATGATTCGAGTTTTTTTAGCGCCATCATTATCGTTAACCACACAAAGTATATCCGCTATGATTCCTAGCCTATCCCGATACTTACTCATCGAAAAGCCCTCCCATTGAAGTTTACATAAAAGTTATTTTGAG
>Ga0315308_1000287_pt1 | contig 27710 bp, 27 predicted proteins | sample TDP3_MG_FD_203078 | JGI IMG/M metagenome (GOLD analysis project Ga0315308, IMG submission 203078) | Freshwater sediment microbial communities from Lake Towuti, South Sulawesi, Indonesia - TDP3 | ecosystem: Environmental > Aquatic > Freshwater > Lake > Sediment | place: Indonesia: South Sulawesi... | reverse complement strand
TGAAAGAAGCGAGGGAGACGTGGGGAGACAAATTCGTCATATGGACAAACTTTCCCGAATCGGTGTTCTATCACGGACCGCAAGAAGTGAGGAAGCAAACTATCCGCCTCTTGAGAGAAGCTGCGCCGGGCGACCGTGTGGTCATGGGAATGACGGAAGATATGCCTCCAGATCTAGTTGAAGAGGGACTTAGAACAGTCACGAAGACGATCAGAAGATACGGGAGATACCCCATTTCACCCATCTAAGACCTTACACGTCACAAAAGTATACACATCACTATGAGACCGCTACTAGCCTCGGAATTTTCACTCAGCAACAGCTAACGAGTTGATTCCCTTTGTCCTATAAATCTGGCGTACTTAAGTCAAGATCTGGTAATGAGACCTCCGTTGTGACGCAAGACTTTTATCTGATTAGTGAAAACTGATGGAGTGGATGGAGGAACTTTGGATATCAAGGTCGGTTTCATAGTTTGTGGCGTACACGCCGAAGTTAAGGACGCTTTAGGTAGGCCTATGATGGATGGGCAATTGGTTGAGGATGCCTTCAATGCGCTTAAGAGCGCTGGACTAGACGTGTACAGAACCAAAGGTGTTCTTTCAAGAAGCGAAGAGTTCGAAAGTGAATTGAAGGAAAGCCAAGAGCAGAACGTCGATTGCGTGATATTCTACGTGGCTACTTGGCTTTGGGCCTCTGAAATCTGGAGAGCTGCGCTGTCCTTTCCAAGACCCATCGCAATCTGGGGTACTCCTACATCTATCGGGTGGGGAACCGGTGGCGCGCTAGTTTTGCATGGCGCCCTAGACGAAATCGGGGTCAAACATAAGCTCACTTACGGATATCCCGATGAAGAGAAAACCATGAAGGACATAGTGGCATTTGCCAAGGCCGCAGCCGCTGTTAATAGACTTAGAGATTCAACGCTAGGTCTTATAGGTGGATATGGCATGGGCGCCGTTACAGGAGCCGTAGATGTAGCACAGATCCTGTCGAAGTTCGGTGTCAAAGTTGAACATGTAGATCAGTATGAACTAGTAAAAAGAACTGAGACTTTTCCGAAGAACAATGTCAAGGCTGTTTATGAAAGATTGAAGGAAAGATATCGAGGACTGCCGAAACTTGATGAAGTTATGGAAAGATCGATCAGACTGTACCTCGCATTGAGAGATCTTCTGTCAGAGAGAAGGTTCAATCTTACGGCTGTAAAGTGCTTTCCTGAGCTTGGCGACAATTATGCCACTGCCTGTCTTGCCCAGAGCCTTCTACCTGAAGAAGGTGTTGTCACCTCATGCATAGGTGATGTTAACACGGCATTTTCAGCCTACATATTGCACTTACTCAGCGGCGAACCCACATTCAACCCCGATGTACAGCAGATAAACAAGGACGAAGGTGTTGTGAAACTTGCCTCCGATGGCGCCGCTCCGCTGTCACTTGCAGCAAGCCCAGATCGAATAGTACTGAGAAATAGGGGTTTGGCAACAGAGGGGGCGGCTGACGGCATCAGTGTGGGTTTCATATGCAAGCCAGGTCCAGTTACAATGATTCGTTTATGTAGAATAAGGGGCGAGTATTGTATGCACATAGCTCTTGGAGAGGCCTTTGTACCTGAGAATGCAGAGGAGCTCCTGAAAGAATGTGGGTTTCCTCACTGGCCTCATGCCTTCATAAAACTGGAAGGTGACGCAGAAGCTTTCATACAGAATCAGAGAAGCGAGTACATATCTATGTGCTACGGCGACCACAAGGAAGAGCTGATGGGTCTCTGCCATTTATTGGACATAAAACCTCTTTTGACTAGCTAACTTGGTTTTTCCTGGAGGAAGGTTTGAAGAACCAACACAACAGTTTATGGATTCGGAGCTTTAGAGCGAATCCTCTGCGTCCACATTCACATCGTGCAGAGGAGTGTCGTTCACGATATTTCCAGCATGTTACACAGTATTCTTCCTAACTTCGATCAGCTTTGGCTTTTTATGCTTAGACCACTCCCTAGGCATGGAACCTATTAGATGAAATCTCGTGAAAGAATGAAGTTTAATAACTTGTTCATATTAGCTTAAGATGAAATAGGTCAGAAGGGATTCAGTTGAGCAGTAGAGATGAGATCTTACGTAAGGCTAAGGATGAGATGAGGCTCTCCGAGCGAATCCTCTCTGCAATCCCTGGTTTCAAGGGTTACAAAGAGAAGGAGCTTAGACGTGAGTCAGATAGACTTATCCGCAACCACCTTCACCGCAGGCTAAGAGAGACTGAGGATGCACTCAAGAAGACCTTCCAGAGGCTCTCTGACGAAAGGCTCTACGGAGTTCTTGAGAACACGGATAGACTCGTGATGGAGTTCGACCGTGTGAAGGCCCGTATAGATCACGCCTCCTACGGGTACACCGGCTTCTTCGATGTCATCAAAATCGACGAGAAAGACTTGGACGAGATGCTTAACTTCGACAGTAACCTCATCCAGACTGTCGAAAGACTCTCGGAAGAGGTTAAGGCGCTCAAGGAGACCAAACCTGAGGAGGTCGCCAAAAGTCTCGAAGTCATCAGGTCTAGCCTCTCAAGTCTGGAGGAAACCTTTAATGAGAGGAACGAGAAGATTCTGGGGGTGAAGTGATTGCCACAAGTCATCGAGTGGAAGAATCCTGCCACCAGCGATATAGTATGGAGATACCCAGTTGAGGACATTACCTGGGGCGCCCAACTCATAGTTAAAGAATATGAGGCCGCAGTCTTCTTCAGAGATGGAAAGGCCTACGATGTCTTCGGTCCGGGTAGGCACACACTCACAACTCTCAATCTCCCCCTTCTCACAGGCATCCTGAGGCGACTTGCCGGTTTCGGGGAGACACCCTTCAAGGCTGAGGTCATCTTTGTCTCGACGAGGGTTGTGGACGGAAAGTATGGTGTGAGAGCCCAGACTACGGACCTCGCGCCGCTGATGCTCCACGGCACGTTCTTCTTCAAGGTCGAGGATGCCTCTCTCTTTGTAAATGAGGTTGTGGGCGGGCAAAAACTGTACACGACTGAGGGGGCGAACGATTACCTCAGAGGCTTCCTCAACGAGAGAATCATCGATGAAATCTCACGATACGACTTAACAACGGTCTTCACGAGGCTTGATGAGACCTCTCTTGTCACGAAGAACAAGGTCCTCGACGCCTTCAAGCGCATCGGCCTGGACCTCGTCGACCTCAGGTTCGAAGGAGTGGACACGACACCCGAGTATCGTGAACGCCTGTTCTGGCTCAGAACCGGTGGGGCGACGCCAAGCGAGGTTCTCCGCATGGAGACTGTGAAGAAGGCTGCTGAGGAACTCGGTAAATCTCCGGGCGCAGGGCTAGGCACAGGAATGGTTCTGATACCTCAGGTGATGACTCCGTCGGGTCCATCGCAGGTTCCCGCTGCTCCTCTGGTGATCTGTCCGAAGTGCAACTCTCGGATTCCAGCTACCTCAAAGTTCTGTCCTGAGTGTGGTCAATCGCTTGAGGTCAGAAGCGAGGTGACCAAGAAGTGTCCCCAATGCGGTAGCGATGTCTCGAAGTCTGCGAAGTTCTGCCCTGAGTGTGGACACAAGTTTGAATAGGAATCGGGGTAAGATGTCAAAGCGAAGCCAATATGACCTTCTCTCTTTGAGCGTACTGATCGTTAGCTTGGGAGTTGGCCTTGCTCTTGTCTCAGTCGGCTACATAGGTTTGTTAGATGTGTTGCCTGTCGTAGTTTCCGTAATGGGTGTCTGGCTGATTATCCTCTCGGCGATCCAAGGGAAGAATTTCAGCATATTTTCTTGGGGTTTGCTCTTGGTTGCCGGAGGGACGATGGGCTTCCTTTATATACGGAACATTTTCACCGGCTTCTTCATCCCGGTCATACTGATAGTCTTAGGTCTAATCGGCGTCATAGCGGTTCTCCGTTCTAAGAAAGGAGCGCAATGAATACCTCGTTACATCCTGGGGCTAAGCTGAAGAACCACCGCAGACGAATGGTTCCTGCTGATTCTTCAGAGGGCAGCCTCCTCCGCAGATGTTTAGGCTTGGGCAGTCGTAGCATTTTTCGGGGACGTATTTTCGGGCTCTAAGTTTGGTGCAAAGAGGGTTCTGCCAAATCTTCTTCCAATCGTCTTTCAGAATATTTCCGAGAGAAACAAAGTAGCTCTGGCATGGGATGACAGTTCCATCAGGTTCTATGCACATGCTTATGCGGCAGGCGCTACAGCTCTTTATTCCCAGTTCGAGCTGTAGCGGATTGAGGACGCAATATTCCGTAGGGGTGTACCAAGTAAACTCCATCCCTAGATTTCGCGCACGATCTCGGATCTGGGTTAGGATCGGCTCTAGTGAAGCCTCATCTAAAGCGAAGGACTTCGCTACTTCAGGACCCTTCCCCGAGTATATGAGGCTGTTGCAAGCAAATTGTTTGAGACCAAGACTATCAAGAAAGTCTATGGTCTTCAGTATATCTTTAACATTGTATTGATTAAGGGTAGTGTTAGAAATCGTGTAGATAGGTGAAGCAATGGCGTTCTTGAGGCCCTGAACTGTTTCGGCCCAGCTGCCCTTGATGCTTGTAATGTTGTCATGAACCTTAGGGTCGTAGGATTCAATGGTTATCTGGATGTGATCGAGGCCTGCTTCAACGAGAGACTTGAAATAGGTTTCATCCTTGAGTTTGCGACCGTTGGTGACGAGGCCGCTGACGAGTCCTATCTTTTGGGTGTAGGCGATGAGGTCGGGCAGATCTTTCCTAAGTGTGGGTTCGCCTCCGGTGAAGACTACGTGGGGGATTCCCTGCTTTAAGAGTTTGTCCATTACCTTGAACCATTCTTGTGTGGATAGCTCTTTAGTCTCCCTTGGGCCTCCAGTGTAGCAGTGGAGACATTTATTGTTACAGCGGTAGGTTATGGCTAGGTCCATGCGGTATGGTGCACTGAGCTCTTTCTCGAAGGGCTCCATCTTCTCTACGCCCAAGTAGGAGACAGGGCAGACGTCAGGTGTCTTTGCAAAGGTATTAACCACGAATAAGACCTCTTGGTAATCGTTTCGAGCGGTCTCGGCGTCAACCTTATAGCGTCTTCGAAACCTTCTGACAGTCTCGTCTTCAGATTCTCCTTTAATGAAGGAATGGACATATTCTGACGCGGTGCGGTTTAGGAATAGGACGCGCGACCCATTGATTATAAGTACACCGGTTCCATCCTCCTCGAATCGCAGGTGGAGCCGGAGACCTTGATATGCACCGTTTTCTACTCTCAAGTGATGCATGCCTCTCAGGGGCTTTGAGCGCGGTATCTTACCAAATACTCCCAACTATCTGGCACCTCCGTGGGCGCAAGCACAAGCACAACTTACACAGGCACAAGCGCAAGCGCAATGGGCACAGGCACAGACGCAACTTGACCCGCTCCTCACCGAACGTTCACTTGCTGCAACCGCTTTGACTGGAACAAGACGATTCGTAAAGTCTTGGACATTCTTCACCATGTTGTTCGTCGTCTTCTCTAGACCTCGAACAATGTTGTTGGCAAACTCTTGGCCGGGTATGGGTTTCGCTTCAGTTGGAGTTGTTGGAGGTACAGGTCCCTGGCCCGGTGGAAAGTATGGGCCACGCCAATACCACCACCATCCTGGCCTAGGATAGATGATGATGTCCGGCGGGAAGGCGGTTCCAAACCTTTCGTCAAACCTTTCGTCAGCAAGGAGCCACTCAATGTTCTGGTCAAGAGCGTCTCCCTTAAGCTCAGGCGTTCCAGCCTGCGTAACTTGCTCCCAACCTCTGTTGACAATTGATCGATAGTAGTTTACAGTATCTGCTCTAGAGTAACCTCGCAGTTTTTGGTCCACCGTGTCCCTCAAATCCAGATAGGTTCGGGCAAGATCCATCTCGCCAAGACTTCCATCCGGCTGCAAGGCTCTCAAATAATCAATCTCATAGTACCGTAAAGATGGAGCCGGTTCATCAGCAGATCTTTCTAGCCTCTGAAGCTTAATAAGAGGATCTGTTGCTGTCACCGCAACTATCCGCTTGAGTAGAAGACCGAAGAGAATCATAGTGAGGAGTCGAACAGGCTTCAAGTCAAGGACAACTGCGGCCTCAACAGCTGTGAGGCCCCGCGCTGCACCCAAAGCTTCCACGGCTATCCGCGGCTTTTCGTATACTGCTTTTCTGAACCGCGTCACGATGAGTATTATTACTACAGCTGCGGCTATGACCGCTACGACGGCTCCCCCAATAGTGAGGTAATACCATATGCTAGGGCCGAGATTCACGTATCTATCTGGGAAAGAAACACCTACCATGAACTCTCGAGTAGCAGGCCAGTTGCTCCGTTCCCAATACACAACAAGGTTGTTCCCATCCGTGAAAATGTTGTCGAATGGCACGGCTGTTAGATACTTCACATCATTGCTAGTAACGCCTTCTGGGAGGACGATTGCAACACGAATGTTTTCGATCGGTCCGCTGGCGGTAGAAAAAGTGGTGGGATAGAATTGCATTCCTGCATTTCCTGGGTTTGTCTCGTCCGGTTTGACCATATCGGGGACGACGCCATAGACAATGAAGGTGTTCGGCTGGTTGAGGATTATGGGGGTCCTTAGATGTACGTCTATTCCGTAGAAATCTCCGCCTGACACATCATCGTATGTGAGGCTGTTGCCAGAAAGGTCTCGAACAGACTGGATTTCGAAGCCTCCTTTGGGCATTCCCACGGTGACGATCCCTTGAGGCGAACCCGATGTGTAAGTCAAAGTGATGTTGTACTGGATGTCGATGGATCCATCCTTGTTTATCCAGATATGCACCCATTCTTGTTTGACAGTGTATGCGACTGCTGCTTGAACAGGTGTGATAGGGATCAAAGCAATCTGAGTACACAATACGAGAAAGATGAGGGTTAGAAAGGGGGTTCGGTTTCGGGTCACCATGTTGGCTCCTCTGTCAACTCAAACTTGTTATTACAGTAGCCGCACGTAACGTATGGTTTTCCGTCAACAATCTCGGCCTTGGTTGGGTCAACGATCGCGTTGCAGTTGGGGCAGCGAACCTCTTTGACCTTTACAGGCCCCGTGATGGTTACCGTCTGTTTGATCTCTAAGGGTTTCTTCTCCCGGCTGAGGACTAGCAGCGAGATACCAACAACCATAAAGACGAGTCCCTCAAAGAAGTAGATGATTCCTAGATTCGCGGAGATCATGAAGACAACTCCGAGAAAGAGTAGAACAGCCGAAACCAAGTAAACTAGGACCTTCAGAGCACCTCTTACCATCCTTCTAACTCCCCTAGACCAATGCTTAAATTAGTATTGATTCTCAAGTATTTGAGAGTTACCCAAAGACCTAAACGGGGATACTATTATCTTGTTCTTTCTCCTCCGGTCTAGAAAACTGTCTTGAATAATCTCGTGGGCTTAACTTTAATATTCCTCTCTTAGATTTCATTATAATTTGGAGAGGCTTGCCTTGAGATATTCCATCGTCGCAGACGCTTACGAGAAAATTGAGAGCACAACGAAAAGACTGGAGATGACAGATTACCTCGTAGAGCTCCTGAAGATGACTCCGAAGGATGTTATAGACGAAGTTGTCTATCTGACCCAAGGCAAACTTTACCCCGATTTCCTCGGCATCGAGATCGGCGTCGCCGAGAAGCTTGCTGTGAGGTCAGTAGCTAAAGTAACAGGTCGCTCCGAGAACGAGATCCAGAAGGATTTGGAGAAGAGCGGCGACCTCGGTGAAACAGCTCAGAAGTTCCTAGAAAAGAAAGTTCAGGTTGCGTTTTTCCAGAAGCCATTGACTGTACAGTCGGTTTATAAGACTCTTGATAGGATGGCGAAGGCAACGGGTCCCGGAGCCATGGACCAGAAAATAAATCTTCTTTCAGGCTTGTTGACTGATGCAACCCCTAAGGAAGCCAAGTACGTTATAAGAACCGTTACCGGTAAGTTGAGGCTTGGGATAGCTGACATGACCGTTCTTGATGCTTTAGCCATTGCTTATGGTGGAGGAAAAGAAGCCAGAGAAGCCATAGAGAGAGCATACAACATCTCTTCTGATCTCGGTAGAGTTGCAAGAACCGTTGTTGAGAAAGGGATAGGAGGCATCGAGAAGTTTGAGGTTTCGCTTGGGGAACCGATCAGGCCAATGCTTGCTGAACGGCTGGGTTCATCTAAGGAGATTCTTGAAAAGCTCGGAGGTAAATGCATAGCCGAATACAAATACGATGGCGAAAGGATACAAGCCCATAAAAAAGGAAGAGATGTTACCTTATTCTCTAGACGACTTGAAAACATTACGGATCAGTATCCAGACGCAGTTGAATTGATCAAGGATCACGTGAAGGCCGAAGAAGCCATAGTAGAAGCCGAGTGTGTTGCTATAGATACCGATACTGGTGAGATGAGACCCTTCCAGGAGCTTATGCACCGAAGGAGGAAATATGACATAAAAAAGTCGATTGAGGAGTACCCGGTCTCACTATTCATCTTCGACGCACTATACGTCGACGGGAGAGACCTAACCCTTGAACCGTACCCCGTTCGCCACAAAATTCTAGAAAGCAAAGTCAGAGAAAGCGACCGTGTTCTAAGAGCCAAGTACATAATCACCGACAACCCTGATGAACTGGAAAGATTCTTTGAAGAAGCAATTGAGGCTGGCTGCGAAGGACTTATCTGTAAATCGGTTAATGAAGACGCCGTGTACCAAGCTGGTGCAAGGGGTTGGCTCTGGATAAAGTATAAACGCGATTACAAGAGTGAGATGACCGATACTGTGGACTTGGTCGTCGTTGGGGGATTACACGGAAGGGGGAAACGAGCTGGAACTTATGGAGCCTTACTACTGGCCGGATACAATGATGAGGAAGACGCATTCGAGACTGTCAGTAAGTGTGGATCCGGATTTACTGATGAGGATCTTGAGAAGATTCCTAAGATGATGGAACCTCACAGAATACCTCATCGGCATCCAAGAGTCGACTCAAAGCTGGAAGTAGATGTATGGTTTGAGCCGAAAGTTGTGATAGAAACAATCGGAGCGGAAATAACTTTAAGCCCAATTCACACCTGTGCCATGGACTTGATTAGAAAAGGAAGCGGGCTAGCCATCAGATTCCCAAGGTTCACAGGGAATTACCGACTAGACAAATCTGCTGAAGATGCGACGACTGTCAAAGAACTCATCGAGATGTACAGGAGTCAGCTCAAAAAGGTTGAGGCGTAAATCCGAGTTCTTCCATACCAGCTCTGTTATGTGTAATGGCAGATTGAGCAACTTTGAGAAGAGTGAAGATAGAAACGCAAAAACTGAATCTTTATTAGCGGCTGGCACCTATCTTAAACTGCCGATGACGAGACACACCGTCTGAAAAGATGAGGTAACCTGGGGTATCTGAGGCAAAACTTATCTTCATAGTTAGTAGAAATAAAGGAGCCTAAGAAGACTTTTCAACCATCGGTAACGGCTGCAAGAGAATTCGAGAGTCTCGCGCCAAACCACGAATGAGCTAAGCCCAAGCCAGCAATTCACGTCCCTTCCTCACATCACCTCCGAGTTCCAGACACCCATCTTCGTGCCAAACGATCAAAACTGCTTGAGACGCCAATTGCTCAACAAGTTGGACGCGGTGTCCCTTTGCCCTGAGAGCTTCGACCGTATCTTTGGGTGCGGTGTTCTCGATCGTCAAGCTTCCAGGATCTATCGGCGGCTGGCGGAATGAACCGATCAAATGGTTTGTTCCGAATCGAGTCGCATCTGCTGCTTGTTGAGGGAAAAGCCCGAATTCCGTGACACTTAACACCAGTTGCAGAGCGGTCTGGTCTTGCTGATCACCACCTGCCACACTCACCACCATAAACGGCTCTCCATCTTTCTTGATAAGCGTGGGTGTTAACGTAATTCGGGGGCGTTTTCCAGGCTCGATCGCGTTCGGGTGCCCTTTCCACGTGTTGAAGCTCTGCAACCTTGTGCCGAGGACAACGCCCGTGCTTCCTGGAGGAACGCCAGAACCCCACCCGCTTGGCGTGGCAACAAACATGTTTCCAAATCGGTCGGCAACAGCACAGGTCGTTGTGTCGCATGATTCTGCCTGCTTTCCTTCTGGTTCTAGTATCGGACGGTTTTTCCAAGCATCTCCCGGGCGTTGTTCCAAAGAAGCGGTATCATTACTGATCAACCCTCTTCTCTCGGCAGCGTACTCCTTCGACAAAAGCGTTTCTGTAGGGACATCTACAAAATCTGGGTCACCGTAATAGGTGTCTCTATCGGCGAATGCCAGTTTCATTGCCTCAATCACCAGATGAATGTAGTCCGCGTTCATGGGCTTCATTTCGCTAAGGTTGTATCCTTCGAGGATGTTCAGGGTTTGCAGCATTGCTGGTCCTTGAGTCCAGAAACCGCACTTGTAGATGCCATATTCGCGACAGGTACTGCAGACGGGCTCTTCCGTTGTGGCGTGATAAGTCCGTAAATCGTCCTCTGAGAGCAACCCGCCTCTCTCACGACACCAGAGGACTAACTCTTTTCCAATCGGTCCATCATAGAAATAATTGTGGACAGCGTCCAACGCGGCGCTTCTGCCCTCTGAAGAGTGAGCAGATTCTTCGGCTACGAGCCTGCGGACAGTCCTAGCAAGTCTCGGATACCATTCTTCGTCGCTGGAATTATCAAGAAGATCAACAGTCGGTTGCGCTACCTGCGAAAACCTCATTGTGCCATATTTGTCCAGCGCCAGCAAACAGGCTGAAAGCGCGCCGGGCACTGCTGCTGGTAAAATCCCAGTATCAGGAATGCCACCTGTGCTTTTGAAGAATTCCAGCGTCGCTTTCTTAGGAGCAAGCCCCTGTCCACTGACTGCAACCACTTCTCTTGTTTCCGTCGGAGAAATAAGCATCGGTACTTCTCCGCCAAAGCAGAAAAGGTCTCTGTCGGTCACCGAGAGAGCCAGCACGGTTGCGACTCCGGCATCCACAGCGTTGCCGCCTTCCTTCAGAATTTTCATGCCAACAGCTGCGGCGCCTTTGCGCCCTGCTGCCACCGCGCCTTTCTTGCCCAAAAGCTGCACGGACTCACGTGTGTTTGACATTTCAATTCTTGCCTCTAATTACTTTCTTCTGCTTTTCTCTATATAAGCCACTTGTGAAAGGGGATTATGCGACGGAGTTAAATGAGACGCTATTTACTATTCTGTTTCGGGACGGGTTCATCTCATGACAGGCGAGATTATTGAGGAGCCATCCTACAGGGAGCGCATGTTCATATTTAAGGATAGGTTTCACGCTGGCAGGCTTCTAGCTGAGAAACTCCGGAAATACGCTTACAGAGACGACGTTCTCCTCTTGGCTGTTCCGGCCGGAGGCGTTCCAGTCGGCTGCGTGGTCACAAAGGAGCTCGGCGTCCCTATGGATGTGATCATTGCTAGGAAGATTCAGGTCCCGTGGAACACCGAAGCCGGATTTGGAGCCGTGACATGGAACGGCGAAACGGTTATAAACGAGTCTCTCGCCAGCCGGTTGGGCCTTACACAAGATCAGATCGAGGAATCTGTAGCCAAGACGAGGAGGATAATTCAAGAGAGACTTAGGAAATTCAGGGGAGACAGACCCATGTCGGACTTGGAAAGCAAACTTGTCATATTGGTTGACGATGGGTTAGCCTCAGGATTCACAATGCTGGCAGCAGCAAGATCCGTGAGGAAGAAGAACCCAGAAAGGATTGTGGTTGCTGTTCCGACCGCCTCTCTCGGAGCTATCGATCTTCTTTCCGCCGAAGTGGACGAGATAGTGTGCCTAAATATAAGAAGTGGGCCCATATTCGCCGTTGCGGACGCCTACAAGGACTGGTACGACCTAACAGATGAAGAGGTAATCGAAATCCTCAGAGAGGGTGCTGGAAACCCACCCGGATCAACACTGTAAGCGTACGCGTAACTTGGATGGATTTGCTCTTTCTGTCCCGGGAGTCTGTAGTTTTGGCCGGGTCTCATTTACATCCTGAGCTCAAGTTTTCATACCGCTTTGATGAGCTCGATAGATGCTGTGTAACAATTACTGTACTTCAAACAAAGGATTAATATCGGGAAAATACACTTTTTCTGGAGAGCTTTGATGAAGAAGATTTCTGAGGTTGACACGCTGAGAGAGGTTTGTGAGGAAGCGAAGGGTGAAGGAAGGATAGCAGGTACTCATTTGAGTAGGCTTTATGAAGCCTTTGGTCAGCGTTTCCTCAAGGCTTGGGAGGCGGTTAAGGATAGAAATGTTAAGAAGTACCAGTTTAAACCCAGTGGTAGGATAGTCTGGATCGTCGTTGGCAGAGAAAGGGATTATATTGTCATGCCTGCTGCTGATTTCTGTTCATGTGACGATTTCTACTACCGTGTGATGGATGGGGAGGCCCACTTCTGTTATCATCTGATTGCCCAGAAAATTGCCGAATCTCTTGGATGGTTTGACTTGATAAAAGAGAATGACGATCTTTATGATACTCTTATGGGTGAGTGGAAGAAGGTAGACCTTAAATAGCTCGTTCTGGGAAGTATTGAGAGGAGAAGCAGATCTCGATGGGCACAGAAGAGTATTTCCAGCTGATCATTTACACTCTGATATGGTTGACATTGATCACTTTGTTCCTGCTCTTCCTTTACACTGTCTACGGTAAAGAAGAGCAGAGCAGCCCGGAAGGTGCAAGGTTCTCCGGTTCGTCTGAGAGGATTTTTTCCTTTGATCGACTCATGATCTGCCTTTTACTTTGATGATAAAGTCTGCACGATCGCTGCTTCGTCTTATGGTAATCGTTTAAATAGACACGGCAGGTATGTCTGTCTAGCAGTACGGGAAAGAATATGGCAGTTGAGTCTATCGTTCAAGCGATCTTGGACTCACGGAGAGACCTCAGACGTGAAGATATTATCAGAATGATAGATGAAAAGGTGAACAGTGCCAAAGGATATTTTACGCGTGAGTTTGCTGCTCATCTAGTTGCGTCCGAACTGGGGGTGCAAGCTCCTCAAGTAAACCTTCAATCTGGAATTTTGGTCAAAGATCTGGTCTCGGGGCTGGGCGATGTCACGGTTACGGGTCGGGTTATTCGTGCTTCTCCTTTTCAAGTCTTCACTCGTTCAGATGGAACCGAGGGCGGTGTTAAACGGTTACTCGTAGCGGACAAGAGTGGAGTCGTAAATGTTGCTCTCTGGAACGACAAGGCCAAACTTGCGGAGGATGAAAATGTTAAGCCTGGTCATATAGTCAAGTTTTCACACGGGTATGTGCGTGAGGGGATGAATGGAAAGATAGAGTTGAGCCTAGGAACATGGGGAGAGATCGAGGTCTTACCAAAGGATGGACTGGAAGACGAGTATCCGCCCCTTGAAAGCTTCATCAAAAGAATCGGAGAGATAACTGAAAAGTGCAGGAGAGTTGACGTCTCAGGTTTTGCACAACAGATTTCTCCGGGGTCTGTTTTCAAGAGGAAGGATGGTTCGGAAGGGAGGACAAGACACCTGTGGTTGAGAGACTCAACTGGTCAGATAAGAGTAGTATTCTGGAATGGTAAAGTCGCGGAGATTGAGGATTTGAGGGAAGGAAGCCTCTTGAGGATAATGAATGCTAGGGTTAGGAGTCAGATTGGGGGTCAATTTGAACTGCATGTTGAAGAGGCGTCTAGCGTTGTATTTGTAGCCGAGAAGCCATCCGGTCTAGTGCTTCTCCCAACGAGATTTGTGAAGGTGAAGGAAATAACCGAGGAAAGACGCAATATGAGCGTCTTGGCTAGAGTTGCATACGTTGGAGATATAAGAAAGTTCGACAGGCCCAGTGGAGCCAGATACCTCTCGCAACTGATCGTAGAAGATGAAACGGGATCGATCCAGCTGAACCTTTGGGAGGATAAGGCATTACTCTCTGAGCAGATTACCGTCGGGGATGCTCTGCTTATTGAAGGAGTCTATGCTCGAAAGCGGTTCGGAAAGACATTCCTGAATTTAGACACTAAAGGCACGATCACAGTGAACCCCAGTATCAAGGAGGCGGAGAACCTTCCTCAACATGTAGAGAGAATAGTTAGAGCTGCCGATCTCAGAGAAGGAGAATACGTGACTGTCCAAGGAACCGTTCTAACTAAACCTGTCATCAGAGAAGTCACAACAGCGCGAAAGGAGAGGGTGAAGGTAGCCTCCTTCGAGTTGTCAGACAACACTGGAAAGATTGAGGTGTCTTTATGGGGAGAATTAGCTGAGACCGCGGAGAAAATGTCCGTTGGAGACTATGTGAAAATAACAAACATCTACGTTAAGAGGGATGTCTCAGGTCGGTTGAAGTCTAGTTCGAGCATGCTGACCTCTGTGGAGAGGCTGCCTAAGTAAGATGGAAGTCCCTTGAAAATTTGGCAAAGTATCAGCGCAACCTCAACCACCCTAAAGGTTGCACAATTCCAAACGGTCACAGTTAACTTCCAAATCAAAGAGCAAAAATAACCACGAGCAGTTCGCCACAACTCAACTTCCCTCTTTTTTATTTCCAAAATATAACCAAAAACCAACGATCAGCGGCATCATCTAATGATAGACTCCTGATTTTCCCCAATCTTCCATAATTTGCTTGGACTCCGATGGCAAGACGCAAACTTGCGAAGGATAGTTTACAGTTCGTTACTTCTCGCGGTCTCTAAGTATTTCTTCCCTGCAACATACAGTTTTTCGTCATCGGTGACGAGTGAAAAACCGTTTTCAATAGCTGCTTGAAGGTTTGAAGCATCATAATAGGTCAAATCTTCTTCAACAGCAATCTTAAGTACCTCTAAAACTTTTTCAACCCTAACCTTCTTCAACGTCTTCAAGACTTCTGTTAGTGAATCCAAAACCGTGCCGCCTTCCTCCATAGTGAGAGTTTTGTACAAATGAACCTGTTTCCAAACAGCATTCCCCACCTCGTAGAATGCGAGGCTCAGAGTATAACAGCCCTCAAGTCTGTCCAGTTTTCTTTCACCACAAAGGTTTATTATAGCCGAGGAATCGAAGAGCCTCAATTCTCATCTCTGCTCTCCCTGACAGCTCTAACCCAAGCCTCTCTTCCAACCCTAGATATTATGAGGCTTGCCCTCTCAACCTTCTCATAAAGCATCTTTCGTGTTCTCTCCTCAACCTCTTTCTCTAACGCCTTCTTAATAATCTCTGATGGCCTTATATCGAGCTCAGCCAGCTTCTTCCTGAGATCCACCGTGATCTTAGCCGAAACGGTCACGTAGTCACCCAAATATACCACCATGCTATGACTACAAATTTTTACTTTAAAAATATTACTGTCCCAAACGTATTCTCTCCTCTAACCACACGCCCAAAGGATTCTTTAACATGCAGCAAAAAAGGCTCCAGAATTCACACTTTTCGGTTCTAAAACTGAGCTATACTTGATGGTAGTGAAGTCAACCTGAGAAGCACCTTTTTCCTCTCATGTCATCTTCATGGAAGCGGAATTCTAGCGATAGAACAACTGTAAAATTCTTATGAGAAAACCTAGAGGGGGGTCCCCTCTATTGACTGAACTTTTAGCCAATAGAACAACTCTTCTTAGCTAGCTCTCAACTGCATGCATGCATCAGGATGAGTTCCTTCAGGTGGACCTCAACGACCTAAGCCATGTACACGCAGATATCCAAGGACTCGCAAAGGATAACGATGGCAACACCATAGCGGATGTAACGGTGCAACTTCTCAACGGGACGTGACGAATCGTAGCCATAACCAAGACAAACCTAGGAGGATACCGCATCTTCGGCTTCTACCAGCCAGGACGATACACAGTCCGAATCATAGTCCCAACAGGCTACACCGCAAACACAACCTCAACCACACTAAGCATTCAGCAATTCCAGACAGCCACAGTGAACTTCAACCTCAATAAGAACTAGTCGACCCCACTAGTTCAGCTCCCACTTTTTCCTGATGCTTGTGCAGAAGTAACATTCAGTTTAGCCTGGGACGCGCTTGATATTTACCAAAATAACCTTGAACATACCAAAAACTTGCCAAGCATATTTGCTTGAATATATCAGAAGCCACTCAAGGAAGTTGCAGCCGCGCGGATTGAGAGGGTTAGGGTGGCTTCGTTTGAGTTGTCAGACGACCCTGAAAAATTATTTCTTAGAAGGAAACAGGACTTAGGGTTTCTTGAGAATTTAGAGGAGTAAATTGGCAAACAGCTTAATGGATAAGCAAGATCCTGACTTATCAGGGAGCTGAACACGCAGAAAGACATTTAGTGGTTGAAAAAAGCCTTTGGGATTATTTACAGTACGTCGCCTAGCCGCCTTAAATCTTTGGGTTCGGGCTTCAAGAAGGCCATTAACGATTACAGGAGGTTATTCTTCTATCTCTTTTTGATTGGCGATTCTTTCAGGCTCGATCCTCGTGAGGCCTGGTACTCCATCATATGCCTTGTCGAATGAGATGATCTTTCTGTCTAGGTCTAGCGCAGTTGCAGCGTAGTGTGAGTCAAAGAACGTCAATCTGAGGATCTGTCTCAGATATACGCTCGAAACAGCGACATCAGGTGTTAATGCAATGTATTCCACGTTTGGTAGAGATGCTAGAGCTGCGAGGTCCTTTAGAAGTTGATCCTCAATCGCTTCACTTCGATAGATTAGCTCCATCTCAAGAAGGCTAACGCTGGACATTTGCACCCCGATTTTTCCCTTTTGCAGCTTCTGGAATATCCCTTCGGCAATTTCATGGTTAGGGTCGTACGTGTTCAAGTAGGCGAAGACGACATCATTTTCCAACAGGGGCATCGCGTTGCTAACCTCTTTCTATCTTTGCCTCCGCTTCGGCGGTTAGTTCTGCTTGTCTCCTGAGATCCTTGAATGATTTTCTTGTGTTTAACGCCCCATGGAGTATCCGGATAGGGTCATGCGGTAGTGGGATTATCTTGAGGTGGTCTCCGGCGTTTATCACCAGTATTTTCTCGCCGATGTTGAGAGATTCCCTTATCTCTTTTGGCAGCGTTACTCTTCCTTTGTTGTCTAGACGCAGAGTGGTCATTCTTCCCACTGAGAGCTGTCTATCTGCTCTGTGGGATTTAAGGTTTTTCCCAAGCAAAGTGGGACTAGATTTTCACTTCCATCCTAGTGAGTAGTCGGATTGCTTCCTTTGAGAGGTTCGTTGAATAGAGGCATGCTGGTTGGAACGTTAGCTAGTCGATAGCAGGTGTCATATTGTTTGAGTTAGGCAGGACGTAAATGCGGGAAAATGTGAGATGATCTTGGTGGAATTGTGAAATATCCCGTAAGAGGATTTTTCAGGGAGGTTACATTCCAAGTTCAGCTCAAAATCTACAAACATTTTGAGCCTTAACGGATATTGTTTCAATGCCCCATTCTGAGCTAGCTTCAGTCTCTAAAGGAAAAACGGTCCGAATAAGCGAAAAGGCAAACTCTCAGTCAGACAGATAGAAGGTAAGGTACATCTGATAAAGCTCCGGCGACATCACTGCAGCGCTTTCACCAAAGTTATCTCCATCGTCGAGACATTTGATCTCCTATTGTCCTCCCTCGTTATCTCCTGTGTGTCTATAGCGATGTTCTCGACTTTCACGTTTTTCACAAAGGCACGCCGAAGCAGCTCAACCGTGTCAACAGCTCTGCTTATTGCCTGCCCTCTAGCTTTGATCACCACCTTGTCGGCGCCGCTGTTAAAGAAAGTTAAACAGGCAACAACGTAGTTCATCACCGGTTTACTACCGATCAAGACCGCGTTTTCCCTTATTTCTTCCCCTTTCGAACCCTCCTTTGCCATACTTACCCTTCCCTGGATCACTGACTTACAAGACTACGCAGATAATAGTATGATACAGCATTGTCTACTTATATTTTTTGCAGTTCAGGGCTTGCTAAAGAAGGATAAGAACGACTGTCAATAAGATGGCTAAAGCTGGAAAAAGGAGCAAAGCCACTCTCTTTACTCTCTTTATCGTCTTATCCGTCAAGACGCACAAATCGTTCAACTGTCTTTCTCCAATAATCTTGACGCCGGAAACGTTCTCTGCACGCCACGAGAACTCTGCAGGTTCGAGGTTTCCCAGAGCCTCAGAGGCGGCTTCTTCAACATAATCGATTAGCCTCTTCTCGTTCATCGTCTCCCCGATGGGGTGGTATCCTCTGTCAACCTTTACAAGACCATTCACAACATGAGTGTCCGTTGTAAGAACCTCACCTTCAGTTATTCCTAAACCCTTAAGCCTTAAGAGAATCTTCTCACGAAGATTTGATACCATATTGTTTCCGTCAATAGTCACATAAGCCGCTTCCTGATCACCAACCTTAATCACAATCACGCTTATCCCCCCAGGTCCCATCCCGTCCTTCACGGTGAATTCCTGAGGGTTAACCTTTGCAGCCCCCACTTCGAGGGGTTGTCGCTCGCATCTCAGCGCTTTCTCTAAGGCATTAACCGCCGCATTCCTCAAAGATTCAGATGCCTCCTCTGGATCGAAACGCCCTTGGATACTGTTATGCGCATCAATAGTGATCGCTGTGGCAAGTCCCCTTTTCTCAACTTCACGGGTTATTGCATAGTCCAGTTCTCTCGGCAGATCCTCCATCGTTTCCGGCGCAAGTGTTAACGTAAATAGTGCACAATCTCCGAAGATTTGGCAACTTGCTCTCGCGCCGTCCACTTCTGAACGTATGAAGGGAGTCGCACGGGAATTGAAGCCTTTGAGCTCAGTCATTTCAACAATCTTACCTAGAACAACCTCATTTTGAAACTGTGAGGCTAGGTCGAGGTCATGCCCTGAAATCCCGTGGGGGACAGAAACTATGCACTTAAGTTTGCTCTCTAGTGCTACTTGGATCATGTGGGGCAGGGGGCTACTACCGACGTTCTTGAAAGGTCCAGGATGCATAACCGGGACAATCATAACCGCTTCTAGTCCTTTTCCTTTTTTGAACGCTAGCAATGATACTCTTACACCTCTCTCTTCACCGAGTTTCTCAAAGAAACGTTCAAGGGGCTCGTTCAAGTTCTCAGTCCAGTTAGCTAAAAAAGCCTTAAAGAGAGAAAGCGACCCTGTCTCTAAGACCTTCTCTCCGGTGGCATCCACCGAAGAAATAAAGATGTAGATTCCAACCGCTGAAGCGAAAATCGAAACAATAAAAGGAAGAATGGAATAAGGGTTAAAGCCGAACCCGCTCATTGGCAAAATCGATAAGATTGTCAGAATTAAGGCTGGCTGCAATAAAGCGGAAAAGAAAGCCCTTCCATAGTTGACAGATGATACTGCGGAAAACACGAATAGGCGAAAAGTTAAGACTGTAAAAAGCCCTGCGGAGGCTACCTTGAACCATAAGTTTGGGTTTCCATCACGGGTGGTAACTAGGTTGGCCGCAGAGACGAAGGCATACAGAATCAGACACGAAGGTATAGAAAGGAAGGAACACCGCCTCAGATTAAGAATGGGATCGGATTTCATGAAGACTCTGCTATTCAAGAAATCAGCAAACAACACTGTGAAAAACAGGAATACGCCTAAAAATGGCCCAGAGATGAGGTTAAATAAGGAAAAACTGTGTGAGACCGACGCTATGGTGCCGCCGATGAGGGATATAGCAGAAAGGTACATGAGAATTGTTCTCTTGGATGGAAGTGTGAATAATGAGGAATATCGATCCGCAACACTACTCATTCTAGAGTCGAGCGAATCGCTAGAGACCATAACTGTAGCTCCATGATAGGATAACCTAAGGAATTCAAATAGTTTAGGGTAGAAATGCGCAAACTTACATTACGTTGAGAATTCCCGCACGAAACAATCCCAGTAGTCGGAAAAACAGAATGCCATAGGTACACTATGAGACGAAGACAACAAAAGATAGAAAGATTCGTGAAAACCATAAAAGTATCCAGGAAAGGACCAAGAAACAAGCAATAGGAATAAGTAAAATACTGGGATCGACAGGATACTAACGAGAGATATACCCTCTTATTATCTTCTCCGATAAGGTTTTATCTGTGATCGATGCTTATCTAGCTTTGAGTAGTTTATGTCCGAAAGTTCGCCGCCTATCACCGTTTTCCATATGCTTGAACGGCAGATAGGACGCAAGATCTCAGTGATACTGGACCAATCCTACGGATTCGAAGGGGTCTTGGTCGCCGTCACTAGAGAGCCTCCTGGAATATGGCTCTCTGAAGCAAAAGCTGCCGTGTTGAGGTCCACAATTGCTCGCCCGATACCTCAAGTTGTGAGTAGAGAAGAAAGAAGCGAAATATTCATCAACTTGAATTCTGTCCAGAGAATCGAGGTTCTGCACGAGTAATAAAAACCCTTTTAGCTCTAAACGAAGAACCGGGACGCAATTATGCATACAGCAATGAGAGACACAGCGAAGATCAGAACTATCTCGGGTCTTATTCGTACACCTAAAGTCTCTCCCTCAAAGAACCTAAGTAACCCGGCTCCCGTTGCAGGCATAGGTGCCTCTCTGCGACGCCTCTTCGCCCTGCTGCTCATCTTCTCATTTCCTTTGAACTATAGATCTGTCCTTAACTTATTAATGTTGCTTCAGCTAAGGCTCAAACTTTTCCTTTCCCATCTTCCTATCCAGACATGCCTTTACAAAGCCGTAATACTCAGGCTCAGGTCTGCCCGGCCTGCTCTTGAACTCACCGTGAAACTGTGTTGCAAAGAAGAAGAACCTATCCGGCAGCTCTAGGATTTCTATTCTCCTTCCATCAGGACTCTTGCCTGAAAATACCATGCTGTGTTCCTCTAAGACTTCCCAGTATTCGGGATTAACCTCCCAACGATGGCGATGGCGCTCATAAATCGCTTCAAATTTGTAAAGCTTATGCGCCAAAGTTCCCCCTTTAACGATGACCTTATGAGCACCCAAATGCATAGTGGCTCCCTTATACTCCACATCTCTTTGCTCAGGCATCAGATATATCACCGGGTTGAGCGTATCCTGGTCTATCTCGGTGCTGTTGGCACCTTCCAACCTGCACACGTTACGGGCGAACTCCACGATGGATAACTGGAAGCCATAGCAGATCCCTAGAAACGGAATGTCATTTTCGCGTGCAAAACGTATTGCGCTAATCTTCCCCTCGGTTCCACGTGGACCAAAGCCGTATGGAACGAAGATCCCATCATAACTTTTGAGTGTCTCCGTTTTCCCAGGTTCTTTCTCAAAGGTTTCTGCCTCTATATAATCTATCAAGACTCGGGTTTTACAGGAAGCCCCGCTGTGCCTCAGTGCTTCATTCATACTTACATAACTGTCAACTAAGCCAGCGTATTTGCCGACGAGCGCTATTTTCACGGTGAACTCCGGATTTTCGGCGGATTGAACGAAATCTTCCCAACTGTTCCAGTTAGAGGTTGCTCCTGAGAGATTTAAACGCTTACAGACATAACCACCCATGCCTTGCTCATCAAGGATTAAGGGCACCCTATATATGCTGGGCACGTTATAGGAGCAGAAGACAGCCTCTTTTGAGATCGTACCGAATAATGCTATCTTCTGAAGAACCTCAGTATTAATCATCTCTCTGCATCTAGCAACTATAATATCAGGTTGGATGCCAATTCGTCGAAGTTCATTAACGCTATGTTGTAGGGGCTTACTCTTCATTTCACCGGTCACGTCTAAGACTGGAACGAGGGCTACATGTATGTACAGGGTGTTCTCAAAACCTTCTTCTATCCGCATCTGGCGGATAGCTTCAAGGAAAGGTAGCCCTTCTATGTCCCCAACTGTTCCACCACATTCAGTTAAGACTACGTCGACTCCCGATCGGTCCGCAACAGCCCGGATTCTGCCCTTTATCTCGTCCGTTACATGTGGAATAATCTGGACGCATCTTCCCAGAAAATCCCCTCGCCTCTCTTTGTTGATTACAGCCTGATACACCAGTCCAGTTGTTATGTTACTCTCTTTGGAGAGGTTGATGTTTAGAAACCTCTCATACCATCCAAGGTCAAGGTCTGTCTCTCCCCCATCATCCGTAACGTAGACCTCGCCGTGGATATATGGATTCATCGTACCCGCGTCCACATTCACATAGGGGTCCATCTTTATCGCTGTAACCTTGAAGCCTCGAACCTGAAGCATCTTACCAACCGAGGATGTTACAATCCCTTTTCCAACTGAACTCAATACACCGCCCGTGACGAAAATGAACTTGACCATCAATAATTCCCCGCAACAAATGGCATAGACTGTTTCACTTAAATAAAAATTTTGTTATTTTGGGCATTTGAAGGGTTTTCTTGGTGTTCTTGGTTTTCTTCTTTCTATTTCTTTTAAGTATTCCTCTGCCCATTCTCTTGTTTGTTGTGAGAGGTAGTACCGTTTTGTTCTGTTTATGAAGCATTTTTGTTGTTCAACTGTTCCTATTTCGCATCTCTCTGTTCTGCCTACTCTGTATCTTGTTGGTGTGAAGCCTGCTTGGATTAGTTCACTGCACAGTTTGTCTACGATGTCTATCCTTGCTATGTCTTGCATTACTGTTTGTATAGGTTGGACTTTTACTCCTTTGCTTGGCGGTTTTGTTTTTCCTCCCTCTCCCTCGAACCAGTGGGCTTGTCTCTCCCAGTTTACTGGGTTTCGCCTTCTTTTCTTCATAGGTACACCAGTAGGATTTTAGGATCATCTACGTAATGCTTGATCTTATGCGGGACGAGCTTTAACGCTTCCATTAACTCTCCTTCAGGTATGCATGCATGCCGTATCCTTTGAGGAAGGACTTGATGAAGAGTCTGCCTACGCCTTGAAAGCAGTCTCTCATAGCCTCACGTCATATCAACGCTCCGATTTCTTCTCTACTCACCGGAACACCTATCAGGGATTAGTACCAGATTCTACCACTTCTAGAAGGCCAGAAGAAGAGGAGAAAGGGGCGGAGACAGAAGCAGCAGTATCCCACACTTGGCTTCTGAGACGAGCTTCAACCTCCCTCCGCTCTCCGCCCCCTCCAAATGACAAAACCCTTCCACACCTACAGATGCAACTCATGCAACCACATCTGGAACTCATCCAAAGCAATAACAATCTGGACTAATAAAGGATGCCCCAAATGCAGAAGAAAAAACCTCATAACTCTCCACAACCCTAAATGCCCAAAATGCAACAAAAACCTAAAACCGATAATACAAACCGACAGACAAGACCACTACATAAAACACTGGGAATGCACAAACCCAAAATGCCCAATCCTAAAAATAAAACACACAAAAAACGGAACAAAAAAAACAAAAGCACAAGCATAAAACCTTTTTTTTATAAAAAAGACAATCTTACTAAATACTCTTTTGTTAGATGTCTTACTTGTGACAATGTAAGGGGAGATTAAAGAAAGACTTAAGAGAAAAGAACATCTTTCAATAGGAGGCGAATAGGAGGAGTGCCCTTGAGAATTGGAGTTCTAACGGGAGGAGGAGACGCCCCTGGCTTAAATGCCGCGATAAGAGCTATAGTCAAGAGATGCGATAAATATGGTTTCCAGATCGTGGGGATCAAATATGGCTGGGCTGGTATGCTCAAGCCCGAAACACTTGAGCTGAGATATGAGAGCATAAGGGATACCATCGCAGATGGCGGCACGATTCTAAAAACCTCTAGAACTAACCCCCTCAAGACTCCAGATGGAGTAAAGACTGTTGCCAAAACTTTCAAAGAGCTCCGACTTGACGCACTCATAGCTATAGGCGGAGACGACACATTGAGTGTGGCAAAGGCATTAAGTGAATCTGGATTGAACGTGGTCGGAGTTCCCAAAACTATCGACAACGATGTTTCGGAGACAGACGCTACAATAGGCTTCGATACGGCTGTGAATACGGCCATGCACATAATTGAGAGACTCAGAGACATGGCCGAATCGCATGAACGCGTAGCAGTGGTCGAGATCATGGGGCGGCACGCAGGATGGATCGCGCTTAACTCTGGTCTAGCAGCTGGCGCAGACCTCATTCTAATCCCTGAAGAGCCCTTCAAAACAGAAGACGTTGTGAACTTCGTTAAGAAAAAGGTCGCATCCGGACAAAAGCCACTTGTGATAGTCGTCGCTGAAGGGGCAACGATCGCCGATTACAAAGGACCGGTAACGAAAGACACATCAGTGGACCAATTCGGACATGTACGTTTAGGCGGGATTGGGGAGTTTCTAGCCAAAGAGATAGAGAATGCAACTGGAATCGAGACAAGATCAGTTGCTCCAGCACACATAATCAGGGGTGGACCGCCCACAGCCTTCGACAGACTGACGGCGACAAGATATGGAATAGCAGCCGTAGACCTCGCGAAGGAAGGAAAATTCGGCGTCATGGTCGCTTTGAGAGCCGGCGAAATCGTCACTGTTCCTCTCCCCAAAGCCTTAGCGAAGATGAAAAATGTGAGCAAGAACCTCTACGAAGAAGCTAGAACCTTCTTCGAATAATCTTAACGTCTTCTTTTTCCTTCGAAAAGGTAAAATAAGCGTTCTTGGAAGAATATCTATTGAGGATTGAAGGTAAAGTAATCATTTGAGTAATAGTTGTCCCAAAACCTCTGAAAAGAAGAAAAACGGCACTTAAGAGTGGGGATGGGTTTGTTAGGTTTCCTGTTCAAGAGCTCGAGAAAGTCGTCGGAAAATTCATTACGGAAGGATAGAGTTGCCGATTCTTCTCAGAGACCGTTAGATAGGTTTCAAACACCTTCACAAGTGAAACAGCCTGTCCCTGCTCGGGCAACGTCGGTTGGTCAGATCGAAGAGGAAGTAAACAGCGCACTTAAAGCATTTCAGTCTTCGGTCAAAGAGATAAAGGAAACCACGTTGAAACTAGAGGAGCTTACGAAGATGTTCAAATCGGGCGAGATTCCGGAAAACGTGTATAGACTTGTCATGGACGAATTGGGAGCTCACTTGTCCATGTCAGTCGAGGAGGTATTCAAGCTGAGAGGGACATTAGAGCTGGCTAGGGCTAGGGCTAAACTGGAGTGGGCTAAGGAGAAGATAGGGCTAAAGGAATTAGAGAACCCGGACAGCCAGTCATTGCTGAAAGAGGATGCTTACTTAAGACATGAACTGTATTCGCCTCTATACAAATGGGAAGATATCATATCTAAGATAGATGCGGCTCTATCATCTTTAACAATCGAGGAGGAAGCGTTAATCATTGAACAATATCTATCTTTACTCAAAGAAAGGCTTTCTGCAAAAGCGGGATCGGAGGAAATTGAAAGGGGCATGGCGGTCTGTCAGCAACGTTTGAATTCGATTTCTGAAAAGTGGGCTTCCATTAGGCGAGATAAGATTGAACAGGTCATGAACCTTGAGCTTAAAGCCTCTCAGATAAGGGATGAGGTGAAGGAGGCTGATGTGAGGTTCGCGGTTGGCGAGTTCAATCAAAGTATGTACGAATACAGAATGAGCGCCATGCAGGTATCCCTCAGCGAAAGTGAAAAAGAGATCTCTAACATTCGAAACTACATAGATGACATGGATATGAAGATATTTAGATGCTCAGAGTTACTAAGGGAAAAACCGTGAAGGGCAAAGGAACAGTCATTGTTTTATTCATTCTCTTAGCAGCTCTAAACGTAGAACTAAGCAATCTTCTCGCGAGCCGGTTTTCCGAAGTGTCTATACCTGAGGCACAAACCTCAAGCAAGATCTTTGCAGTAATGAGTCCAGTTAATGAGTACAGCCAGAAAAACGCGGATCCATTCAATGTGACCCTATGGATAAAGGATTGGAAAGCGAAAAACGCCTTTGAGAATCTGAATGTTACCGTATATGATCTGAAAAGAAAACTGGCGTCTAGCAGTCTTTCCAACAAAACAGGGTATGTTGATCTGAAGTTCCTTAACGCTGGATCCTATGTCATTTCAGTTCAGAGTAAGAATCGAACTGTGGGCTATCAAAAGATCAATATTACAAAGTCCGAGAAGATTGTGGTGAAGACGTGGGCTTACGACTTGAACCTAACGCTTCTTAATGAGATTGGGAAACCCTTAGCAAACCATACGGTCTTTCTTTATGATCAGATGGTCTTTCGGGCATCCAAATTTACTATAGGCAGTGATGATGTTAGGCGAACCTCGAACTATACTCTGATGACTGATGAAGTTGGACCTCTGGTCAACCAGACGAAGACCGACAGAAATGGGACAGCCCGCTTTATCGGCGTGTGGAATGGAACCTACAGGATAACAATCGCGGTTAATGAATCGTGGATCGGAGAGTATGTTCTTGGAAAATATGTTCTCAAACTTCAAGAGCCTGCATCTGGAGAATTTATTCTCAAACTTCAGGAACCTACGTCGCTCAAGCTGATATGCTTTAGAGCTAGTTTTGCGCTTAAGTTTATCTCCGAATCTAATGTTCCGTTCAGAAACGCAACAGTATATATACGCAACAGACTTGGACACTTGCTTTTCAAGGATGTTACGAACAGAACTGGATTCGTTGAACATAAGAATCTCTACGTCACTGATGGAGTGTATACGGTTTCAGCCAGGTATGGTAATCGAACCGTCGGCTATAGTGTGATCAATGTAACGAAGACTGAAATATTCACAGTTGAAGGTTGGGCCTACAATCTAACCGTCAGATGTGTCGACCAAGAGAACAAGATTCTGCCTGATCATGTAGTTTTGCTATATGATCAGCTTGTTTTCTATAGCCCCACCAACATTACGGCGGTGGCCAATCGGACTGGACTGCTGGTAAATTCAACTAGGACTGACAGAAACGGAACGGCTCACTTCAAAGATCTTTGGAACGGAACCTACAGGATAAGGGTTATGGGAGGCGAGCTGATTGGAGAACAGACCGTAAAACTTCAAAATTTGGAATCGGTCCTCCTAAAGTGTAACAAGACCTACTTGGTGTTGAGATTCTTCACCGGGGCTGATGAACCTCTCTCAAATGCAACAGTCCAGATATACGACAGCGTGAAGCATCTCATTTTCAAAGACTACACGGATGAGAATGGCTATATCCGTCATGACGGAATCTACCTGGACAACTACACAGTCTTTGCGGAATGGATGGGAACAGAAGTCTGGTCTGGGGTTGTAGACGTTCACAAGGATCGAGAACTGACAGTAAGATGCTCGGTTTTTAGACTTATGCTCCGAGTCACAGACCCGTTTGGTAATCCGCTCCCCTATGCAGATGTGATTCTCAGAAAGAAGATAACCTCTTGGAGGTATATCGGTTCGCCATTAGAGTTGGAGACGGATGAAACAGGCTACGTCTCACGCCTCTTGCCTTCCGGCATTTATGAAGCTTCATACTTCTACGGAATCTATTCATCTATGAATATCATTAACCTCGTCGAAGATTACGGAGAAACTGTGCGCTGTAATGTTCAGCTCAGTGTTTTGTTGTTAACGCTTTCCGTGGCGTCCCCCATGGTTGCCTTGACTCTTTTACTGGAACGGAAAAGGCTGAGAAAGCCCGTCGAAATTAAGAGATACAAGAATATGTTATCGAAGCTAGAATCCATCTATAAGAGCGGTCTAGTGGAATACAAGGTCTACAGAAAACTAAGGGAAGAGTACGAAGCGAAGCTTATGGAACTGGGCGGTAGGGAGATGAGATGAAGTCTTTCCGCGTAATATTTCTGTCGCTTATGATCGTTCTTTCAGTTTCTTTCTTATTTCCATGCGCCTATGGAGAAACAGCGACAGATCAAGAGAGCGAGGTCAAGCTATGGTTGGTTCTACGTCTGAGGGATT
>Ga0315308_1000286_pt1 | contig 27761 bp, 21 predicted proteins | sample TDP3_MG_FD_203078 | JGI IMG/M metagenome (GOLD analysis project Ga0315308, IMG submission 203078) | Freshwater sediment microbial communities from Lake Towuti, South Sulawesi, Indonesia - TDP3 | ecosystem: Environmental > Aquatic > Freshwater > Lake > Sediment | place: Indonesia: South Sulawesi... | reverse complement strand
TAACCGTGATCACGCAATCGTTGAAGGTGTGTACATATGCTCGGAGAAGCCCTTCTTTGTTGAGCGGTGAGCCTAAAGCCTCGAGTAGAGCGAAGTGGACGATGTCAGGCCGCCCACGCTTTTCACTTTGCTCAAGTCTTTTCATGGCTGCGTGATGATAAGAACGGTCTAGAAGGACAAATCTTGGAGGTTTTCGACGGAGTTTGGCGTAACGCTGAACAGAAGGATGCGGCCACAAGCTTTCTGGAATTGTTTCCAATGCTGATTCGGCGAGAATAAGAATCAACATGGTGAGGTCCTTACCGTTTTGTGGTGAAGTTCTATCCAAAATTGGTAATCACGCCTTTCTGACCATTTTTCTTCTGTGCAAGAGAACGTATGTCACCGTTACGGCGATGAAGACGCCTACGCCTACACCTATGACGACTACGTAGATGAATGGAAATGGCGTCGCTGAAACCGTCGAAATCGATGACAGTGTGACGTTTCCGCCAACTAGGATGTTTGCCCATAAGGCGTTCGTTTGCATAGTGATTTTCCCGCCCTCAACTCTGTATGTTTTGTTGTTGAGGACATCGATCAGGTTGGAGCCCTCTGAGTTCGTGAACTCTAAAGAAACGGTCTTTTGCGTGTCGCCGTTATTGTATACAAGAACTGCAAACGGATTTGTGGAGTTGTCCTGGCGAACCAATGCGTAGATGTGATTTGCATCATCCGCCAACAAAGTTGATATTGAACCTGTTCTCAGAACCGAGTAACTCTTCCGTATAGAGATAAGCTTCTTGTAATGCGCCAACATGTCAGAGTCGGGAGATAACCCCAAATCTTGCCAAGGATAGGGTCGCCTGCAGTCTGGATCTGATAGTCCTGTCATTCCAACCTCGTCTCCATAATATATGACTGGCGTTCCTGGGTAGGTCATTTGGAAGATGACCGCCAACTTCATCTTGTTTTTATCTTCGACGAAATGGGTGAGGACTCGCTCGGTGTCGTGTGAACCGAGCAGGTTGAAGGCTGTGTAGAAGGCTTCAGAAGGATAGTCTCTCTGAATTGATGTCAACGTGTAATCAAGAGCGCTAACGCTTAGAACGTTTTCACCCAAAGCCCAAGCCAAAACAGCGTCTCGAAACCTGTAGTTCATGACCGAGTCCCACTCATCTCCCTGCAACCAAGGGCTTGCATCCCCCCAATATTCTCCGACAATGTATCCATTGGGGTTGAGCTGTTTGTACGCTGTTCTGAATCCTTTCCAGAATGTGTGGCTAACGTCTGAGCCTGTGTCAAGGCGCCAACCGTCAACGCCGAGGTCGTTCCAAAACTTTATCACAGAACTATTAGGGTCTCTGTAAACGTAGTTTTTGAATCCATCGACCTCATTGACCTCGGGCATGTTGAGGACACCGCTCCAAGCCCTGTAGCTGTTTGGCCAGTTGATGAAAGTGAACCAACTGAGCCAGGGAGAGGATTGACTTTCAAACGCGCCCATGGTTGGAAAGTCGTTGTCTCTGTCAAACCATTGGTGTTTTGCGCTAACGTGGTTGAAGACGCCGTCTAAGACCACCTTGATTCCATAGTTGTCTAGAGCCTTTGTCATGTTTTTGAAGACCTGCAGTCCTGCGTCTTTGTCGAGGACAATGGTTCCGTTTGCGAAGCGTTTGAGAGCGCCAAAATAGCGGTTTACCGACTTGTAATCGATTACTGTATATCCGTGGTTGTCAGTCGAATCCATAATTGGGTTGAAATAGATGGCTGTTATGCCCAAGTCGGCTAAATATTGAGCCTTGTCTTGCACACCTTTCAAGTCGCCACCGAACCAATCTGCGCCCCATGGTGGACCGACTACAGGAAGCTGGTCCCACTGCATCTTTTTAGCATAAACGGTCGCGGGACTCTGGTTCCACGCCTTCCACAGGACGTCGCCTGAGGCACCGTCGCCCATGGTATTGTTACTTGGGTCTCCGTCTCGAAACCTGTCGGGAAAGATTTGATAGAAAATGGCGTTTTTCACCCAGTCAGGTGTTTTGAACGCGGTGTCGTTGGCTGGGGTTGGAAAAGGCGATTGTTGCTGAACGGCTTGGAGGCTTAAAGTTTCTTGGACAAAGGCGATGTTGGAAGTGGACAACAGTAACAGAGCCATCATAAAAACAGCAATTTTTTTCATGTATGCTCAATTGCCTTTTAGTAGCAGCTATTTCTTAACCCTTACGGACATGTCATCATTTATATGGAAATCATAACTTAATGCACAGTTGTTGGGTGCTTCACAAATAATGTCCGAGAATAGGCAGATTGCATTGCAGCGCGCTCACACTCTCTTTCGTTTGGCTAAGGAGAAGATTCGAGACGAACCCGAGCTGGCTCAGCGTTACGTTGAGATTGCGCGCAAGATTGCCATGAGAACCAAACTGCGACTACCAATTGAATATCGACGCATGATTTGCAGGCACTGTAAAAGCTTTATCTATCCCGGCGTCAACTGTCGTGTCCGCATCCAGCAGAGAAGAGAACCCCACATGGTCATTGCCTGCCTAGTCTGCGGAAAAATTACACGCATACCCTTGAAGAGTAGGAGTAGAAAGAAGAGGGAGAAAAAAACTAGATGATAACATCTAAAATGAAGCGACGAATGAAACGGGAGTGGAGCGCACAGAAACCCACAGTTTGGGTTGGAAAAGAAGGCGCAACTCAACGGATAATCAATGAAATCAATCGGCAGCTAGAACAACACGAGGTTGTTAAAGCAAGGATACATCAGACAGCGCTCAAAGACCAGGAAGCAAAGGACGTAGCCACAAACATAGCCGCCCAAACAAACTCGACACTAATAGACACACGCGGACACACTTTGGTGCTCTACAAAAAAAGAAAAAGAAAGTAAACAATCCATTTTTTAGGAATTGTTTGCGTACTAAAGAGTTCAACCGGTTTGTCTGCTTCTAAAGGTCATAGGATTTTGAACCCCACATAGTGGCGAAATCTCCCGCAAGCCCAGCTCTTTTTCTCTAATTGCACTTGAAGCTCTTCATTGATTTACGCAGACTTCTTTCCTCATTATATGCAACGCTCTTTCACTATGAATGAATCTGAATCCATACTTTGCATAGAACCGTTGAGCAGGAATGTTCTTTCTATAAACGCCGACTTCCATCCACTTCTTAGCCTTTCGTTTAGCGGTTTTCTCAGCGTGACTAAGAATACATGTGCCTATCCCAATTCGTCTACACTCTTTTGTAACACCAAGGCTCGCCACAAGCAGATCCATACTGCCTTCTTGGAAAGCCAGCAAGCCGACGATTTTTGTTTCCAGTTTTGCGAAATAGCAAGGAAGTTTGAGGATGGCATGTGCACGCGTCTCAAAAATATAGAGCATTAGAGATAGGGGAAAGAGAAGCCGGGGAAGGCTCAAAGGTAGTGCGCTGCCTTGGTCGCTATCAATGAGAAAACGATATTCGAGTAGGAGAAATTGGAGACGCTTGATCCCTTTCACTGGCTCGAACTGCAGTTTCCTGCAGAAGACTGGGAAAGCCAAGATCACTTTCACTTCTACATAAGTGGATAACCTACTTAGTTGTATTAGATTTGTCCTAGCATGCACAGACGCATCATAGATATCGGACATGATTCGTCTGAGTTCTACCGCACTTTCCCTTTTTTCTTTTCTGTCATTTTTAAATCTGATTAGGCTCTTAAGATGTCGCTTCAAATGTATCGAACTCAATAGCATCGAATTCTCAGATAATTAGAGCGTGGCTAAGGCCTACATATACAACCATAAATATGTGAACTGCCCACTCGAATCGGGAGTCCATTTGAACCGAGTGCGCCTGATTCATTGGAACGCCCTTGAGGCTGAGAAAAGAGCTACAATTCTGCGGGCTGCTGGCTATGAGGTAGACTACGAGCCGCTGACGCCTAAAGCCCTACGCAAGCTAAGGGACGATCCTCCAAGTGCAGTGGTCATCGATCTGACACGGCTTCCTATTCAGGGACGGGACATTGCTTTGGCCGTTCGACACTACAAGACAAGCCGTCACGTGCCTTTGGTCTTCGTAGATGGTAATCCTGAAAAAGTGGCACGCATCAAGTCGCAACTACCAGACGCGGTCTATACTACTTGGAGTCAGATACATAGCTCACTGGAGCAGGCTATTATTCATCCCCCCACAGTTACTGTTGTGCCAAAGTCTCTTCTTGAGGGCTACTCAGGCACACCACTGGCAATAAAGCTTGGCATCAAGGCGAACTTGGTCGTCGCTTTGATCAATGCGCCTGAAGGTTTCGAAAAGACCCTTGGCGAGTTGCCGAGGGGTGTCACACTGATCAAGCGGAACAGCGGGCGACCTGATCTGACCATCTGGTTTTCAAAATGGCGGACGGACCTGAAAAATAACATCGCACGAATGAGAACCCTGTCTGAAAAGGGAGGACTGTGGATCGTGTGGCCCAAGAAGGCTTCACAAATGCCCTCCGACTTATCACAAGCCATCATACGCAAAACTGGTCTGGCTGCAGGACTCGTTGACTACAAGGTGTGCGCCATCGACACAACTTGGGCAGGCCTGCTGTTCACGCGCCGTAGATCCAAATAGCGCCAAATTCGCAAATATCGGCTATGAAGTTCTTCTATGCCGGGGTGGGATTCGAACCGTCGACCCGCGCCGCGTGAGGGTGATATCCCTTGACCTAAGTTTCCAAGTTCACCCTGAGAAGTTGGACTCAAAGAAAGAGGAATGAAAAAGGCTCACAAATCCCTCAACCTATTTGGATCCTAATAGAGGGGCTAGCTAGCCCTGCGCACACACACGTAAAAAACGCATTTCCACACATACAGTCGCCCCTCTCAACCTAAAAAATAAATAAAAACACAAACATCACATAAAAAGGGGGACATACATAATCATGACACTTACGAACAATCCTCCTCCGAGCATGGTTTATTGGTTAGGCATAGACAAAGTCAGCGTCAGCTTAAACGCCAACAACAAGCAAACACACGACTACGTTTGTAGACCAAAATTCCAAAACACCTTCCCAGAAGTCCTAAGCTTCATACTAAGAACTAAGCAGAAAATTGACACTGAAATAACAAAGGCGACAACCCCTGAAGTGGACGTTTCCAAAGTGCGAGAAATCGACGCTGACGTATGCATCAAATTTAGAATAAGAGAATACAAACCCTGCTTCTGGTAGATGCCACCATGAACCCAATCGAAGTCATGATTCTTGCCATTGTACAAGGTATTACAGAATGGCTACCAATATCCAGCACCGGCCACCTAGCCATTTTGCAAAACATCATGCAACAATACAACCCTGAATGGGTGTTCTTCGACGTTATACTCCACGTTGGCACATTATTCGTGGTTCTTATAGCTTTCCAAAAAGACATCACAAAAATCCTCAAAGCAGTGGCTAAATTAAACTTCAAAACCGAAGAGGGCAAACTCGCCTTGTACATAATTGTTGGAAGCACACCAACCGCTATCATCGGCTTTCTCTTCCAAGACACATTCGAATCCTTCTTCTCCAATCTTCCAGCAATAGGTTTAGCCTTCCTATTTACAGGTGGCCTTCTCTACGCTTCAAAATTCAGAACAAACAAAAACAGGTCCCTAAACTATCTGGATGCTCTGCTCATCGGCACAGCTCAGGGCATAGCTCTTATTCCTGGCGTCTCAAGAAGCGGTGCCACGATTTCCACCGGGTTGATGAGAAGAGTGAAGAGAGAGAAAGCGTTTCAGTATTCCTTCCTGCTTTTCATACCAGCGGTGATAGGGGCAACCATAGGAAAAAGCGTAAGGGAGTGGAAGAACCTTGCAACCGCTGGAATTGATCCTCTGTCAATCTTGTTTGGGTTGATTGTAACCACAATCGTTGGTTACATCTTCCTTCAACTACTATTCAAAATACTTGTTAAAGAAAAGTTTCACCTCTTCGCCTACTACTGTTGGGCGCTTGGCTTGCTAATCATTCTCACCCAAATCTTAAAAATATTCTAAACTGACATTCTCCAAAGTCAAGGTTTCGCCGAGCGAATCCAAGACCAAACATCGTCAACGGTTGGAACACGACTTGCCGACATTTTTCCTTTTTCCACATAGGCATTAGCGATATTGGCAATGGCACGGCAGAGCTGAACCGTATCCTGATTAGCCAACTCTTTCCTAGAGGTTATCCCGACCTTCACTAGCAGTTCTGCATCGTTCACGTTTATGCCCGGCACCATCAGCAACTGAGCCTGTGCCTGCAAGTTGGTCACAGTCTCATGAAGTTCCATAGTCTTTTCAGCGATTGCGGCTGGGTCTGTCTTTAAGAATTGATCCACGGTGGTTATGCCCATGGTCTTCAGTCCTTCTGCTAAACGTGGCTTGACGCCCTTAACCGCTTGGAGTTTGCTCTTGCTTGTCAATTTTGTTTTGGCTGGAGAAAGCGCCTTCTCTATTTTTTCCACACGTTTTCTCATGCCCCCCACTTCGGCGGCTTGTTTCATGACGATGTCTGTGTTCTTCTTGTTCTCCTTCTGAGCGTCTTGTAAGGCTTTCCTCTGTTTCTCTAGAGCATCGTTAGTCTCCTTTCTCGCTTCGCTTAAGCTTGCGTTCATCTTTTTAAGGGCTTCATCGGTCACCTTTTCGTTGTTTTCGAGGCGCCGGAAAAAACCTATTTGCATGTTCTCCAACATGTTTGTGCTCAGAGCTAAACTCTCCTCTACCTTCGAAAGTCTCTGAATCACGTCTGGATCGGCTGGAAGTCCTCGAAACATAAAGAAAAAGGTCAAGCCTAAGAGCATGAACGTCGTTATTAAGGAGACCAAGAAATAGGCGAAGACGCTTAGGCTGCCTAACTTAAGGTCCATAATTGAGAAATCAGCAGTGAAGTCGCCGCCTCGAAGCGTCAGCAACAAAACCGCATTGAACACATTCAACCCGGCGAGGAAACTAAGAAAGGCAGAAACCCAAACCAGCGTTCCTTTTGTCCTTCCAGTGGACATTTTCAAATCCCGTTTTAAATATTATCTCTTTTAGGCTTATGATATTTATCAAGCACCAATTCAGATTCAAAATTCTGAGGTGAAACAAGGAAAAATTGTTCAACAGACCAATAATAATGGGATTTTTGTAATAACTTTTATATTTGCATCTCTTTAAACACTATTCTACATGGAAGAGAAAAAGAGAATCGGCTTTCTTACACTGCTCATCGCAATCGCGGGAATCATTTTCGCAGTCGTCGACGCCGTCGTCTCCGTGACTTACGCGGTTGTTCCACCTGAACCGTCGACCGATTTTCTTGATTTAGTCATAAACGGTCCTGTGTGGTGGAAGATCAACCCTATCATTATCATTACTCTCATAAGTGTTGGAGTCGTCGCGTTTCTGCTCGGAAGCGACCTGAAATTCTCAGCAAACCCCATAAGGAGCTTCTTTGGATTTTTGCGCGTTGCCCTCACGTTCGCTATCACTTCACTTTCAGGACTGGGCGATGTAATGTCGCAGACTTTCATCGAGTTTCTGACTGGAAGAAATCCTCTTAATTGGCTGTCCTATGATTGGTGGTGGACGAGATACATGCCGCTGCCAGCAGTGATAGCAGTTCTTTTCGGGCACAGTGTTCCATCAGGTATCGACATGGCAGTAGCGTCGACCTTGGGCATTGTTCTCTTGACTGTTATGTGGCTTCACTACTACGGAAAAATCAGCTTCACAATAATAAGAGACAAAGTGCTTAGACAATAACTTGCAAACATGCCTTCACTCAATTAGTATTACTACTCTTTGCGTAGTATATGTTCGATGTTGACAAATCAGAGGAGAAGCTCAGAAGACTGTAGGAGCCCTGTACTCTCCATAAATCTCTCGTAGCACGTTGCAGATTTCTCCCAAGGTTGCGTATTCCTTCACAGCCTGAATTATCGGAGGCATCAGGTTTTGATCGCGTTCTGCGTCGTGGCGCAACTGAGCGAGAGCATCCTCAAGTTTTTCTTTGCTCCTTCTACTTTTCAAGCTGTTTAGTTTCTGGATTTGTCTTTTCTCCACCTCCGGGGCAACTCGCAGAATTTTTATGGGCGTCTCCTCTTCAACCGCAAACTGGTTCAAGCCCACAATTGTTCTTTCCTTGTCTTCAACTTCTCTCTGGTGTCGATAGGCGCTCTCAACAATTTCTCTCTGCATGTAGCCTTTCCCAATGACATTGACTGCTCCTCCCATCTCGCCGATTTTATCGATGTATTTCATGGCTTCTTCCTCGATTTGATTGGTCAAAGACTCGATACAGTAGGACCCTGCCAGAGGGTCAACGGTGTCGGCCACACCGCTCTCATAGGCTATTATCTGCTGGGTTCGCAGGGCTATTGTTACAGCCTCTTCACTGGGCAAAGCATATGCTTCATCGTACGAGTTTGTGTGCAACGACTGTGTACCCCCGAGCGCAGCCGCCAGGGCTTGCAATGTAACCCTCACAATGTTATTATGAGGCTGCTGCGCGGTCAAGGCTACACCCGATGTTTGTGTGTGAAAGCGCAGTTGCCACGCTGATGGGTTCTTGGCCTTGAACCTTTCGCGCATAATTTTGGCCCATAATCTGCGGGCTGCTCGAAACTTGGCGATTTCTTCGAGGAAATTGTTGTGGGCGGCGAAGAAGAAGGAAAGGCGGCTGGCGAAGTCGTCGAGGTTGAGCCCTCGTTGAATGGCGGCGTCAACATACGCTGTGGCGTTGGCTAGGGTGAAAGCGATTTCCTGCGTTGCAGTGGCGCCCGCTTCTCTTATGTGATAACCGCTTATGCTTATTGTGTTCCATTTAGGCATGCTCTTGGAGCAGTACTCAAAAATGTCTGTGACCAGCTTCATTGAGGCTTGAGGCGGGAATATGTACATGCCTCTGGCAACGTATTCCTTCAGGATGTCGTTCTGCACCGTTCCGTCCAGCTTCGACTGAGAGACTCCCTGTTTCTCGGCAACAGCAGCGTACATTGCAAGCAGAATCGTGGCTGGCGCATTAATGGTCATAGAAGTGGTCACTTTGTCTAATGGGATTGCGTCAAATAGGGTTTCCATGTCTCGTAAGCTGCTGACGCTGACACCTGCCTTTCCAACCTCTCCTCTGGCCATGATGTGGTCACAGTCATAACCAACCTGAGTTGGGAAGTCGAAGGCAACACTTAGCCCAGTTTGACCCTGTTGGAGCAGATACTTGAAGCGTTGGTTTGTTTGTTCGGCTGTACCGAACCCGGCGTATTGGCGCATTGTCCACAGTCTGCCGCGGTACATGGTGGAATAAACGCCTCTAGTGTATGGATATTCGCCTGGAAAGGATAGGTCACGGTTGTAGTCAAGACCTTCAACGTTTCTAGGCGTGTAGACACGTTCTAAACTAATGTTTGAATCCGTTGTAAACTGTTTCTTGCGCTCGGGAAACTTAGAGAGCGTTTTCGCCAGATTTTCTCGCTGCCAAGCCTCTTCTCGCTCTCGAATCTGCTTTAGTTTCTGCTCACTGAACACGATGTCTTGTCTCCTTTTCGATGATGATCGTTGCTAAATATTCGAAGAGTATCCTATAAAGAGTTGTCAATCAAAATTAAGGCTTGATTTTGTCAGGGCTCTTCGCTCTCTAACAGACCTAACGAAAAAACAGTTTTCGAAGCAGAGCGAAGTCTGAGTTTGTTTTTAGCGAAACTGAGCTTAGAGACGGAGAAGAGACTTTTTCTTAGGTGGTTCTTTGTCTTCTTTCTTTTCTGGCGTTTCTTCTGTCACCGATGGTGTTGAAACGGGCTCGGGCTTTTCAGCAAGCTGTTGTTCCTTCCAACTCTTTCGTTCCTGCGTTCTGCCAGTTATGTGTGATATAGAAATGGGTTTGGTCCTCAGCCCTTTTTGGTCGCCAAATTTTAGGTACTCCCATTCAAAGAGGTCAATTCTCAAACCAGTAAGATGAGACGCTATTGTCAACAGGTTTTTAGAAAAGTTCGGAGCGAGCAAGACAAGTCGCGGCGTTTCGTCGTCGTTGATCTTGAAGTTGCTGTAGTAGAACTTCATCATGTGCTTGACTGTGTCCAAATAGCTTAAGGCTTTGAGCGCCTCGAACAGCATGGTGTCGTCTTCTTGTGTGCTGAGTTGGAAAATCACCAGTGTTCCATTTTCGTCGTGGCAGAGAATGTCGAGTTTTGTTGAAGCGTTTATGGGAATCTGACTTCCTATGACAGTTAGTCCCTTCTCGATAGCGCCTATGTCGCTCAGCAAGATTTGTTCAAGTTCGCGAGCATTTTTGACACTAATCGTTTCTATAGACATTGTATTGTTCCTCGTTGTCTTCATGTATGGGCAAAAATAAATGAGTTATGAACCTCAAATCACGATTTAACATAAATATTCGCCAAAAGAAAGAAATCAACAAAATCTACCTTAAATTTTGTCTTGAATCTGGTCAGTTGTGGAGCCGCTCACTTAACCCTTTTATTTTTTTCCTTCTTTTTGTAGACAGCCATCCAAGGGCTTCCGAAAACCTTCCTTTCTTCCTCGGTGGATTTTCTGTAATCCCTAAACTTTCCTTCCTTATATCTCGTGAAGGGAATCAAAATCGAGTATGACTTTTGAGAATACACATCGAGTCTATTCGAAAAGTACGTTGACACCGTGTATCTTCTTTTGCTTCCAAAAAGCCCAAATCGTTCCACTAATTGCTTCCACTCTTCAGGGTATAGGTTCCTGAATACCACAATGAAGTCGAGCACAGTGAACGTGTCTTTGGGTATGCTCTTGATGGTCTCCTCAATTTTTTGTTCCTCAATAATCGTTCTTGACGCCAATTCGACTCTCCTCTTCATGAATTCTATTACATTTGGCAATTTAGTGATTTTCCTCATAACGGAAATTATAAGAGGTAACCTGCCTAACTTTGTGAAGAAGGCGAAACCATTGATTCCATGGCTTATAGACGACTTGCTTCGATGTATAAAGCGTGCCAAGCCTCGAAGGTTCAATGTTGTCGTCATGCCTGACTTTTTCATCGACCGCCTCGTTACATATCTCGGCGAAGTAGAACACCTATCTCAGAAGATAGCGGAAGTTGCTGAGCGCTTTGGCGGCAACATTCATGGAGTCAAACAGATGGAGTTGAGGGGAGGAAATGCAGCTAACACCGCAGCGGCTCTAGCGGCATTAGGCGTTAGGGTTTTCCCAATCATCAAAACGGGTCCGCTGGGGCTACACATGTTGAAGTTTTATTTGGAACCCTTCGGCGTTGACCTCTCTCATGTTAAAGCCGACGGTGAGGCAGCGTTAACCACGGCCTTCGAGTTGACTCATCGTGGTGAGAAGGTGAATGTCATGATGGGCGACCTAGGGTCTTTGCCCAACTTCGGTCCAAAAGACCTCACAGAAGAGGATTTTCAACTGTTAAGAGAAGCCGACTACGCTTGCGTGTTCAACTGGGCTTCACTTAGGCGTTGGGGCACAGAACTGGCTGAAAGCGTCTTCCGCTACATCAAAGAGAAGGGAAAGGCAAGGACCTATTATGATACTGGAGACCCGAGTCCCAATAGGGATAGTATTCCTAAACTGGTGAAAAAAGTCCTCTTGGGAAAAATCATCGACATTTTTGGAGTCAATGAAAACGAAGCCTTCATGTACGCAAGTCAACTCAACCCAAAAGTTAAAGATCTAAGTAAAAAACTTAAGCATCACGACTTGGCAAAGGAATGCGCCCGAATCTTGGCAAAGCATATCTCGGCACGAGTTGACCTGCACACAAGTGCTTTCGCCGGGTCATTTTTCAAAGACAACGAGGTGATTGTGCCCACCTTCAACGTTTCAGCCTTGAGGTCGACAGGCGCCGGAGACGCTTGGAACGCTGGCAACATCTTCGGCGATGCGCTTGGACTACCCGACTCTTGCAGATTAACCCTAGCTAACGCGGTAGCCGCCTACTATGTTTCCAGCCCCACAGCGGAGCACCCAACGTTGCTCAAGCTTGTTGAGTTTTGCTCCATTCAGCAACGATAAATACATCTTCTGTTTTTAAGAACTTGCACTTGAACACTGAAAAGAAGGGTGGTGAGAAGATGAGTGAAGGTAAACTTGCACAATTTTCAAATCAAAAATATCTTAACATTGAAACCTACAAGAAGAGCGGGCAAACCGTCCAGACGCCTGTCTGGTTCATTGAGGACAACGGAGTGCTATTCGTTCACACGATGTTAACCTCGGGCAAGGTCAAGCGTGTGCGTAAAAATCCTCATGTGCGCGTGGTGCCGTGTAGTGCCCAGGAAAGCCGAAGGGTGCGTGGATTGATGGTGAGGCTTACTTCGCGGATGCCGCTGAGTCAGAACGGGTGAATCAGCTTCTTAACCGAAAGTATGGCTTCTCAAAAAAGGTGGGTGATTTTTTGGACAAGTTTAGAAAGAGTAAGCGAGTAGTGATTGCAATTCGTATTTGACTGAGAGGCTCGTTTTAACTTGGTGCTAGTTTTTTGATTTGCTCCTCAAGCTTTCCTAGTGTTCCTAAGCGTTCTGTCATCTCGTATTTCAGTATCTGGAATGTTTGGGAGGCAACTGGGTCACGACGGTGCAAAACCGACAGGTACAGGCTTATCATGTCGGCTGTGAAGAGCAGAGAGAAAATCCTCGCTAAGGCTGTCTGACCCTGCGCATTGATTTCAATCACCGACCTAGCCTTCTTGAAGAATTTTTCCTTCAAAACCTCAATACGAGTCTTAACTTCTATAGGCTCTTCTGGTCCACGCAGCAGCATCAACGTGTAATGTTTGATTATCTGTTTGGAGGCTTCCCACCCCATTATCTCGTTGTGGTCGAGCTCGGGAAAAACATCACATCTGGCTGGAAGCTTGCAGTTCTCGTTGACCTGGGTCTTGAAGCGCAACCCCACGCTTCGATACTGACTGTAAGAGTAGATGACTGGAACGGTTCCAAAGATTTGAAAAGCCGCCTTCTTAGCGAAGTTTTCTTCGAAAGGCGCTTCGATAGCATATTCTGGTGTGAGTTTGCTGACTCTGTCAGTGGCTTCACTCATCTCTTTTTCAACCTTATCAGGGGACAGAATTCCCAGCTTAGCCAATAGATATGGGAGAGGCGCGAACAAGTAGGGAAAAGAAACTCTGGCGGCAGCCATCTTTGGAAGACCGATGAGAGGCAAGCCCAAGGCTTGGGTGACTCTCTGCAGGGCTCCGTCTGACGAGATAGAAATCATTTTGCAACCCCTCTTGGCAGCGTCTAGCATGCAACTCAGAGTTTCTTCGGTGTTCCCAGAATAACTAATCAAAAAGACTAACGTATCATTGTCGATATAGGCTGGAAGATGATAGCTTCGAACCGCTTCCATAGGAACTTTAGCTTCGCCCTCAGCCCAGTCCTTGATCACATCTCCAGCAATAGCCGAGCCGCCCATACCAGCAAAGACAACCCTTTCAACACCAGCATAACGAACAATGTGGCGACCAACCTTCACCTTCTCGGGCAGACTGAAAGACTTGACATTTTTAATCGCCTTTTTCAAGTTTTCAGAAAACGACAGCTCATCCTTGAACGAACCACTCGGGTCTAACGCTAAAATCGCGTTCTTGTCGTCTAAAATCTTTTTTGCAGAAACTTTTGGCACCATGCTTTCTCACCCTTCATAACAATGTTCTGAGTGGAACAGTAAGAGAGGAGTTAAAAGAGCATGTGTATATTAAGCCTACTTCTTCGGGTCCCAACTGAAATCTGTTAGGTCCCAAGACTACAGCAGATAGTTGTTTAACACTGGGAAATCTTTGTTGAATTAACAAAGTTGCCTCGTCTGATTTGTGGCACAACAAAAATCCTCTGTGGCACCACAACTAGAGCTCGCCTGTTTCTCTTGGGTTTATAATCAGAAAGACTGAAAATGAAGAATGGCAAAGACTTTAGATAAACAAAAATTTTAGAAGAGCAGGTCTTTGTTTATCCACTCTGGATACCACTGATAAAACTCTGGCGGCTTCGCCTGCTTCAAGCCCTTGTAAGTTGCCTTAGCCAACGTTATATTTCCACGTCTATCCTTGTAGAGTTTGACCAAGCCTTGAGTCTCAAGAGCTGTTAAGAGTTGGTTGAGTTGTTCGTCGCTCACGCCTGCCAGTCTTTCTTTCATGTCGTTTCGGCTCATGTAAAGCCCAGGATTTACCCTGTAGTCTTCAGCTAAAACCATCAGTAGAGTCTTCTCGTCGACTTCTTTCAGAACCTCTGGTTTTGGTGTAGAAACAGGTACGCCCAGTTTGGGATGAATGTAGCGATGGGGCATCTTCAACTCGTCAGCCATGGTTCGTAGTCCTTGACGATACAATACCATGCGCATGACTTCGCTTGTTCCCGCGCCCAACTGGTTCACTTTGGCGTCTCTCATGAATGTCTCAAGAGGATAGAATCTTGTCCAACCGTCTCCACCCATGACCTGCTGAGCGTCAATCACCAATCGCTCATATGCTTCAGAGGCGTAGAGCTTGGCTAAAGTTGCCTCCATGACTGCGTCCACCTTCAAGTCCATAAGATAGGCTGCGTAATACGTGAGCAATCGTGCAGTTCGCAACTGTGCCAACATGTCGGCAATCTTAAACTGGTTCACCTGAAACTCGATTGTTGGTTCACCGAATTGCAGACGCCTCTGCGCGTGACCAACGGCGTACTTTATGGCTTCACGCATTGGACCAAGCATGCCAGCAGCAAACAGGTTGCGCTCAAAGTTTAATCCGTCAACCACGACTTTCCACCCGTCTCCCTCAGCACCTACTCGATTTTCCATGGGCACTTCAACGCCATCGAAACTCAAGTAACCGTTAGGCAAGCCCAGCCAACCGCCCAATTCGTTGATTTTCTCCACGGTGAAGCCTTTCATTCCCTTTTCCACAATGAAGGCGCTTAAGTGGGCATACTTTGCCTTGTCTTCGGGGCGTTCGCTGGTCTTCGCATAGACGCAGTAGATGTCGGCTATACCTGCGTTGGTTATGAACCGTTTCTTACCGTTCATCACATAAATGTCGCCTTCACGGATGGCTGTGGTTTCAATTCCAGCTGCATCTGAGCCAATAGAAGGTTCAGTTATGCAGATTGCGCCCAACTTGCCCCTCGCGACTTGTGGTAGCCACCTCTTCCTCTGCTCCTCATCGCCAAACTTGAGCAATTGCTCCACTCCAGCAAACATAGTCACAGAGTAGGCGCCGGTTAAAGCCGAGCACACTCGGGCTAGTTCTTCAGCCACTATGCAGCAGCCCGTTACTCCTGTCTCAGTACCACCGTACTTCTCTGGAATAGGCGCCCCGAACCAGCCTCTTTTGGCAACTTCTTTGATGAGGTCTGCTGGAAACTCCTGGGTCCATGCCACTTCTTCACCTTTGGGCAGGTTTTCGTCTGCAAACCGTTTGGCTTCTTCAGCCAGCTTCTTCTGTTTCTCGGTCCACCAAGGATACGTTTCCATCATGCTTGAACACCAACCTTGCGTGTGAGACTATCAAGTAACTTCAAAAGCACTTAAAACTTACCCAGATACGCACATCGAAAATTCTATATAATCAGAGGCTGGTGTGAATTTTGAAAGAAGGGTTTGATGTGGGTGTAATCAAAAAAATCGAGAAGAGAGACGGCAGAATCGTTGATTTTGACTCCGATAAGATTGCCGAAGCCATTTGGAAGGCTTCTAGAGCGGTTGGCGGCAAGGACCGGACTCTCTCAGTTAAGCTTACAGAACAGGTTGTGGAAAAGCTGGAGAAACAGCTCAGGGCTAATGAGATACCGACCGTCGAACAGGTTCAAGACTTGGTTGAGAAAACTCTTATAGAGAACGGTCAAGCCAGCATGGCGAAGGCTTACATCCTCTATCGACAGAAACGGGCTGAAATAAGAAAAATGAAGCTGTTGCTAGGCGTGGTCGACGAATTAAAACTACCCTTAAACGCCATTCTGGTTCTTGAAAGACGCTACTTACGCAAAGACGAAAACGGACGCGTGATAGAAACAACCGCTCAGATGTTTAGGCGCATAGCCAGAAGTTTGGCAGAAGTGGAGAAGCAATACGGCAAAAGCGACAAGGAAGTTGCCAAATGGGAAAACGAATTCTACCGAATAATGACTAACCGACTCTTCATTCCAAACACTCCAACCCTAATCAACGCAGGCACAACTTATCCTCAACTCAGCGCCTGCTTTGTCTTGCCTGTGGAAGACTCCATTGAGGGCATATTCTCTACCTTAAAGGCCGCAGCCATAATACACAAAACAAGCGGTGGAACGGGTTTCGCTTTTTCTAGGCTAAGACCTAAGGGCGACATCGTTAAGAGTACAGCCGGCGTGGCTTCTGGACCCATCTCATTTGCCACGGTTTTCGACACCGCAACTGAGGAGATGAAGAAGGGTGGTAAACGACGAGGCGCAAACATGGGTATCCTGCGTGTTGACCATCCAGACATAATGGACTTTATTGTGGCTAAAGAAAGGGAGGGAGTGTTACGCAACTTCAACATCTCTGTGGGCGTGACAGACAAGTTTATGGAAGCGGTTGAAAAAGACGCCGACTTTGAATTAATCAACCCAAGAAACGATCAAGTTGTCAAGAAGCTGAAAGCGAGGGCCATCTGGAACCTAATCATCATGATGGCTTGGAAAAACGGTGAGCCCGGAGTGGTCTTCCTAGACACAATAAACAAGCACAATCCAACTCCACAAATCGGGGAAATCGAGGCTACAAACCCCTGCGGAGAACAACCACTCCTCCCATATGAATCTTGCAACTTAGGAAGCATCGACGTCAGCAAGTTCGTCAGTGAAGAAGGCAAAATGAATTGGGATGGTCTGCGAGAAACCGTGGGATTGGCAGTGAATTTCTTGGACAACGTGGTCGACGCCAACATCTACGTGCTACCTGAAATAGAAAAAATCACGAAAGGTAACAGAAAAATCGGCTTGGGCGTGATGGGCTTCGCCGACATGCTCATCAAAAGAGGTATCAAGTACGACACAGAAGAAGGCTTGAAAGCCGGAGAAGAGTTGATGAAATTCATAAACGACGAAGGACACAAAATGAGCTCAGAATTAGGCGAAGAGAAGGGCAACTTCCCAAACTTTCACGGGAGCATATGGGAGAAAGAATGGAAAGCAATGCGCAACGCCACGACAACTACAGTTGCTCCCACCGGAACCATCAGCATCATCGCCGGCTGTTCACAGGGCATTGAACCCCTTTTCGCCATCGCCTACGTTCGAGAGGTTGCGGAAACACTTGGGCGTAGCTTGGTCGAGGTTAATCCATTGTTTGAAAGCATTGCTCTGCGCGAAGGCTTCTACAGCGAGGATTTGATACGGGAAATATCTAAGCGCACATCCATACAAGACGTGAAAGAAATTCCAGAAAACATACGCAGACTGTTTGTGACGGCACACGACATCAGCGCAGAATGGCACGTGCGCATGCAGGCGGCTTTTCAAAAATACACAGACAACGCTGTGTCGAAGACTATCAATTTTCCAAACTGGGCAACTCCAAATGATGTCGAGAAGGCGTACATGCTTGCCTACAAGCTCGGTTGTAAGGGGATAACTGTTTACCGTCACGGAAGCCGCGAGGTACAGGTTCTGAGACCAATAGAAAGCGAAGGTGACGTGGCAGACTTTAGCCGAGTTTGTCCAACATGCGTTTAAATGGTAGACCATAATGAGGGGATGGAACCAGAGGGTTTATTTGATGGAAGAGTTTGAGGAGAAGTTCATTAAGCCCATTGTTAATGCTTCCTACCCAGCCACATTGGCAGCTTTGAGCTTAACGGTTTTGCAGGTTACCGGTATCGGAGGCGCAGTCCCTCCTTCTTCATTGAGGATTACATTATTGTCGGCAGCTGCGGCGTTTCTCTTGTCAGCCTTCTCTGTTTTCTTTTACAGCATTTACCCAACTCGAAAGAAGCTTTGGACAACCACTGCAATAACATTTCTTTTCGGATTGTTCTGTTCCGTTATTTCAGTGCTTCTTCTGTTCATTATATGAGATTGATGAAGACAAAGTTGCTTTACACATTGGTAGTTTCAGATGAATTATTCAGAATGCCGCTTTCTATAATTTTGACTTATTGAATTGAAAAGAATTATCAAAAGCCTTTTCAAAGACTTAGTGATAACCTTAAGTGGTTTATGATATGTCCGATGCGTTAGATATAGAGGCAATTCTGCGTCAAGCTAAGGAAAAGGAAAGAGAATATGAATGGTTAGGAGCCATTGACTCTTTCAAAAAAGCCTTAGGCTCAGAAGGGACGCACGCCTATGAACAAGCACTGCAAGTTGAATCGAGAACTCTTTCGGTTGCTGCAGAGACTTGGGAAAGAATAGGCTTTTGTTATAGTCGGGCTTCCACGCAGGTTGAAGACCTAGAAGAATTCAAGAAACTCAGGCAACTAGCAGTGGAAGCTTACCGAAGTGCTGCCAAACTATTCGAAAAGGAAGATAGCTTGAAGAATCAGGGGAAAAGTGCACAATGTAATGCCATCGCCGAATATGTACTTTCTTGGCTGGCGTCTAGCCCTTCAGAGAAAAAAGAAATGCTTGATGAGTGCCTCAAGTTTGGAAAAAAGAGCTTAGAGGCATATGAAAATGCTGATGACGAATTGAATTACGGAAAAATGAGTAACGACCTACTGCTTTGTCTCCTCGAGAGATTATACGTTGCATCTGACTGGAGAGAAATGAAAAATTTCGCTCAAGAAGGAATCAATTGTGCCAACAATGCCATCTCAGTTCTGTCAAAGCTTGGAAACAATAGTGAACTCTTGCGCACATATTTCACGGCGAGCCTTCAAAGCTGGTATGCAGCAAACATTAGTGAGCAAGAAGAAGAAAGAAAAGAACTTGCGCGAAGAAGCTTGAGCTACTCAGAGAAAGCGTTAGAGCTTTCCAAAGAGGTTGAAAACGCTTATTACACCGCTATGGCAAACTGGGCGGCAGCCTTCTGCACCCTTCTCTTCACGGAAAAAGTTGAATCCTCCCTGGAATACGCGCAAGAGATGCTGAAACAAGCGATGATTGTGAGGGATAATTACCTAAAGGGTGTTGCGTCTTATGCCCTTGCTTTTGCAACTAATTGGATGATTCTGAGGGAAGGAGACCCCGACAAAAAGAAGGAAGGACACCAAAGGATCGTTAAATACGGTGAAGACGCCATACACTATCTTCAGTTGGTCTCACAGGATTTCTTCATAGCAGAAACCTGCTTGTTCTATGCGGAAAGCTACTCTTCTCAGGCACGTGACGTTGAAGCCAGTTCAGAAGAAAGAAGGGCCTTATTTGAAAAAGCAGTGGAAACTGGGCGTAAAGGATTAGAGCACGCAACCCGTTCCGGTTCCCCAGATGCCACGGGTTCTGCTCTTCATGCTTTAAGCAAAGCGCTGCATTTCTATTCCAATCTTGAAGCTCGAAAGGATGAAAAGAGAAGGTTACTTGAAGAAGCCTTGGCTCATAGACAAGAATACAACAAGATTGTCGAAAGAGCTTTTCCGTCCAATGATTGGATCAGTGGGCATGGCAAAAACTATGAGGGTCTAATAAAGGCTGACTTAGCTAAAGTAGAAACAGATAAAGACAAAAAAAGAGTTCTCCTTGAAAGCGCTGTCTCGAATATGGAAGACGGTGTGTCACGCTGCCGAAGATGGACCCTGTCTCGTCCTGTGCCAACGCTCATAGCAGCTGTCGGCACATTCGAAGACGGGTTTGGAGGAATACTGAATGAACTTTACCTATTAACCGAGGACAAAAAAATTCTGAGTAGAGCAATCGAGATTTTCGAAGATGCTGCTAAAGAATTCAAGAAGGTTAACCTACCAAGCCGTGTGGCAGAGTCCTATTGGAAAGTTGCAAGAAATCAAGACCGTCTCGGTCAGCACCAGAAGGCTGCGGAAAACTTTGAAAACGCGTTTGCGGAGTATAAGGTTGCTGCTGAAAGAATCCCCCATTTTGGTGATTTCTACCTAGACTATGCCACTTACATGAAGGCTTGGAGTGAAATCGAACGAGCTAATTTTGCCCATGAACATGAGAAATACGCCGATGCGATGAAACATTACGATAAGGTCGCAGGCCTTCTTAAGCAAACAAGATTTTGGAGCTACATGTCTCCAAACTTTCTTGCATGGTCACTTCTGGAACAGGCAGAAGATTTGAGCAGAAAAGAAAACAGTATCGAGTCTATAGAAGCTTTCAAGAAAGCAGGGGAACTCTTTAAGGAATCCAAAGAAGCTTTTGAAGAAGAGATCGGCGAGATCAAAAATATTGATGAGAAGGAAAAGGCAACGGAACTTAGCAAAGCCTCCACGCGAAGAAAGGACTACTGTCTTGCGAGAGTGAGTGTAGAGGAAGCGAGAATTTATGCTCGAAAAGGGGAGTATGCCGAAAGTGCCGAGAAGTATGATTCAGCCGCCACTAGTTTCGAGACGATATCTGAGGCAATGGAGACGGAAACTGAACGAAGGGAGATAAAACCTATTGCCTACATGTGTCGGGCATGGCAAAAAATGGAAATGGCGGATGCTAGGGTTTCGTCAGAACTGTACCGTGAAGCGTCTGAGCTGTTTCTGAAAGCAAAAGAGTGCACCACAAAAGACAGAACAGACTTGTTGGCTTCTGGTAACAGTGCTTTCTGCAAGGCGTTGGAACACGGAACTAAATTCGAGGCAACGAGAGATAAAGATGACTTCTTAAAAGCAAAGCAACATCTTGGAAGCGCAGCAAATTATTACTCGAAGGCGGGCTTTGATAATGCTTCAGTGTGGACAAGTGCCACGGAGGTATTGTTTGATGCCTATAACTACATGATCGGTGCTGAGACTGAGGTTGATCCAGAGAAGAAGATGAAAACCTATCTCCTCGCAGAAAAGTGTCTGGAAAGGTCAGTGAAGCTCTACGAAGCGGCCGAGTACATTGGTAAAAGAGACGAAGTTCTTAGGACCTTGGAGAAAGTTAAGGAAAAACGGGAGTTTGCGTTATCTTTGGGAGAGTTGTTGACTGTTCCTGGCGAAGCATCGAGTACCAGGGTGATCTCTACACCGGGTATGAGTGTGGAGGAGCCGGTCGGCTTGTTAAAGTTTGAGCGTGAGTTTATTCAGGCAAACTTGATTGTTCCGAAAAAGGAGGTTGTTGTGGGTGAGGATTGGGGCTTGGAGATTCAACTTGCAAATCTTGGAAAGAACGCCGCCTTTTTGATCAGGGTGGAAGAGGTTATTCCAGAAGGATTTGATTTGATTGAAAAACCTGAAAAATGCATAGTTAATGATGGTGTTCTTAACTTGAAAGGGAGGAAATTGGCTCCTCTTGAATCGATGGAAATGAAGTTGTCGTTGAAGCCTAGAAAGAGGGGAAAGTTCGTGTTCACTCCTAAGGTTCAGTTTATGGATGAGGCTGGGGAATACAAGTCCTGCCAGCTTGAACAGGTAACCCTCACTGTTAAGGAGCTGGGAATTCGAGGTTGGTTGAGGGGGCAAGGTTAGAGAAATTTAGGCTATTTATAAATAAAGTCTGAGACAACTCCGTGTTAGAAATTGTTGTTTCAATAAGAAAAAACTTACTTTGGCGTCTTATCATGTATTTCGCACAATGTTTTAAACAAATTTCAAGGTATATTGACGAGACCAGCACAGCTGCTAAAGGAGATGTTCCTGCACGTATGTATACTAACTCCATAATATCCGGCGGTCACAATAGAGGATTTTTCCATAAGTGTTATTTCCATGGACTTAGTTATATATATTCTAATTATTCGGAGAGAGGAAGTTGTTGAGGAGAATAGTTTCTGGAATAATATTGACGCTGTTGTTGATCAGCGTGTTAGCAGCGGTATTTTCAGTTTCTAATGTTCAGCCTTCTAAGGCAAAGGAAACAGTGAGCATTGAACCAGATTCACCTGGTATCCTCTGGGTGGCAGCAACAGAGTGGAACAAAACATACGGAGGAACAGGCAACGACTACGCCTGGTCTATGGTTCAGACAAGCGACGGAGGATACGCAATAGCAGGCTACACACGATCTTATGGTGCTGGCTTGAAGGATTTTTGGTTAGTTAAGACCGATTCGTCTGGAAACAATCAGTGGAGCAGGACATACGGAGGAACAAACGATGACGAGGCAAGGTCTGTGGTTCAAACGAGCGACGGAGGATATGCAATGGCAGGTATAACTACCTCCTATGGCTGGTATGATTTCTGGTTGGTGAAGACAAATTCTCTTGGAAACATGACTTGGAGCAGAACATACGGAGGAGCAGACACTGATGATGCGCGCTCTGTGGTTCAAACGAGCGACGGAGGATATGCAATGGCAGGTATAACTACCTCCTATGGCGCCGGCTGGTATGATTTCTGGTTGGTGAAGACAAATTCTCTTGGAAACATGACTTGGAGCAGAACATACGGAGGAATAGGCAACGACAATGCTTGGTCTATGGTTCAGACCAGCGACGGAGGATACGCAATAGCGGGCTTAACTACCTCCTATGGAGTTGGTGGCTATGATTTCTGGTTGGTTAAGACCGATTCGTCTGGAAACGAGCAGTGGAACAGGACATACGGAGGAACAAACGATGATGTTGCCTATTCTGTGGTTCAAACGAGCGACGGAGGATACGCATTGGGAGGCTACACTCGCTCCTATGGCGCTGGCCCACAGGATATGTGGTTGGTTAAAACCGATTCGCTCGGGGACGCGGAGTGGAACAAAACATACGGTGGAGCAAACCCTGAGACTGCTTGGTCTCTGGTTCAAACGAGCGACGGAGGATACGCATTGGGAGGCCTCACATTCTCCTTTGGTGCTGGGAGCTCAGATTTCTGGTTGGTTAGAACTGATTCGTCTGGAAACAAGCGCTGGGACAAAACATACGGAGGAACGAGTAACGATGAAGCCCATTCCGTGGTTCAAACGAGCGATGGAGGATATGCATTGGCAGGCCCCACCGCCTCCTATGGTGCTGGCAACTGGGATTTCTGGTTAGTAAAAACCACGCCTACACCAATTTATATCCGTGCTGATGGCTCGGTTGACCCTGCAACAGCACCAATACAACGAAACGGAGACCTCTACACATTGACCGACAACGTCTTCAGCGATACTCATGGAATTGTGATTCAAAGAAACAATATGACGTTGAACGGGGCAGGCCACAGTGTTCAAGGACCAGAAGCCGGATACGGCCTAATCTTAGCAAGTATAAGTAATGTGACGATCAGAAACATGACCGTCAAGAGCTTTTACTATGGCGTAGTCGGCAACGCGACACAGAATAGTGTTTTTTCAGGTAACAACATAACAAACAACAGCTATGGCATCAGGTTGGATTGGTCTTCAAACAATTCATTCTATCACAACAACATCATAGACAACGTGGTTATTGTTTATCTGTATAACTCCGCAAATGTTTGGGATGATGGCTATCCCTCTGGCGGCAACTACTGGCGCCTCGGCAACGCCACCGATTTATTCAGAGGTGCTTACCAGAACATAACTGGAAGTGATGGAATAGACGACCAACCATTCATTCTTAACGGAAGCAACAGAGATAGGTATCCACTGATGGGCCCGTTCGGTCCTTCAACTATGATAGGCGAGAACATCACGGTCTTTCCCACAGATGATGTTGGTTTGATCTTCGAAAACGTCACGGGAGAAGGCTCCACAACCGTAACCAGATCCGGAAGCGGTCCAGCGCCTCCCTCAGGTTTCGAATTAGCGGGACAGTACTACGACATCCAGACAACGGCCACTTACTCCGGTGGAATAACGATCAGAATTATCTACGATGATTCAGGCATGACCTTGTGGGTGGAGGCAAACCTACGACTGAGGCAGTGGAATGGCACGTCTCTCCAGTGGGAAGACATCACTTCGCGTGTTGATACGGAAAATAACGTCATTTATGGAGATGCTCCCCACCTATCAATATTTGGAACCACAGGCATAGTGCCTCTTGCTGCAGACGTCGCAGTTGTGAGCGCTACCGTCTTAAAAACAGTGGTTTGCCAGGGATACAAGGCAAACATAAGCGTAGCCCTCAGGAATCAAGGCAGCTCCATTCTAACCTTCGATTTCTTCGTCTACGCCAATAGCACGGTGATAGACTCCCGAACAGTCTCAAACCTGGCTCCGAGCGAACAGAGAACCTTCGACTTCGTGTGGCAGGTTGCCCCTGATTTTCCAAAGGGCGACTACACCGTGCTCGTTGGCGACAATCTGATAAGCTGGATCAAAGTCGCCATGGCTGGTTCCGTCAACGGCGACATCAAGGTAGACGGAAAAGACATAGCCCTAGCGGCTAGAGCCTTCGGCAAAAACCTGGGACAAATCGGATACGTACCCAACGCTGACATCAACAACGACGGAAAAAACGACGGAAAAGACATAGCCCTAATAGCCAGAGAATTCGGCAAAATCGACCCATAACGATCACAACTTCCTTTTTTTATTTCTAATGACACATTAGCTTTGTTAATGGTTAAGAAAGAAATCTTTGAAGACCCACCTTACAGAGCTAGAAAGTATACAAGAATCATGAAAACACCAGCTAAAATAAGGATTAAGGCAAAACGCGTAAAACCTCCAGGCTTCCATCTATCTCTCCTGAATTCTTCATCAGGACCAATAGTGTCTTTATGATAAACAGTCTCAGCTAAAGCTGACAGAATCGCTGCTTTTACGCTCCAGAGATTTATTCCTCCCCTGCCCAACAAGAATAAAGCACCTAAAATGAGAAAGACTATGCCTTCAAAGAAAAGAAAATCAGTTGGCGAATAAATTCTACGTATAATAGAAAACTTCAAAAGCCCTACATCAGACAAAAGCCAAACGTTAACGAAGTAAAAGGCTACAGTAATCACTACCGAAATGCATGAAAGAAACATTAGATTTACCGAGGCCTTACTCCTCTTCACGTCAATCACCTAAAGACCTAGGGCAAAAGAGATATTTTAGATTTCATTAAGCAAAGTTTTCTCATAGAAGTCTCATCCTTAGATTATCAATGCACACCACCACCAAATGACTTGATATGAGGATAAGAATCGATACGCACGCATAAAGAAAAGAACCGCAGAGGATGAGGAAAGTTTCATTTCTGAGCTAGGAAAAACACTAGGCAGACATATGCGTACTGTTAATTGGGAGAAAAAATGGGGGAGAAATCAAAAGTCGCAGAACGGTTTTTATTTGGTGAAGTTAGAGACTCCCTATACTTGAATGAAACTGAAGGAAAGACGTTTCCTTACAGGGATTGCTATGTCCCGAAAATTTTTTGCAAACCATTAATAGCTTCTGATAGAGGCAAAATTAAGGCTTGGAAATCTGGCGGAAGATCTGCTCTTATCTATTACAAGGGGGTCTGGTACGATATCGAAGGAGTGAGACCTACTGGAAAAGAATGGGAACCTGGAGTTCCCGAAGGCGGAGACAAAAAAGAAGAGGCTGAAAATGAATTGAACATCGGTGCCTTATTTTTTGAGTACGGGGCGAGAAAGAAAATTCCAGCTTTAATGAAGCCAATTTGTCTTTTTGAGTACAGTAATATAAAATTCCAAGGAAAACCACTTTGTGCTCCTGTTCTTCAGTCTAAGGGTGATTATAGATTAAACAACTTGCTTGGAGATTATTTAACTGCTGCAGGAGAAGCTTTTGAGAGGTTGAAAGCTGATTCGAACAGGGACGTAAAGATAGATCGAATTGCAACTAACACAAAAAAGAGATTGACCAACAAAATTGGCCTATGGGTTGGTTTTTGGTATCGTTGTTTAGAAGAAAATAACTATCTTTGGGGAACGAACTATGTGCAAAACGCTGATGGAACATATAACGCAAATTCTAATGCCGGAAATAATAATCTAGCCGCTTACAGACTGAACAGCGGGGTGGCAATTGGCATCAATGACCTAAATGGTTACGTGATTCCAGATCAAAAGAAGAGGAACATAGAAATCGATAGAATTAAAAAACGCTTATCAATTTGGGAAGGGACGCTTCATCTTTTGAAACATGGAAAATCTGTCACCAACATGTCCCAATATCAAATATTACAGACGTGCGCATCAAGATTGTACACAAAGATAACTCCACCGACAGGCATAAACTATTTTCAAGAAGTGCTTGGTTATGATCCTCTTCGGGAAATTGAACTTCCCGAAGTAGACGATTTGGACATAATCAGATGTTTTAACGATGGAAGAAACGGTAAGAAGCCTGAATTTATAGATGAAAAATATATCACTGACATGAAAGAGTTTTTCTGACTTGAGGAGCGCACCCTCCTGGTATCCTGTTACGCTTATGTAATTTCTGCTCTCAACGTCACGCTATACACTAGGGGCTTGCGCACGCGCACCAACCCTGAAGGAGCGGAGAGAGAAATCTGCGAAAGACGATTATCTTGAAAGAAACAATATGCAGGAAGGAAAAAGAAACTCTATCGTGCCACAAAAATAGATGAGAAAGGCTTCATTGGTGAACCGAAACTTTTCTGTTAGATCCCAACAGACTAGAGGTTTCATTAAAACTCAAATAAATTCTCCCCGCCGAAGCTCAAAACAGACCATCTTTTGTTGTCCGACAAAGAAAATCCATTGTCAGACAAAACAGACGCGAGACAAAATCCTACACTGAGCCGACCGAAGCTTAACCTATTTGGATCCTAATAGAGAGGGCTAGGTCAACCGTGTGCAAACACACGCTGTGTCTAACTAAGCCGAAGCCGCAACCTTCTCCTCAGCCTCTTTAGCCTCTTCCTTCCTCTGAGCTTGATCGTTCTTTTTTCCTTTAAAAAAAATCTTCTTTCCCTTCTCTGCCTCTTCATTGCGGAGTATCGGCGGAATCAACTCATTGCAGAACGGACAGATGTTAATTATCCTCGGGCGATCCGAATGAAAATCCAACATTCGAAGAGGCTGAGCGAACACCCTATTACAGTGAGTGCACTTAACCAAACCTCCCATCCTCTGTGTCTCGCTCGGAGGCTCGAGTTCTCCGAGCGGAGGAAGAGGCGAAGGAACCACCTTTTTCTCACCCTTTTCACCCTTTGCTTGAATCACCTGAGGTGCCTGAGGCTTGAGAGGTCTTGTATGTATATACTTTCGGTAAACGTAGACAAAGCTAACCACGGAGAACACCGCCGTCAAAACCATCAATCCTTGGACGACCCTCAGCATCGTCCAGTAGGGACTAGCCCAATCATAACTGAACTGCAAACCATAGTTATACAATGTGCCATGCACAATTTTATCGAGCAGAGTTAGGCTGTATGCTGCAGAAGCGGCTGCCACAAGAACCAGAACGGTGAACAGAAGCAGTTTTTTCATCAATCGCCCCCTCGAGCCCTTCCAGCGTTTTTTCTAGCCTTCAACTTGGTTTTCAAGCTGCGCCATAGAGGAGGATAATTCATAAATCCTCTTGATTTCACCGCACTCTTGACACTCAAACGTCTCTTCAACCTCCCCCTTTCTAGGACTTGAAATGCTCACCAAGACATGGTCAGTCTTTCTGCCACACTTCTTGCAGCGCAGGAAGACGTAGGGTCTATAGATAGGAATAGTCACGGTTGTAACCTCGTTTTTGAAGGCTTCAATGATATTGTTGTCAAAAAACCATTAAAGCATTATGAACCCAAAATACAAATTATCATAAACCCATCCACCTGCATCAGAATCAGAACAAACATTGTCGCTTCGAAAAACCAAAAATGAAAAACTCAAGATTTCCACATTTTTTCGTCTCCAAGCGCTGCGTCTTAAACGCTGACTCTTATATT
>Ga0315308_1000285_pt1 | contig 27795 bp, 28 predicted proteins | sample TDP3_MG_FD_203078 | JGI IMG/M metagenome (GOLD analysis project Ga0315308, IMG submission 203078) | Freshwater sediment microbial communities from Lake Towuti, South Sulawesi, Indonesia - TDP3 | ecosystem: Environmental > Aquatic > Freshwater > Lake > Sediment | place: Indonesia: South Sulawesi... | reverse complement strand
TGAACAGCAAAACGACATAATTGAAACCGCAAATAGGCTTGGAATAAGCAGAAAGGTTGCTTGTAAATTCGAGTTTGTGCCTGAAAAAGAACGCATTTTACACTATGCAGCGGCTGACGCTTGCATCTTCCCATCCACATATGAGCCTTTTGGAATAGTGAGCCTAGAAGCCATGTCGATGGCTAAACCATTAATTGTAGGAGCACAAGGCGTGGTGGGCTTCAGAGAACAAGTCATTCCATCTGGGCCGGACCAAAACGGTGCACATGTAAATGGCGGGAATCCAACCGACATTGCATGGGGCATAAAAGAAGTATTATGCGATTCTGATAGAGCTAAAAAATGGGGAGAAAACGGTAGAAAACGAGTGCTGCAATACTTTACATGGAGAAAGGCCGCGGAACAGACTCTACAAATATACGAGATGCTTCAACACCCGCAAGAGCAAGGGGAATATCGCGTAGTAGATTTGATGGAGAAATTGACAAGAACATAAAAAGTGGGATTGTTAGGTTTTTCTAGCAGCTGCCTTCTCTAATGCTATAACACCTGGCAGTTTTTCGCCCATCAGAAACTCGATTAATGCTCCGCCTGCAGTGCTGACATAAGAAATTTTCTTGGCCAGTCCAAGCTCCTCCAAAGCTGCTATTGTGTGGCCTCCTCCTGCAAGCGAAAACGCTTTTGAGTTTGCGATTTCTTCGAAAATTCTCTTTGTTCCATAGACAAATTCGCTGTTTTCGAAAACTCCCATCGGTCCGCTAATCACTATTGATTTGGCTTTCCGTATTATCTCACCATAATTTCTAACAGTTTCTGCACCGATGTCAAACATTGGGTAATCAGTTGGCATTTTCTCAACGGAGATTTCTTTTCTTTTTCCGTTTACTTCTACGGCAACGTCTGCTGGAACCTTAATCTTGTCTGGATGCTTTGCTATTAGCTCTTTTATATCTGGCACTAAGCCCATTAGCTCTTTTTGTTGAAGGAAATTCATGTTAGGTTTACCTAAGTCGAAGCCCTTAGCCACAAGGAAAACGTGACCTACAACTCCTCCTGTCAGCACGTAATCCGCTATGCCATTGTCCAAAACGTATTTGGAAATTTTAAGGGAGTCGTCAGCCTTAGCTCCTCCGAGAATGTATATGCACGGTTTTTCCGGGTTTTCTAAAACTTTTCCTAGGGATTTCAGCTCCCTCTCCATTATGCGTCCCGCAACGCTTGGTAGTACCGCCGTAAAGCCCACGATTGAACCATGTGCCCTATGCGCAGCTGCGAATGCATCATTAACAAATAAGTCGGCTAGTGGTGCGAGCTTGCTAACCAGCTCGGTTTTTGCATGCTCTTCAGGTGTTCCTTTATTTGTTTCCGCTGCAAATGTTCTAACGTTTTCCAGTACGAGCACTTCGCCGCTTTTCAACTCCTTAATTGCCTTTTGTGCTTTCTCTCCGAAAACATCATTCACGTACTTAACTGGCTTGCCGAGAACTCTACTGAGAATTTCCGCATGTTGCTTTAATGGTATGAAATCCGGGTCACCTTGTCTTCCCTGATGCGCTAAAACCACGACTTTTGCACCTTTCTCCTCCAGCTCTTTAATTGTTGTTTCACCATGTGCTCGAATTCTCGTATCGTCGAGAATTTTCTTAGTTTCAGTGTCAATGGGTGAATTGAAGTCTACTCTAACTAGTGCCACTTTGTTTTTGAAATCAAAATCGTCGATTGTTAAAAATTTAGCCACACTCCCACCTACTTATGAGCAGACGAAAGTTTTTGAAGCGTTGAAGAGGTCATTAGGGTTCGCTGTTTAGAAGCCGGCTTTCTCGCCGACGAGCTCGATCAGTTCTGCCATTCGGCAAGAGAAGCCCCATTCGTTGTCGTACCAAGCCAGCACCTTGACCAGGTTGCCGCCCGTGATCATAGTGCAGAGGCCGTCAACGACCGCTGAGTACGGGTTATGATTTACATCTATAGATACGATAGGATCCTCGGTGTAGTCTAGAATATCTTTAAGTTCGCCCTCAGCAACCCTCTTAAATGCGGCGTTCACCTCTTCTTTTGTGGCGTCTTTTTCAAGCACCGCTGTAAGGTCCACTACGGAAACGTTCGGAACAGGAACTCGTAAGGCGATTCCGTCCATTCTTCCCGTGAGTTCTGGCAGTACAAGAGTGGCTGCCACAGCTGCGCCAGTGGTCGTGGGTACGATCGAGAGGGGAGCCGCTCTAGCCCGACGTGGATCCCTATGTACCAAGTCTACGAGCCTTTGGTCGCTTGTGTAGGCGTGCGCTGTCATCATAAGTCCGGCTTTCACGCCAAAGTTATCGTTTAACACTTTGGCTACAGGTGCTACACAATTGGTTGTGCAGGAGGCGTTAGAAAGTATATTGTGTTTCTCATGATCGTATTTGTCTTCGTTGACGCCTAGGACTATGGTTATGTCGGGGTTTTTGGCTGGAGCGGAAATCAGTACCTTTTTGGCTCCTGCTTGTAGGTGTTTGGAAGCGCTTTCTCTGTCGGTAAACAAACCAGTGGATTCCACTGCCAAGTAAACGTCTAGGTCTTTCCAGGGCAGCTGAGCTGGGTCACGCTGGCTCAGGACTTGCACTCGTTTTCCGTCAACAACTAGGGCGTCTTTTTCAACCGTTACACCAAAGGGTGGTCTACCGTGCACTGAATCGTACTTTAAAAGGTGCGCCAGTGTTTTAGCGTCGGTTATATCGTTTACCGCCACAAAGTCGATGTTGGCTTTTCTCTCTACCGCCGCTCTGTACAGAAGTCTTCCTATTCTTCCGAATCCATTTATGGCTACTTTTATTGCCATTTTATTTCACCATCATCCGCTTGTGTTGGAATTATTAATGAGGTTTCCCCTAATTAATTTTCCGACCGAAGTTTAAAGGAAAGAAAGGGCGTGTTTAGCGGAGTTTCATTAGAACCATTTCTGCAGCCAAGACCAAGGGCTCCCAAGTTTCACATAAAGGCGGTGCATAAGCAGTGTCTGCCTTTGCCAATTCCCGCACTGTCATCTGCTTCTGTATGGCGAAGGATATGGCGTTTATACGTTGAGTTACTTCCTCTCCGCCGATGATTTGGGCGCCAATTATTCGCTGCGACTCTTTTTCAACAACTAATTTTACTTTTATGGGTAAAGCGCCTGGATAGTAGTCGGCCTTTGTCTTTGAAGCAATTGTTCCAGTTATGGTTTCAATTCTGGCTCTTTGGGCAAAGGTTTCAGTTAAACCTGTTACGCCAACATCAGTGTCAAACAGCCTTGTCACCGCCGAGCCCAAGACGCCTGTAAAAAGCGCGTAGCTGCCTGCAGCGTTGATTCCAGCCACTTTTCCTTGCCTCACAGCCACTGTGCCTAATTGCGGCAGGGCTGGTCTCTGAGTGACTATATGTGTAGCTTCTGCACAGTCGCCTACTGCGTAGACGTCTTTGATGTTGGTCTCCATTCTGGCGTTTGTTTTTATAGCCTTTGTTTCTCCTAATGCTATGCCAGCGTTAGCGGCGAGCTGAGTGTTGGCTCTCACGCCGAACGCGCTGATAAACAAGTCTGCATCAATTTGTTCGCCTCCTGCAACTATTCCTGTCACTTTTTCGGCTCCAAGAAACTCTTCAACTCCCTTTCCCGTCAGGATGTTTATTCCTTTCTGTTGAAGCATTTCTTGAACTATCTTTGCCATATCGGCGTCAAGCATTAAAGGCAGGATTTGGGGTAGCAATTCGACAACCGTGGTCTTTAAGCCTCTTTCATGGAGAGCTATAGCTGTCTCAAGACCAATTAGGCCAGCTCCCATGACCACTGCTGTTTTTGCTTCGTTTTTGATAGCCTGGTCGATTTTTTCACCGTCTTCCAGTGTTCGGAGAGAATGTATGCCTTGTTTTTCCTTGCCTTTTATTGGCGGCATGAAGGAGCTGGCACCTGTGGCTATGATTAGGCTATCGTACGGGATGGTTTCGGTCTTGCCAGCCTTGTCTACGGTTTCAACAGTCTTGTTTCCGGTGTTTATGGCTGTGACTTTGGTTTCGGTTTTGAGGTTCAACTTCATCATTTGATAGAAGGCTGGGGGAAAAACGATTAGACTCTCGAAGCTTGGTATTTGGCCGCCTATCACGAAGGGGAGTCCGCAGCGAGAGTAACCAGCATTCTTTTCTTCGGTTATTAGTGTGATTTCGGCTGTGCGGTCTGTTTTCCTCGAGGCTGAGGCTGCATCTACACTTGCGGCGTGTGCGCCAATTATTACTATACGTCTCGGCATTTGTTCGCCTTCTATTTTGTCAAGCTTTTATGCCATTCAACCGCCTGGTTAAAGTTCATCAAATTAGCTAATTCTGCTTGTAGATTTGATGGCTTTATCACTAGTAGCCAGCCTTTTCCATACGGGTCTTCGTTTAAAAGTTCGGGTTTTGACTGAACTTCTGCGTTTACTTCTTCTACTGTTCCGCTTACTGGCGCAACTAGGTCTGAAACAGCCTTTACAGATTCCACTGTGCCGTAGGGTTCGTTCTTTTTCGTTGTTGTTCCGGAGCTTGGCAACTCCGCATAGACGATTTCTCTGAGTTGTTTTTGAGCGTAGTCTGTAATGCCCACGCGAACCTTGTCGCCTTCAACTTTCAACCATTCAAAATCCTTTGTATAGTATAGGCCTTCGGGCACCTCGTGTCCGTCTACTTTTACCATGTTGATTCACCTTCTAGTAGTTGTTATTCTTTCATATTTTAGCCTTTAAAAATTAACTGTTTACAGAAAACCTTCTGCTCTAAAACTGGGCGAAAACTTGTCGGAAAAGCCTATTGAAAAGCCCTAAATTCTGGAGGAAAACTTATTGTTCTTTTTCCTTCTTCATTTCTTGATAGACATAGTAAACTAAACCATGTGAGACGTATCCATTCAAAGACTTCTTTCTTAACCATGAACAAAAACAAACTATAGAACAGAAAAAAACTATCAATCTGTGTTTGACAGATTAAGAAAAAGTAAAGGTGTTTAGTTGATACGGTGGACGCAGGTCAATTGCTATAAGGACACCTAACGATGCTTCGTTGGTCTTCGTCTTTCATACCCTTCGACTTTTGTTCCATTCTTTTTTGTATAACCAGATACTCTTTCCTTTTCTCCTAGAGACTCGGGAAAAGGCTCTTTAGGAGGATAGCGACTAGAGACCCAGGTTTTGCGCCTTGAATCAGTCATGCTATCACTTTCCCCGTAGAACGGAGACAACCACCACCTTAATAAGAGTTCTCTAATGTGTTGATATCAACCCTGTTTTTGATTATGATTCCAATCTATGAACCATTAGAAGTTTCTAAGTGTGAGAAATAGGGAAAAGTTATAGCAGAACGAAAAGACTAATCAGAATTACGCATCAGGCATAGAACTTTTTTTATCTTGATTTTATACAATAAAAGTACTTGTTGTTTTCATTCCATTTATAGGAAAGTTGTGTTGGAAATATTGCATTTGCCTTTAAGAATTGGAACATATCTACTTTTTCCAATGTGAGCGTTATCGAGAATTCAGTTGTGATGTTTTCCCAAACTTGGAAATAAATCACTTTCTGACTTGAGTCACCTTTATGTAGCACGAACTTGAATTTCACAGTAAAATTGCCCACTTGCTCATACGGCAATTCTGTCTGGTCTGAAAAAGTCGAATTGTGGAAAGTCATCACAAGATAGAAATCTCCATCCATGCCACCACCATTCTTGCAATAAGCAGTAATGTGATTCAAACCTTCTACAAGAGTGTCTGGTTTCTCAAGCCAATAATCTATAGAGGCTTGATAAGTCTGAATCGCTAACGCAAGGCTGACAACCGCTACAATCACCGTTACGATGGTAGCAAGTATTTTCACCTCTCTTGAAACCATTGCTTACACCAATCTCCAAATCCTATGAATACTAACTTTTTAAGTTTATGTCAAAGTCAAGTATCCCACTAAACTCAGACCACCAAGCTATTAGAGGTATCTTGAAAAACTCAGAACAGAAAGAAGGAAGAGAATTTGACCAAGTTTCTATTGAACTTTTAAGTATGTTGGGTTAGTTATTATCATTATAATACTGAATGAAATGAGCAAAGGAGATGAAAAATGAAAGAAATTTTGTTATTGTTTGGAGTTACGCTGATAATTTCTGGTGTATTCTATTTAGTATATCCAGTAATTTATCAAGCCACTACAACTACAACAACTACTAGGTGGATTTATCCGCAAAATCCCTCTCTTCCACCACCTCTTCAACCTCAACCTTATCAAAAAACTGAAACGGTTACTGAAACAAAAACTGTATTCAACGTACAAAATCTTTTACTAAACTTGATTCCTTATATGGTATTTTCTTTATTTGTAGTTGAAAAAATACAGAGGAAGAGAAGAAAAATTTAAAACCTCTTTACTTGCTAAGAGATTTTGAGTAAACTTTACTATTTTATTTTAAAGTCTCTTAGAGATTTGTACCTGGTACAAAATATTCAAAACTCAAATTATTTTTGAAGTCTTAAAAAGTTCCCTAAGGAACTTTTTGCTGATTTTTCTCTTTCTGTTCCAGTTATCTTTCTAGTTTTGTATCTTTCAATTCCAATTATTTTCTACTTCTTTTTGAGATATAGAATTCATAAGAGGTTAAAGACCTAAAGTAGTGGAAACACCTAGCTCTAGGCTAATCAGTTTCTAGTGTTTACCTGCTAAAACTAGGCTTAGGTTCTGAGGTAATAAGTATTTGCTCAAATTCCTCCAAGAGGAAAATCTCCCACCGCACTTCTCTAACTCCATGAGCTAAGCATTTGTATAGCCAAACACCATAAAAGGGAATTAGTTTGCTCTACTAATTTGGACTGAACTAGCGTTCCCTTTTACCTTCCATGTAATCTTCAACCCACTGCTTTGCTATAGAGTCTGGCACTTGAATTGGTGGATGTTTAAACGCGTATGAAGATATGCTGGTGAGTGAACCAGCTATTTTGCGGTCTAGGGCTAGTTTTACGGCTCTTATCACGTCGATTACTACTCCTGCGCTGTTTGGTGAATCCTCAACTTCAAGTTTAACAGTTATTGTTAATGGTCTATCGCCAAATTTTCTACCCTTAAGCCATATGTAGCAGATTTTTTTGTTTCCTAGAAAAGGAACATAATCCGAAGGTCCTATTCTTGTGGGTAACTCGTATGGAACAAGACTTTTAACGGCTTCAGTCTTGCTTATACGTTTAGTCTTTAAACGTTCTTCAACGGTCATGTTTAGAAAATCGGTGTCGCCGCCAAGATTTAGTTGGTAGGTTTCGTCAACCATCACCCCTCTATCTACACAAAGTCTAACTAAGTTTCGATGCAGGATAGTTGCGCCCAACTGACTTTTTACGTCGTCTCCAGCTACTGGCAATCTCTTCTCCTCGAATTTTCTGCTCCACATGGAGTCTGAGGCTATAAATTCTGGCATACAATTTATGAAGGCGCATCCACCATCTAAAGCCGCTTGAGCATAAAAACGCGTGGCATTCCAGCTTCCAACAGGCAAGTAATTAATAAGCATCTCTGCGTCTGCCTTTTTCAGGACTTCCGCAACATCTGCTACTTTAATTTCCTCATCATTGTAAACGTTAAAGGATCCTTTCATATGCTCAGCTACGCCGTCAAAGATTGGACTAGGAGAAACCTCCACACCCAAATGTGGAACATCTGCAAATTTGGCGCAGCAATTTGGCTCAGTAAATATGGCTTCAGCCAAATCCTTTCCAATTTTCTTTTTATTAACTTCAAAAGCAGCCACAAATTTTACGTCCTTTATATGATATCCGCCAAAATTAACATGCATAAGTCCAGGCACAGTGGCGTCTTCTTTTGCGTTTTTATAGTATTCGGTTCCTTGGACGAGGGCGGATGCGCTGTTACCTACGCCTACAATTGCTACACGAATTTCTGGCAAGCCAAAACCCCTCTTATACTGGTTGGTCAAAGCTTTAGGAGCCGTCTGCTCTATAACTTTTTCTAGAAACATGGCAAAATTAAAAGGGAGCTTTGAGGCAAATATATTCAGAGAACCTGGTGGGCATTCATGGATGAAAGTGAAGTAATTGTAAAATTTGAACCCTTTAAAGAAATCGTTGTGATGGAGCGCAATTTCTTTTCAACCCCTGACGATTTAGCAAGATTTACGTCAGTCATTGCTGGAGGCAAACTTGCAGGGCTATACTGGGCTGAAGGTGTAGTATTTCTCTATTCCCCCCTTCCAGCATCAACAGAAATAACTGCAAAAGCGCTGCTTGAAAACAAGCGGGTTTATTGGACTTTTGTTGGTTACTCGCTTATGCCAAAATATCAGCCAACAATTGAAACGAAGGAGAAAATAATTGTTCCAGTCATAGATACATCTTCTAACCCAATGTTTAGAACAGTTGCAAGATGGTTAAAGGAACAAAAATAAATCTCATGCAAATAATCCACAACTTTTTATATTCATTATTTAAGGCGTTTACCTAGGGGTTCTGGCTCATTGAAAATATTGCGTTTCAAAGGAAAAGTTTTCTCCGGAAGTGGGGAAGGAGCAAAATTCATCAAACTTCCATGGGTAAAAAAACAGATACTGGAAAAACTTGGTTTTGCTCCATATCCCGGGACATTAAACATAAGACTAACAGAGAACGGCGTCAAACTTAAAAAACTGTTAAAGAAGGCTAAATCAATAGAAATTTCACCGTCCAATGGTTTTTGCCGTGGAAGATGCTTTAACGCATATTTAATGGATAATCTGAAATGCGCAATTATTATCCCGGAAATTGCGAACTATCCAGAAGATATAATAGAGGTTATAGCACCAATAAATTTGAGGGAAAAATTTCAACTCAGAAATGGCGATTTGGTTGAGATCAAAATCATGCTTTGATAGATTTTACTGTTTCTGTTTGTCTTTCAGAAATTTTTGCACATAATCTTGTAGGCATTTATTTTTCTTTAGGTAGAGACCGTATCTCACAAGGGCGTTCATAGCTCTTGCAGCATCTTCCGGTGAAGAATAGGCTGGAATGCCAAGCTTGTCAAATGTGAGACGTGTGCGCAAGGCCATTTCTGTTTCTCCAATATCGCATGCCACAATTGGTTTGTCATATTTGCTGGCAACTTTTGCCACTTTGTTGATGTAATCTTCTTGCAAGGCAGGAACATGATGTAAACCAAGCAATATTATGCCGCAAATTTCAGGATCTTGAAAGACTATTTCTGTTGCTAGTTCGAACATTTCAGATGTCCCTGAACCAGTTATGTCCACAGGGTTCAGATTTGTTGCAAACTTTGGCAGTCTCCCTTCGGCTTTCAACTTCTCAAATTTTTGTACAGTTTTCTCAGAGAAACGATTAACAGTCAATCCCTTCAATTCACATTCATCAACAGCCATGATGCCTGGACCACCAGCATCAGTAATTATTCCTATGTTTTCTCCGGCTGCTGGCGGCTGCATCGCTAACGCCTTGCCAGCATGAAAGAACTCATCCATGTCCGTTGCTCTGAAAATTCCAGTTTGCGCGAAAACAGCGTCATAAATTTTGTCTGAACCAGCTATGGCACCTGTATGTGAAGCTGTAGCCCTTCTTCCAGCCTCTCTTTTTCCTGTTTTAAGAGCAACAATGGGTTTTATCTTTGTAACTTCCTTGGCTACTTCTAAAAAATCTCTTCCAGATTTTATGTCTTCAACATACAGTAATATTGCCTCGGTTTCCTCGTCATACAAGAGATAATGTAGCATTTCCGCCTCATTCACATCGCATTTATTACCAAAACTTACAAATTTACTGACTCCAGTTTGTAGCCCAGCCAAATAGTCGAGAGCCGCAACCCCAAATGCTCCACTCTGAGTGACTATTGCTATGTTTCCCGGCATCGGCCGCGGGGTTGCAATAACCTCGTCTCCGGTCGTCAAAATTTTTGTCTCTGGCAGAAACAGCATGTCTACGCCTGTTCTTGAATTGTAAACTCCGAGGCAGTTGGGTCCCAAAACCCTTATTCCAGCTTTTCTGGCTGTGGTTACAATTTTATTTTCGAGTTCGTGGTTTCCGATCTCACTAAAACCAGAGCTAATTATAACAATAGCTTTCACTTTTTTGGATGCCGCGTCTTCCATTATTTTTGGTACAATGTTCGCTGGAACAACGATTACAACTAATTCAAGTTCTACCGGAATTTTAATCACAGAAGGATAGCATTGGAATTCTAAAATAGAATCTTCATTTGGGTTAACTGGGAAGATCTCTCCTTTAAAAACGCCTCTTCTATTGTTTTCGACAAAATTTTTGAGAATCACGTGCCCTGCCTTGTTTATCTTTTTTGTTGCCCCGACGACGGCAACTGATCGAGGGTTAAAAAAGGAATCTAGTTGTTTGATTGACTGTTTCATGCGCGTTTTCCCCTTTTGCTTGTCCTAACAATAACTATGGGTTTATGTTTTACTGTCTCAAGCATCTCCCAACTCACCTCAGTAAACTTAACTTTAAATTTTTCAGCCATATCCCACACGGTTCTCCCAGCGCCAAAACCTCTTAAACGATTTGCAACCTCAGCTATTTTCAAGGCTTTTTCAGCGGATATTTTGCATCCAGCCACAGCTATTGGTGTGGCTCTCCTTTTAAGCTTGAAGATTCGTCCAATTACGTAAGCAACAAATCCACCAAAAGAATGAATGCCCTTAATCGGTTTTGGACGTGGAGTAAAATGGAAATTTCTAAAGGAATAAGTTTTATCAGTGTCCACGATCATCACGAAAACTTTCTTTCGCAGGCTTGACCATATCTGTCTGCGTATTTTTTTGGCTATTTCATCCGCATTATTCAAAGGTAAACTTACGTAGGAATATGCTAAATTGCTTCCATCAATGCCGCCTTCAGAACCAAACATCAACGCTTGCAAAAGACCAGCCTGCTGTAAGGCAACTTGTTTATGGCGGCTCCCCATCTCCAATGGATACTCCCGTAGTCGTTGGAGCATTCTTTCTCGAAGATGGCAAATTTGGCCCAGAAAATAACCCCAAACTATTCGCATCCAATACGTAGAAATCAACTTCGCACTTAAACCCGGCTTAACGTTTTCCTCATCAACAATGTTATTTAAGGCTGTTGAAATCGCCTTTTCTGATATAACAATAAAATCTCCATCGGCTATTTTTCCTTTAACGCTCTTAATTGCCTCTTCTAAGTAATTTTCTCCAGGTCTCCAATATTTTGTGGTTATAACTAGCACTTTATATTTAGTCATTTAAATCGCGTTAATTTTCCGGGATGTGTTATGAAACCCCCTATAGACTTCGGAATCGCTCCTTTATCTCTTCAACATTGCACTCTGGCGGTTTCATTTTCCCCTCTGGACAATACCCCAACTCAACGCATGATGGCCCAGCATTTTCAAACAGTGCAGGTGCAGCTTTCTTCGCTTGCTTAAACATTTCAATTGCAACTTCTCTTATTTCCCATTGGGAACGCGCGCAACATCGCAGATTGAAAAAGTGTCTTAGTTCACGGGCGTTCATGGTCACAATTATATTTGTTTTGGCAGCGTTTGGAAGAATAAACCTTGCATCCTCTTTTGGAATTCCCAAATTCAAAAGCTTCTTGTAGGTTTCAGAGATTTTCTCCAACATCCCATCAAAAATTTTCTTTGCTTTCTCGTTGTCTGAGACGCTTGGCGGCGTCACATATTTTTCTAGTGTATCGTAGGTGACATAGCGTTGGCTCTGCTGCGTATATGATGCGATGCGATGCCTAACAAGTTGATGCGTCATGGCTCTGGAAACGCCTTCAATGCTGAAGGTGAAGGATGCATGTTCAATCACTGAAACATGTCCATAACCAGCGACTCGCTTAATTATTCTCTTAGCCGTCTCCAAATCCATTCTCTCAAAAATTTCAGAGGGACTTCCGCTCCTTGTTGATGTTAAAGCTGCGGCTCCGCACAAAAGTTCGGCATCCGCCGTGTAACGGAGAAGCTTAACCTTCAATTTTAAACCTCACCCTTCACTTTAGTATGAAGGTAATAAATTTGCTTTGTGCAAGAGAGATTGGGAGAAAAAGACTTAAAATGTCAAGGATAAAGAAAGCCATCGACTACATAAACGAGCTATGTTCAAGCGAAATTGCAAAGAAACGCTTGCTTGGAAATAAACTGAAAACTCAATACAATAAATGGACAAAAACCCTTAATTTGCAAGATTTCTTAACCTTCAACGAAATTATACAGGAAAATAAACCTGAAATTGGCGTCGCACAGTTTTTCGGAAAATTCCGTGCATACACATTTGAAGAGTACATTTATCGTTTAATGCAAGCAAAGATTTGTGTTCCGAAACCTTTGCAATTGTTTTGGGGAGAAAAATGCATTGTTTGGCGTGAAGGTGGAAAAGAACATGTTATGAAATTTGATGTTTCCATAGGCAAGAAATTAAATCATTTCGTTGAACCCGTTATTGTTTTTGACGCTAAAATAGAGATGGATTCTGCAAGGTTGAAAACGGCTTTAGCTTCTTTTGCTATTCTGAAGCATTGGAACCCTAAAGCTAAATGTCTCTTGGTGTATGTGGTCAAGGAGATAGACTCCGCCTTATTAGAACTGGCCAGTTATTGGATTGATGGGATTTTTCAGCTCAGCCTCAAAAAGGATGACACCACACCTTTCCTTAATTATGTTGCTAAGTGTCTAGGCTAATGTTAAACACGGGCATAGATGCGGTCGCTTGTGTATCTTCCGCTTTCCATTTCTCCTTCTATTTCGTGCAGTAGCAATATTCGTCTAAATGTAGGCGGATGCGTTGCGAACCAAGTGTTTATTTTTGACCATGTGGATTTGGCTTCTTTCTCCATGGCTAGTTCTAATTCTCTCTCGTCAAGCACTCCATCTTTGTCCAAGTCGTATTCCTCTTTTTTCTCCATTATCGACTGAATCTCCTGTTTAGCCATCGCTGGGTCTTCTATGTAGAAGGCTCTGGCTCCGGATGGCGGTTTCGGCGAAAGCGACAACCCATAAGTAATTTTTGCTAATGCGCTTTGTAAGCTTCGTGGCGAGCCCGTTACATAAGCAGAATAAGCATCGGCGTAATGCTCTCGAAGTCTGCTAAGCCTCATCGCACACAAAAGCGAAATTATATAGACTATGTAGGAGATTATTCCAACAGCGAAGAATGCAGCTCTTATGCTGCCCTCTTCCTTCTTCCTTGATGAACCAGCGAATCTTGCTGCTGTCCATGTTGACCTTGCAATTATGTAAGCAATTAATGGTAATGCAGAAATAACAGTCATTATAATGTAATCTTTATGTTTTATGTGTCCTAACTCGTGACCGATTACACCTTTAACTTCGTCCTCGTTAAGGTTTCTTAAGAGTCCTTCATGAACTGCTAGGGTGGCATCGCTGGCTGTTCTGCCGAAGACAAAGGCGTTTGGCGTATTGTCTGGAACTATGGCTAGTTTTGGCATTGGTATTCCACTTTTATCTGCCAGCTCTTTCGCTGTGGATTCAAGCCATGGATTTTCTCCGGGTTTTAAATACCGCAGGTGTGTTGATGCTCCAACAACTGCTGGTCCGACAAGGTATTGGAGTAGTATGAAGATGATTGTGCCGATTACAGCATAAAGCCAGTGAAGCCCAATAATGAACATTATTGCCGACAAGAATATGGCAAATATGAAAGCAACTAGAAATATGGAGGTTCCCATTGCGAGCTTTAACTCAGCCAACCTAGCCAATAATCTCCCAGCCCTCATTTATATGAAAAACAGATATTGAATTAAAGTTTTTCTAAAAAGGTTTGAAAGGTTAAACCTTAAATCAGATGAATAAAATGATCTTCAAGAATATGTAAATGTGCTGTGAGAAAATTGTCAACGATGAAACAGAAAGAACAGAAAAAAGTTGAAGACACGGATTTGCCACGTTTTTATCGTTGGTTATTAAAGATTCCAATTCCAGACTTCTTTGACTGGTTGGGACGGCGTAGCCTTTTTGCCGGTTTGCTTATCTATAGTTTGGTGTTGTGGGTTACAGGCTATTAATGTTATCGCCAGTACTAATCATGGTCTTCGCCTACCCCCTTATGGGTTTCCCCCTTAACATGATACTAGGATTGTCTATCCCGGGCGTGATCGCCATATTCTTTGTTAGGGTTCAGATAGAAAGGGATTACAACCTCTGGAAAAGCCTCCAAAACCCACCAATACAGCAAGATATTGAAACGCGAGTCAAGGAATATGTAGCCCTCCTAGACAAGCATCGCAGACAACGAAAGACATAAGAACGGATGACAAAATTATGTGTTGGGTTATGGATTACACGGAAGAGAGAATGTTGAGTGTCAGATAAATCTCAAATTCCATTTCCCGCACTGTCTTTAGAAACCCATTTCGCTCAATGTTTGCTTGTTTTGAGCGCAGAATAGCATGAAAACGCAAACTTTCAACTAACGCCTATCCAAGATTGAAGGTATGGCTCCAAATCTGATAGCATGGTCAACGAGAACTACCGCCATACACGACTCGACTACTGGCACTGCCCTCGGGACTATGCATGGGTCATGCCTTCCAGAAAGCTCTATTTCCACTTCCTTCATCTCTTCCAAGTTAACAGTCCTCTGTTTTTTAGAGATTGAAGGCGTGGGCTTGAATGCAACTCTAACTATGATGGGCATGCCAGTAGATAAGCCGCCCAGTATGCCCCCAGCGTTGTTTGTTTCTGTAACTATCTTGCCGTTTTTAATCATAAATTGGTCGTTGTTTTCAGATCCTTTCAAAGATGCCGCGTCGAAGCCGGCTCCAACTTCGATTCCTTTCACGGCTGGAATGTTGAACATCATTTTTGCAAGCTCTGCGTCTAAAGAGTCGAATATGGGATCGCCAAGTCCAACGGGATAGTTTAGTGCCAAACACTCTACAATCCCACCTAGGCTGTTTCCTTCCTTTTTAACCTTTAAGATATCCTCTTCCATAACGACTGCAGTATGCGGGTCTGCGCATCTAACCGAATTTTTGTAAACGTTTTCCCTTATGTCTTCATGTGAAACTTTTTTGGACATTTTTATCGAGCCTATTTGGACTGTGTGGGCGAGAACTTCAACGCCTATAAGTTTCAAGAGTTTCTTCGCCACTGCTCCAGCCATAACGTAGGCTAGGGTTATACGTCCTGAAAAACGGCCTCCGCCTCTATAGTCGCTGAATCCCCCATATCTTACATGAGCAGTATAGTCAGCGTGTCCAGGCCTAGGTTTTCCCTTTATATCCTCATAAGGTTTCGAGTCTACATCCTTGTTCCAAACAACCATGCATATTGGCGCCCCTGTTGTGAAGCCCTTAAACACTCCAGAAAGTATCTCTGCTTCGTCCTCCTCCATCCGCGGTGTGCTAATTATGGAGAGCCCAGGTTTTCTTTTATCCAGCTCCGTTTGAATGTCACCTTCAGATAGTGGCAATCCTGCTGGACATCCATCGATAACGACGCCTACGCATTTTCCTTGGCTCTCGCCAAAGCATGTCAATACGAATGCTTTTCCTATCGAGTTACCAGCCAAGAGCTTTTCCTCCTAAAAAGCGTAAATCATCCAAAAAATTTGGGTAGGACTTTTTCACACAATTAATCCCGTGAATAACTGTTTCGCCTTCAGCGCCCAACGCTGCAATGGTGCAAGCCATGGCTATCCTATGGTCTTTGTGAGAATATATCTCGGTGCCTCGAAGTGTGGTTTTTGCCTCTATTATAAGAGAGTCTTCATCTGCCACAATTTTGCCGCCCATTTTTGTTAATTCCGAGATTACAGAGGTAATTCTGTCCGATTCTTTGAACCTTAGTCTTCCAACTCCCATAATGGTTGTTTCGCCATGTGCAAAACATGCCAACACGGCACATATCGGAATCAAATCAGGCGCATCCCGTAAGTCTATATCCAATCCTATTAGATCTCCTTGAACACCCATAACTTCTACGTGGTTTTCACTCACATTTACGGTTGCACCCATTTTCCTAAGAATGTCAACTATTATTCTGTCACCCTGCAAAGTTTCTTTCCTCAAATTTGTTATCTTTACATGAGATTTTGTTATAGCTGCAGCCGCTAAAATAAAGGCGGCTGAAGAATAATCTCCTTCTACAGAGTGATTGGCGGGATTATATTCCTGTTTACATGAGACAAGGAACCGATCGTAGTTCGGTAAATACGTTACTTTTATGTTGTGTTTTCGAAGAACCTCTAACGTCATCATCACGTAGGGCTTTGATTCGAGTCTTCTTGTGACATTAATCCTCGTTTCGTTTTTCGCCTTCGGTGTGCTGAACAGTAGGCTTGAAACAAATTGGGAGCTTACGTCTCCAACCAAGGATGTTTCACCGCCCTTTATTCCTCCTCCAAAGACTATTATTGGTGGGGTTCCATCATTTTTTGTAGAGGCGCATCGCACGCCCAACTTGTTTAGCGCGTCAAGCAGAGGCTGCATAGGTCTCTTTCGGAGGCTTTTGTTTCCGGTTAAGACTGAGATGCCATCGGCGAGGGCACAAATCGATGATATAAATCGTATAGTTGAGCCGGAGCCCCCACAGTCGATGATGTCCTTTGGTGTTTGAGGTTTTGTAACTCCATTAATTATAAGGGTATCGTGTTTTTTCCTTTTTATTTTGGCTCCTAACATTGAGCAAGCCTCAATGGTAGCTAGTGTATCATAGCAGTTTGAAGTGCTCTTTATAATGGATTGCCCATTGGAAAGGGAAGCGGCTATGATTGCTCTGTGAGTATAAGCCTTTGAAGGCGGCGCTTTGATTGTTCCCTCCAATTTCTCAGTTTTTTTCACGGCAAGGTTTGGCATGGATTTTCACCTTAAAACTTGTGCCTTCTCACGATTAACCTCTGTCTTGATGATTGTTCCACCATATTGTTGCCATGCACCTAAAACGTGTTCAACGTCTTCATTTGGGACTATGGCGGCCACTGCAGGTCCCTTTCCAGACAAACCAGCCGCTATTGCTCCCTTCATGATTGCATCCAATGCTATCTTCGGGTTGTATTCCAAAACAGCAGAATATACAAGCCCGTTCAACGTCATTGCGGTCCAATAGTTTCCTGATAGAGCCTCTCTATGGACGGCTTCTATTTCTCTTGCAACAGCCTTCATTCTTTTAATGTCAGAATTTACGGTATACTTTTTCTCTGAGGGTATGTGTATGAGCACCTTGCAATCATCATTTTCGACATTGAATAGTTTCAGTACTTTTCTTGAATTGTTGTCTGTAACGACTATATTCCCAAAGTATGATGCGCATGCATCGTCGAACGCGCCTGTTATCGTGACCTTTGCGTCTATTGCGGCGTCAACCCCCAAGTTTACAACTGTTAAATCTTCCACATTCTCGTTAAGTGCTGAAAAAGTGGCTAGTGCTATTGCATTGGCTGCGGCACTGCTACTCTTTAAACCGCGGGCAACCGGTATGTTTGACCTCGTTTCCACGTAGGCTCCATATACGTTTTCTAGGTTTAGATGTTTAAAAACTCGTTTGACAGTTTTAACGATCAATTCTGTGCTTTCGCTTGGGTCAGAAATTATTCTTCCATCGATTACATCGGGCTCGTCCGTCAACTTTACCGTGGCTTCTGTCCATAGTTTGACCCCTAATGCGGCGCCAAGCCCACATGAAATGGCGTTAACAATTGTTACTGCACCATGTGCGATTGCCTTGCCCATCTTTGTCATCACTATACACGCTTCTTCAAGTTTTTCAACCCTTCCATACAAGCTTTCAACATGACATCGATTGGTGCCTTTTTGCCAGTCCATATCTCGAAGGATAACGCTCCTTGATGGACAAGCATGGCTAAGCCATTGATAGTTTTTGCTCCGATCGCCTTTGCCTCCCTGAGTAGCCTAGTCTCTGGCGGATTGTAAACCAAATCGAAAACTGTGAGGTCTGATTGTAGCAGTTTTCGGCTGACTGGTGTTTCGTTTTTGTATGGATGCATCCCCAACAGTGTTGCATTGATGAGTATATCCGTGTCCTTCAACTCTTTCTCTAACCTTTTTTCATTAATCTCTCCGTATCTAACCTTTTTTCCAAATATTTTGTTCAGTTCCTTTGCGAGGCTTCTTGCTTTTTCTATTGTTCTGTTTAGAATCACTATTTTGCGTGCATCCTTGGCAAGAGTGTATGAGATGGCTCTGGATGCTCCCCCAGCTCCGAGAATCAAGATTTTCTTGTTTACAAGGTCTTGGTTGTTTGCCTTTAGCGCCGCGAGGGCGCCCAGTCCGTCAGTATTGTAGCCAATCAACTTTCCCTTCTCATTTAGGACAGTGTTAACTGCGCCAATTCTCTCTGCACATGAGTCGAGTTTATCCAAATACGGAATTATCTTCGTTTTCAATGGCATGGTGACATTTAACCCGTGAATTTTTAGGGCTTGAATCCCCTGCAATGCATTCTTGATGTCTTTCTCTGCAACTCTGAAGGCTACATACACGTAGTTGAGCTTGAGATGTTGAAACGCTGCGTTATGGATTTGGGGACTAAGCGAATGTTCTATCGGATCGCCTATTACAGCGCAAACTTTTGTGTCTCCGAGAATCTCCATCTCTAAACACCCAAACATTTGTAGATTTTTTTGAGGTGTTGTATGCTAGGCTGTCCGGAAGCTGTTTCAAACCCCTTTTTGAGCGACGCATAAGTGAAATAGGCTCCGAACAATGGGGAAAAAACTCTTGATAACAGCCCTTCCTTTCCCATTGCGAAACATACAATCTTCGTTTTTTGGTTCATTTCCGATGCAAGGGAGAGACATGAAAGGTTGTCGCTTAATTTGGTGGCTGTGGTGACAAGCTTGCAAATTTCTGCGCCAGCATTGATTTGCGAGTGCACAATTTTCCTTAACTTTTCTATTCTTGGAGTCTCGTCAAACTCGTGGAATGAAACAATTGGCTTTACACCCATTTCCACTAACTCTTCAGTTACAGACTTAATTTTTGGCGCGGTTAATTCTACGTCAACGTAAGAAAAGCCATGTTTTGCAATTTCAAGCAATGTTTTAATTCGCTCGCTTTCTCGTTGAGGGCGTTTGCCTCCTTGTTCATATTGCCTGTTCGTAGCTATGAGCGGAACATTTGCCTCATCCACAACTTTTTCTATTCCATCAAAGCTTTTGAGATAGTCTAACCTAATCTCTATGAAATCGGTCTTCATAGACTCTGCCTTCTCAATAAAAGGTGGGATTTTCGAAACCTCTGGAACTGCTAAAGAAACGCATATGTTGATGGTCACTGTTCGATCACGCTTTCCTCTTTGACGAGTCTGCCGAAGTGTCTGCCTCCCTCTTGGATATGAACTAAAACTTCGTCCCTTTTAGCGAGTTCTTTAACGGATTTTGTTCCATCCTTTGTTACAAGCCTTATAGTTTCAGCGTTTTGAACTATTGTTTTGAATTTTTTGTTGTTAAATTCTGCCTCAACAAGCAAAAGTGGTCTCCACTCGATTTTTGTGCGACAAATGTTCGTTACTCTGTTTCCGCCATTCCTATCCACAATTAAAACTTCGTCGCCAATTCTAAGTTCAGAGAGATACTTCGTCTTGCCTCCTTGCGTGAGAAGATATTGCGCTATCGAGCCTGCGTTTACCCTGAACGGCCTTGGAGCAACAAACGGGTTTTCTTCAGTTTCGGCTTGAATTAGAAAAAGACCCGAAGACTGGCATCCAAGGAGCATGCCTTCGCCTTCTTTCATTAAGTCACATGTGTCTATGCAAATTCTTGCTCCAGAACGTAGCGGCTTTATCTCGGTTATTCTCGCTAGAACCACCGGTATTCTTTCAGCCCTTTCAGCAACCCTTGACTTGACATCTTTACATGCATCGTAAATCCTTTTTATTTCATTAAGGTCCGAAAGCTCTACCAAGACACCGTCTACGCCGATTTCGAGAACCTCTAGTGCAAGCATTGCCTCTTGCGTATTTGAAACAGATGTGAGTAGTTTGCTCTTGCCGTAAGTGCTTGCAATGAGATTCTCCAATGGAATTATCTTCCAGTCTTCGCATTTCGCTATGATATAGTTCACTGAAGCCTCAACAGCCTTGATGATTTTTTCTTCGTCTTTGCTAGACTGTATATTGGTTAGGATGCATCTCTTCTTATCTACGCTCGCGCCTAGAGCTTCGTCTATTGATTTTAAAAGTAGGATGTCTCCATTTTTCGGAGACACCACTGTCTTTGCTCCAAACTGTCTCGCTAGGTTTTCATCAACTTGGTCTGTGACATATGCCGTGCAGAAGCCTATTGTCTTTTTGATTAGTTCTTTCTTCTCTTCTTTTGGAAGCATCGGGTCTATTCGTATCCAAAATTCCCTCATGGATTTTCACCGAGAATCTTTAGGGCTTCATCAACGCTCATACCTTGGTGGACTACGCTAACTATCGCTTTGGTCATAGCGGTTGGGTCTCTATGCTGGAAGACGTTTCGGCCAATTGATACACCGGCGCAACCTGCTCTAACAGCATCCCGCACCATTTCCAGCACGTTTCGAACAGTGTCAGCTTTTGGACCACCAGCTATGACCACGGGGACTGGACAGCCTTGCACAACCTTTCTAAACGATTCGAAGTCACCGGTGTAGTTGGTTTTCACAATGTCTGCGCCCAACTCTGCGCCGAGCCGCGCCACGTGCGCCACTGCCTCTGGGTCGTGTTCACTTTTTACAGTGGGGCCTCTTGGATACATCATGGCCAGTAATGGAACTCCCCATGAATCACATTCGTCGGCTATCACGCCCAGTTTCATCAGCATTTCAGGCTCTTGTGTTGCGCCAACATTTATGTGCACCGAAACTGCATCGCATCCTAGTCGAATGGCTTCCTCGACGCTACAGACTTTCACTTTCCTGTTTGCATCTGGGCCAAGCTTTGTGCTTGCAGAAGCATGTATTATTAGGCCCAATCTTCCAGTGTCGACGTTTTTAGCTATGCCCTTGTGTAATACAACGGCGTCTGCGCCTCCAGCGATCAATTTCTGTACTGTGCTTTGCATGTCTAGGAGTCCTTGTACTGGCCCATTAGCGACGCCATGGTCCATTGGAATGATCACGGTTTTGCCGTCCTCTCGGAAGATTCTTCTAAGTCTTTTTTCTTTCCCGCAAACCATTTTTTCACAACATTTTCCAAGTTTTTATGAGATGTACCCTTGAGATTACACAGTTCATTTTGAATTCACCTTGATCGAATTTCTAATAGCCGTTAGAGCCTTCTCAACATCATTCATGTCAACGAAAACTTGAACACTAGATGTGATGGTGAAAATTCCAAAAATGTTGATATTTTTAGAATAAAGAGCTTGGGAAATCTTTCTAATTATTCCAGGAGTTTCCTCCAGTCCGACTCCTTTAATCTCAATGAGGGCGATGTTCTTTATGACAGCCATGGCTAAGGCTTGAGCGTTGTTTATCACTACCAAATGTAGGGGTTCAAGAATTTTTTCGGCCAAGCTTTCAGGTAGGTAAAGGATTATGGAGTCATAGTTAGCCGACATCCCTAGGATTGGAATGGCAGCATCTTTTAGTTGCTGGATTATTTCGTGTAATATCTGCGGAGACTCGGATATTGCGTTTCCAACTATTGTGATGGACATAGCTGGCTCAAGGTAGGCTATGTCAACCGTCAACTCTTTTTGAAGTGCTCCGCGAATCGTGGTTCCCTCAGCGTTTAGATCGCAAAACCTGTGATTTATAACCCTTATGTCTATTTTGGGGTCTTTGTATTTTAAGGCCTTTTTATGGATGAATTTTGTGCCAGAATCCGCTATACCGATGAGCGCATTTATGTCAATTTCATCTAACTTCTTTGCAGACCTGATGATTTTCGGGTCCGCCGTCATTATTCCATCTACATCACTGACCAAAACGACTTGTTTTGCTCCAAGCGCGCGAGCGACAATCAATGCGGTGGCGTCGCTGCCACCTCTACCCATTGTTGTTATCGCGCCATCTTGAGTTTTGCCAATAAAACCTGGAATGACTGCCACCCTTCGCCTCTCTAACACTGGCAAAACATACTTCCTTAGGCGTTTCTCGCAAAGAGGCAGAATCGGATTCGCATTTGTTGGCTTATTATCCGTGATTATTGGCCAATCCGGGCTTGCAGGGTCGAAATAATGGCATTTTACGTTGTTCGCCTTCAGCGCCGCCGAAAAGATCCTCGCGCTTGTTCTTTCTCCCATGGCTAACACGTCGTCGATGTCGTTGCCTGAAACAACACTGCCATTCGATGCTTGTTTGGTGATGTCAATTAGAAAATCCGTGGTGCTACCCATCGCTGAAACAATAACCACGATACGTGTTCCTTTCATTGCTTCTCTGGCTACAACCTTAGCGGCTTTCGATATATTGGTTCCATCCGCTAGACTACTTCCTCCAAACTTCACAACAACGCAACGGCCAACAATATTATCGCTTACACTCATACAAACACCCCAAAAGAGAAACCGCGACAGAAAGAACCTAAAACTTGACGCGATCTCTCCTAGTGCCTAAAATAATAGCCACTAAATTGATAGTAATATGAAAACGGTTGCGCAGCGGTAGTAGCTATCTCTTTGCTCATAGAGAGACCATTAGAATGTTATAACATCAAATTTAATATACTTTTTGGTGCGTATAGGCTGTTTCCTTGCAAAATTTCAGCCAGTCCTAGGAAAGCTTCTAAATGGTTAAGTATTAAACTGCGAGAATAGAAGCAGTGGCACGGTGGAAGAAAAACCTTGAACGAGAAATCAAGTATAGATGCCTTACGCAAAGAAATTGAAAACGTTACGATTGAAACAATGCGTTTAGTTGGAAAACGCTTGTCGTTGGCCAGAAAGATTGGCAAGGCAAAACTGAGGGAAGGCTTACCAATCGAGGATTTAGAAGCTGAAAGGCGCCTAAGAAAACTCGTTTCGGAGAGGTGCGAAGCTTATGGAGTAGACTTGAACTTCGGTCTTAGGCTATTAAACCTTCTAATAGAAGAGGCAAAATGCGTCCAAAACGAAATAATGAAAAAGGGTTTAAGAAAAAAGGGCGGCTTATCCTCGCCTTATGCCATTTTCGCAAAGGCTAGACAAATGGAGAGAAGTGGAAAATCATTGATTCATCTTGAGCTTGGGGAACCAGACTTCGGTCCGCCTGAAAAGGTCAAAAAAGCGGTTGAAGAGGCTCTAAACCGCGGTTATGCACACTACACAGAGTCTGCAGGCATTCCTCAGCTTAGAGAAAAAATCGCAACAACCATTGGTCAACTTTTCAAAACAGACATCTCGCCAAAACAGGTATTGGTCACTGTTGGCGGGCGATACGCCGTTTATCTGCATATTGCTTCCGCTTTGCTTCCAGGCGACGAAGCTATAATTCTTGAACCTGCATGGCCAGCCTACAAAGATTGCGTAAAAATTGTTGGTGGAAAGCCTGTGATTATCCCAACGGACTTAGAAAAGGATTGGGAGCCGAGCGTGGACTTTCTTCTTGAATGCATAAACGAGTCAACGAAAATGATAATCTTGAATAATCCAAATAACCCAACGGGCAAAATTCTTGATGAGACAGTTTTAAAGCAAATAGTTGACATAGCTCAAGAAAATAACCTATTAATTCTAAGCGATGAAGTTTACTCCAACTTCGCGTTTACACCTTTCAAAAGCATCTTGGAATTTCCAGAATCCAAACAAGTTTACGTTTCTTCTTTCTCCAAGGCGTTCAGCATGACTGGTTTTAGAATTGGCTATGCAATATCCGATCCTGAAACTATTGAAAGAATGACGCAGCTGCAAAATTTGTGTCTCACGAGCGTTCCAGAGTTTGTTCAACATGCCGCAATAGTGGCTCTGGACTGTATCGAAGAGGCTGGGAGGTATGCTAAAACTGTTGAAAACCGTTTGAGACTTGTATGCGACGCCTTGAGGGAGTTGCCACTTTCCTATTACAAACCAGATGGAGGCTTCTATATTTTTCCAAAAATACGCGACAGAAAAATGAATGGAGAAGCTTTTGCCGAGAGACTCTTGACAGAAAAAGGTGTATGTATTACGCCCGGAACCGCATTTGGCGAGAAATATGATTCCTTCGTTAGAATATGTGTTTGTCAGCCTCAAAGTGTTTTGTTGGAAGTTGTGAAAAGGATGGGGGAATTGTTAGGTTGAAAGTTGCTGTTTTGGGCGCAGCCGGAAGAATGGGAAGATGGCTTGTCCAATATTTTGCCAGTCAAGGCCATTTTTTAACTGTTTCCGATGTTAGAAGAGACGAAGCAGAGGCTTTTGCAAAAACTCATGGCGCAGAATTTGCAAAAAACAATCTGGAGGCTGTGAAAGAAGCCGAATTGGTTGTTGTGTCGGTTCCAATAGATAAGACTGCCGCTGTGCTTTACGAGGTTGCTCCTCATTTAAGGAAGAACACAATTATCGCTGAAATTTCATCGATAAAGTCAAACATAGTTGACGTTTTGGCTGAAATCTCCAAGTGTGGTGTACAGCCTCTTTCCTTGCATCCACTCTTCGGTCCTGGCATGCGTAGGTTGAAAAAGAAGGTTGCGTTGATTCCGGTGCTCAACGTTGAAGAGGAGAAAAAACTGGCTGAAAGGATTTTTCCAGATGCTAAGATAGTTGTGGTGGATGCGAAACAACACGATAATGCTATGGCTGTTACTCTTTCCATACCATACTTCATTAACATGACTCTCGCCTCAATTCTAAGCGGTGAAAACATCACCATATTGAAAAAGTTAAGCGGCACAACCTTCACGTTACAACTAACCCTGATGGGAAGCATAATGGCTCAGAGCTCGGAACTTCACGCAACTATGCATATGGCTAATGAGTACGCTTCCGATTACTTGAAAAAATTCCTTTTAGAGGCTGAAAAATTAAGAGCTTTGATAGAAAAGAGAGACGTGAAAAAGTTCTGTAGGTTTTATGACAACCTTCAGAAAAACCTATCTAAAAATTTAGACTTGATGAATCTCTATGAAAAAATGTACACAGCATTAGAAGCCTTGGAAGGATGAAAGCCCTAACATGCAGCTAAATTTTAGGGCCACTAAATCCTTTTTCCTCATTTTACGTATGGGTCAATTGAGGCGTACTTTGCTTCGTGGTCTTATAAAATTTCCTTGATTGTGGACAAAGCTGCATTCTTTTCTGCCCAATCTACGAAAATCAAGATGTTTGAGGCCATGGTATGTGCTCCGATAATGTCTATGCCTTTCCTTTCCAACGACTCGGTGATCCGCTTTAAAACTTTTGAAATATTTTCCGATTCTACGCCAACAATTCTTAAGAAAGCCAAGTTCTTCATCAATGCCATGGCTAATCCTTGCCCATTTTCAATGACGGCTGAATGAACGGCTTCAACTATCTCGTTAACCCTCGTTTCCGGGAGATAAATGCAAACTGTATCAATGTCGGCCGACCACGCAAGGATCGGAATCTTGTAGCGGCTAACCTCTCTGAACATGTTTAAAAGAATTTTCGGTTTGTTCGACAACCCTTCGCCTACAACTGTTATCACGAACACTGGATAGTCGTGCCCAAGATAAGTTGACGTTTTTGGAAAGTATCCAGTGACAACAGTGCCTTCAGCGTCAAACTCATCTTTGTGGTTCCTTACAATTCTTACATCAAAAGAACCGTCCAAAAACTTGAGCGCCTTTCTGCGAATGAATTTAGCTCCAGAATCGCAAAGGTTCACAAGTTTTCCGACGTCTATACTTCCTATTCTCTTGGGATTCGACAAGATTTTTGGATCCGCTGTCATTATTCCATCCACATCCGTAACGATTATGGCTTCTTTTGCCTCCATAGCCCTTGCCAACGCGAAGGCCGTTACATCGCTTCCTCCTCTGCCCAAGGTTGTAACCTCGCCTTTCAGAGTCCTTCCGACGAATCCAGGTATAACCGGTACTATGCCTCTTTTCAACAGTGGTAGAACGGTGTGTTTGATTCTTGGGATGCATTCTTCGAGGATAGGTTTGGCGTTGCCGAAACGGTCATCTGTTATTATGGGCCAGTCTGGATCTGACGGATCAAAGTATCGAGCGTCGACTTCACGAGTCTTAAGCGCTGCTGCAAAAAGTCTTGCACTGGTTCGTTCGCCCATGGATGCCACGTCGTCCAGCTCTTGCAATGCCGTCTTGTTTTCACAAGCCTTTAGAAAATGTTCTCTCAGCGTATCTGTTGTTTTTCCCATGGCAGAGACAACCACAGCGATCTGTTTGCCTTTCCGTAGCTCAAAAACTGTTGCTTTGGCTAGATTTTTTATTCGTTCTCCATCGGATAAGCTTGTTCCACCAAATTTTAAAACAACTCTCTGAGCCTTAGCCTTGGAATTGAGCTTGTTCTCCCTCCTCGACGATCTTTATCACATTAGGGGCCTCCCCGGCGATTCCAACGATTCCTCTGTAAAGGATAAAAACGCCGTTGACATCCTTAATTGATAGGGCTTTATTTATTCCGCGTTTAACCGCTTTCCGGGGATCATTGCCTTTAACAAGATTTCCAACGGCGGTGGCTGCTGCGTCGGCTAGTCCCGCGTTTTTGGCGAAGACTGTGACAGCCTCTGCATCGCCGAAGCTTAGAGCGTGGCTGAAAACCCCTGAACTTGTGGCGACTCCTATAGGAAAGTTCTCAAGTCTAAAGCCAATTTTCCTAGAAAGAGGATGATTTCCTGCCAAAAGAGCGATGTCTATGGGTCCGTCCGAGACGGCGAAGGCTTCTCCACCATTTTCTACCACGGCTACGTGGGCACCCTTCAGAAGCATGTCCCCAACGGCCAAGTCTGCTAAAACGCCCGCGACGGCGGCCATGGGACCAACATTCGCCCTTTCCGCCGCCTCAGCCATCAACCTAGCCACGGTTGGGCCGTCATTGGCTTGAACGGGTTGGAGGGAGTAGAGAAATTTTGGGTGTTCACGAATGTATTTTTCAAGTTTTTCCCTGTTTTGTTTAAGGGAAGTCATAGCCGAGGCTATAGCGCTTCTGCTGTCTGATAAGATGATGCCCCTGGTCTCCTTAAACTCGAAGGCTTCTTTGAATAGATCCTTGGCTTTCATGCCTTTGCCGCTCACCCTATTCGATAAGCTTTATGGCCCTTGTTGGGCAGGTGTCCACGCACAGTCGGCAGGTGCTGCCGAGGCACTTTTCCTCGCTAAAGGCTATGGAGAAGTCTTTCTTGAACGATATGGCATTTACCGGACAGAGGGAGAAGCAGGCGCCACAGTCAAAGCATTTTTCGTCGTCCACCTCGATGGGTCTGTGGATTTCAGCGGTCACCCCTCTCTCTCGGAAGGCTTTGATGACTTTTTCGGCGTGGGTCGAGGGTATCTCCACCAAGATTTCTCCGCCCCGCTGGTCAATGTGAGCGGCCAAAATATTGATGGGGACTCCCTGTTCCAGAATCACCTGCGCGGTTATGGGATTATCCGTTATATTTTCCGAGAATTTGAGCAGAACCCTAACCAAGCTCTCTGCCTCCTACAAGCTTGGAGATGTCCTCCGATGTGACGATCCCCAGAACCCTCCTGTCCTTGTTAATCACGGGTAAGGCAGATATATGGTGCTGGGCCATCTTCCGGGAAGCCGTCTCCACAGTTTCATCGATGGTGCTGGTCACAACTCTCTTGACGGTTATGTCCGCCAGTTTCTTCTTTCCCTCAGCCACCGCCTTGGTGATATCCCATGAGGTTACTATACCCTTGAGCCTTTCTTGGTCGTCAACGATCACTATGTGGTTGACGGAACGGTTTATGATCATTTGGGCAACAGTTTTAATCTCCTCGCCCTCCGTACAGGTGACAGCAGGGT
>Ga0315308_1000284_pt1 | contig 27823 bp, 34 predicted proteins | sample TDP3_MG_FD_203078 | JGI IMG/M metagenome (GOLD analysis project Ga0315308, IMG submission 203078) | Freshwater sediment microbial communities from Lake Towuti, South Sulawesi, Indonesia - TDP3 | ecosystem: Environmental > Aquatic > Freshwater > Lake > Sediment | place: Indonesia: South Sulawesi... | reverse complement strand
CCTTCAAGCAGACGCGGCTCAGACACGTTAATCCACCTTAATGAAGTATGCTTGCAGAAAAACTATAAAGATAGCGCGCGCATATAAGTGCCCTTGCCTCTTCGGACTCAAGTTTTGCATCCGGCATCTCGCTTCAGAACTTTCTTGATTGTTGATGGAACATCACATCGAGAGTCACATAAACTAGGAGCGCAATTCAATTATCACTATCACAATTTTCAATAAGTTCCAACGTGCTTCGGTAACAACAGTAGAATACGTTCACCTAATCTTGGGTAGCGTGTGTTTTCATTTCTTCTTCTATTTCTTTTTCGCTTCTTCCCGTTGCTCGGGCTGCGGCGCGTATGACTACTTTTTTCGCTTCCGCCACAGAGTAGATGCCATATAACGGCAGCGCCTTCCTCCACGGCACTCTATACTTCTTTGCTACGCTTCTCAGCTTGATCAGAGTGAAGAAAAAGAACGCCGCAACAATTAGGCCTCCAACCGAGAGGAGCAATCCCAGAAGATTATTCGAACAAAGGACATTGTTAAGGAATGTAAGTGTCATAAATGCGAGAACTGAAGGATAGGACAAGACATTGGCACGTTGCCATTTTCCAACTTCATGAAAATACTCTGAATGCCTTTCTCTGACATGCCTTCTGTCAAATGGAGACAGTTGCTCTCCACAAACGGGACAATGTGTCACCTTGCTTGTTTTCATGTTGTAGACTGTCTTCCCCTCAGTTCTGGAACCGCGTAAACCGCAGTGACGACTAAAAGTCCATCAAACACGATGCGCCTTGCATTTTTTCTCTCCCAGTTCAAATAAACGATTATTCTGGTGGCGTAGAAGGCGGGAAGCACTGGATATATGAAGTTGACCATTTGAATCACTGCTTCAAAACTTAAGGTGGGAGAAACATAGATGATGACTAGTACAACGATGATGATTGTTAACAAGAGGAATGCTAACATTTTAGGTGTCGTTCTGAACTCGCCGTTCTTTTCGATACTGCGAATATACTTCAGCGCCACTGCAACCCCGTAAAGGACACCGGAGAGAAGTCCGATACTGATAATGAGAATATTGGAGCCAATGAGTCGAAGATAGAGGAAACATACGCAAACCCAAAGCAGACATACCGCACCGTCAAAAAAGACTGCTCTATGACCCATTTTTCACGCCCCTAGCATGACCAAGGTTAATGAGTCTCTTTGAGAACTCCCTTTTCCCTTTGACGTATGCTATTAGCGCACCAAGTAGAGGCACATGGGCTAATATGAGCACTGAGAGCGAGAATATTCTTGCTGCAGCGCTTGCGGGCACGGAGAAAACATACCCGTTGGTCAAGATGCCTCCTACACTTGTGACAACAAGCCAAGAGCTTACCACCAACTTCATGCTTAACTCTCTACCTCACCACGTCAGAATGTCAAGCGACAGAGAAAGTCCAAGAATGCACGAGATCCACAAGAAGAAAATCCCTATGGCGTCGCCCTCGAAAGACCTAGTAATAAACATGCTAATGGAGAAAAAGAGAAGCACCGCCACAGCAACAGGAAACTTGAGTTTGCGCCGTCGCATATAATAAGCGCCAACAATCGCCAACGCTAATGCGACAATAAACCCGACGATAGCCAGCGACTGCTCGATCGTCACAGCAGGTTGCCTTATCAGAAATTTTGACTCTCACGCTTAAATATGTATTCTTTGAGTGCCACAACGTGATCAAAAGTGCAGCATTGGCTGCGCAAAGTTTTCAAATGCTATCCTTCATCAGAAGCTGTTCCAGAACCAGCTAACCTGCATAAGAAACGGCAAAGAATCGATAAGTTGCAGCACGAATTTGATTTCCTGATTATCGCAGGTGTGGATTTTGGTCATTGCACCCCACCCCTAAATTGCCGCTGCCCTTGGGGATCAGAGCAAGCATGAACACTAGGGGGTGCAAGGTTCTGGATAAATGAATCTTGCGTGAAATAGGTTTGACTAGTGTTTCACTGTAGAAATCAATTCTTCAGGTGATAAGACTTCATCGACCAGAATATCCACGGCAGCGTCCTTTATTCGCTCCATAGCATAGATTTTCTTTCCTAGACCATATGCCACTCCTATTTCAACGGAAGTAGAACGGCCAACGTAGCCATCTTCATCCACAACATAGATGATGTCAGCTCGCTTGACATTTTCTATATGGTCTTTAGTTCCTATTTCCTCTTCCTTTCGATTTCTACTCTTCCCAGGGTCTTCATAAGGGTAAGGAACGGGCTTGATGCACCTCACGCCATTCTTAACCAAAAATTCTTCAACCTTGTTCATTTTCTGATAGAACCTAAAACTTCCACATAAGCAGACAATCATCATTTCAATCAATTACAAGATTCTTGAAACTCATATCTTAAAAAAGTTTGGACCACGTTACTGATTGACAAACAAATTCCGAGAATCTAAACCGAGTTTAAACCTAGCCCCCCGCACTTTCGCGGAAGCGAAAGTATGAAGGTCATCTTGACTTGGGTTTGTTTGTAGCCCACGCTAGTTGTGAAATTTTAAAAGACGAAATTCATACCTAAATTAAGGGCACTCAATGAAAGCTGTTGTCTACCGAGGACCGAAAAATGTAAGAGTCGAGGAACTGCCAAAGCCGAAGCCAGCTCAGAACGATGTGTTGGTGAGGTTTAAGGCTGGCAGCATTTGCGGCACTGATCTTCACTATTACAGAGGTGAGTGGAAGGATTCAAAAAAGATTGGAAGAGTAATAGGACACGACGCCTCGGGGCAGATCACGGAAACGGGCAAGAGAGTGGCAATTGTCCCATTCATTTTCTGTGGATCTTGTAGGTACTGCATAAAAGGGAGACCCAATTTGTGCGAGAGATGGGGCATAATGGGTTTCAACAGAGACGGATGCTTCTCTGAATTAATAGCAGTGCCAAAAAAGAATTTGCTTCCAATACCAAACAACGTCACTTACGAAGAGGCAGCGATACTTGAGCCGGTCGCTCTTGCGCTTCACACCTTTGACCTGCTTCAACCTAGACTTGGGCAATGGGCAACGATAGTGGGGCAAGGCCCTATAGGGCTTGTTATGACACAGGTAGCGAGGGCTTCGGGGTGCAGAGTTATAGCTATAGATTTAGAAGATTATCGATTAACGCTATCCAGAAGGTATGGAGCAGAGGTATGCATCAATCCGAAGAGTCAAAAAGTTGCGGACAAAGTGAGAACAATTACTGAAGGCGGCTCGGACATCGTTATTGAAGCTGCCGGCAAAAGAGAAACTGTCGAACAGACACCCCAACTCGTGAGCCGGACAGGCAAAGTAGCTCTAGTAGGCGAATCCTCAGGCTTCATAAAATTCGAGGGCGAGGCGGTTTTCTTCGGTGTGTGGCTTAACCCTCTGAAATATGCTCTTGCACTGGATTCGGTATCAAAGGGAGTTATCGATGTCAAAAGCTTGATCACTCATAGATTTCTACTCGTCGATTTCGAGAGGGCGATCGAAACAGCTGCCAACGCTGCAAAGAGACCTGTGAAGGTTATTCTTCAATAGCGTGACTTAGTTCTTGACCCGAGGGTTTGAACGCCGCCCCCCTTGGGTTTGTTGGTAGGCCGGGAGAGATTCGAACTCTCGTCAGCGGAGTTGTCTTTTGCCTTTTGGTTTCTCCGTCGTCTTGATCACTTCAGTTATTGCTAAGCGCAAGTAGTCTCCATCCTGAACGTCCAGCAAGTCACGCAACCGCCTCGGAATGGTCACTTTGCCACCAGCAATGACCTTAGCCACAAAAACCTCCTCAACCAAACCAGCCACCCAACCACTAACCAAACATCACCAATCAACCAATAAAGCAACAGAAAGCAATTAAAAGTTCCCAAAAATCCCGAAAAGGCACAGAAAACAAGAAATAACAAGAAATAACAACTGAAAAGCACCAATTTGCGTTCTCAAAGGCCCACAATTACTCTTAAATAGCCGCCCCAACACTCAATACGAATTGAGAACAATGGCTGAAATCTGTCCAACATGCGGGCTCCCAAAAGACATTTGCGTCTGCGGCGAAATCAGCAAAGAACAACAACGCATCAAGGTTCGTTTAGAAACAAGAAAATGGGGCAGAGCAGTCACCGTCATCGACGGCCTAGACGACAAAGACACAGACATGGGCCGACTAGCACAAAAAATGAAAACCTACTGCGCCTGCGGAGGCACGGCCAAAAACGGCCAAATCATACTCCAAGGCGACCACAGAGACAGAGTAGCAGAATACCTCATGAACCAAATGGGCTACCCAAAAGACAACATCGAAGTACAATGAGCCAAGCCATAAAAGAGAACCAAACAGAACACAAACTACACAAGGAGACTACGAACACATGGGCATACTGCAGAACATACGAGAGATACTAAAAAACCTCAAACACGACCACCCTACACCAAAACTCTGCCCAAGATGCGGCAGCCCAAAGCTAAAACTCTCGAGCAGATTCGACATATGGCTTTTTCCAGAACAATACATCTGCGACCAATGTGGTTACAAAGGACCAATAACAATGGAACTAGAAAAAATAGACGAAGCCGAGAGCACTCAGCCCTAGCCTCAGTCTGGAAGCTCCAAGTTGAGCTGACGCTTCAGACTCTTATAGCGGTTCCTAACCGTAACCTCCGTGACACCAGCAGCCTCAGCAATATCCTTCTGAGTCTTCTTCTCATTGCTCTGCAAGCAAGCTATGTACAGTGCGGCGGCGGCGAGGCCCATTGGATCCTTGCCTGAAGCCGCCCGCTTCTTCTTCGCGTCTCTAATGATTTTAATGGCCAAACCCTGCGTCTGACCGCTGATGCCAGTGCGCTCAGCAATCTTGGAAACATAGGTCATAGGATCAGCTATTGGCATCTGAATATCTAGTTCGCGCAGTAGTAGCCTATAGCAACGAGCCACATCCTTCTTGTCAACCAAACTGGCCTCAGCGATCTCTCTGAGCGTTCGAGGAGTCTCGCTGTTCCGGCAAGCCGCGTACAAAGCAGCCGCAGCAATAGCCGCTATTGACCTGCCACGCACTAGGCCTTTCTCCAAGGCTTTTCTATAAACAACCGCTGCCTTCTCCTTAATCGGCGTTGGAATGTACAGTTTGTCAGAGAGTCTATCGAGCTCAGCCATAGCTTGGGCTAGGTTTCGGTCAACCGAAGAATGAACCCTAGAACGGATCTGCCACTTACGCAGCCGCCACATCTGCAGTCGAGTTGACAGAGGCAGTTTTCGGCCAAAGGCATCTCGGTCAATGCTTCCTATAGCAGTGGACAAGCCTTTGTCATGTACAGAATATGATGTAGGCACGCCTACACGGCTTCTAGATGCCTTTTCTTCCTGAGTAAAAGCCCGCCACTCAGGCCCTTTATCAATCATTTGCGTGTGCAGTACCAAACCGCAATTGCTGCACACAGTCTCACCAGTATCGTAATCATGAATCAGATTGGTACTCCCGCACTCGGGACATTTGTCAGATATCTTTGGCTTTGTTGTCTCTGCCTTTTCCATGGCTACTATTCCCTCCACGAAACGGGCATGGCGAGAAAACCGTCACCGAGTCTCGATAGTTCTTCATTCGAACCTTCGGGCTGAGAATACGTCCATCTGGCCCCGCCGTATTAGATTCTTAAGAAATGTTTAAATATATAAACTTTGCGATTTCCTTAATCTTATCCGATTTACGACTTAAATTCCTCTATTACCCATATTCTTTCATAATTAATCCTACTGATCCATCTTTAGACTATCAAAATGACGAGCCAGCTTGTCTTCTGTTATAGACTCTGTGTAGCAAGGAAGTTACTGTTGAAACCCGCAACTGTTGCCGCGGGTTTCAGGTATTCAATAGGTTTGTCAACAAAAACCCAAGAAACACATGCATGATTTATTAGCATCCTGATGGTCATTGTGTCTTAGCCCGGAAGCTAGCCCGGTCGAGGCTAAACACGCTTGAGGCTGTTAAGCCGCCGAGTCTAGTGGTCAAGGATGGCGGGCTCTGGACCCGCTGACGAGAGTTCGAATCTCTCCCGGGCTACTAAGGTTTTCTTAGGTTACAGTTGCGATTTGCACATGGAGTTTCTTTTCAGATATTTTATTAACCAATTCGGTTCATTTTTGAGACGGAGAAGCGAACAGTGGAAGTATAGGAAAAAATCTACACGGCAATTAAAGACAGAATAAAGGAAGAAGACAGAGCCTTTGAACGCGCATATTTAAGATTTGGTGAAGCCCGAAGATGGCTAGTTGAGCAAGTCAATCTGGGCCCGCACTGGTTAGTTTTAGAGATTGGGTATGGTCAAGGCTACTTGACTATGGAGTTAGCTTCTGCGTAGAAGACTGGAAAAGTTATAGGCATAGACCTTCTCGGCGAAGAAAGTACAATCAGAGTTACCAGATGGTTTGCCAACCAGATGGGCGTAAAAGAAAGAATAGCCTTAGTCACGTCTGATTCAGCAAAACTTCCGTTCAAAGAAGAAACCTTCGATACAGTTGTCAGCTTTCTTGCCTTGCAGGACATAAGAAAAACAATGGGTAGTGAAGGCGTCCTAGCCACTGTGGCTGAAGCTTGCAGAATTGTAAAGAAAGACGGTACTATTGCAATGGCTGATGACTCCTTTCCCAGTTGTAGACCAAAAGGAGATAAAGGGATGCTATTTGACGCCATTAAATATCATTGGCATAGCCTTTTACCATCAACAGAAGAAATCATTGAACATATGGAGAGAAACGGAATCTCTAAAATCAAAGTTTTATCTTATGATCCAGAGGAAAGCTTGTCTCCCAAAGACGCAGAAAGAGAATTAAGACTAAGCGTTGAATGGATGAAGCCGTTCGGAGTAGAAGTAGATTTTGAAGGTTTTTGGAAGGAAGTGAGCCAAATAGTTAAAGACCAAGGACGGGTCTTCAATCAAGTAATTCTTTTATTGGGAACCAAGGCATAGTTCACTAGCTTAGAAAACTAGGGAGAACCACCGCAAAACCGATATTTGAACCCATCCGGGCTACCACAAGATTTTCTTAATATTTTAATATGCAAATTATAATAACAAGCGACCGTTGGAAATGGAAGCTGAGAACTTGTACGTTCTGGGCATATCGGGTAGTCCTCGAAAAGAGGGAAATACCGCCATCTTGGTAAAGGAGGTGCTAAAGCACATAGAAGGTAAAAAGAGGTTCATTTCATTGACCGGTTTAAATATCAATCCGTGTGACAGTTGCGACAGATGCTGGAAGGAAAAAATAGAATGCTTAATCGACGATGATATAAAAAGGATCATAAGAGAGATGAAAAGATGTGACGCGATAATACTGGGCTCGCCATGCTATTTCGGAACAGTGAGCGCCCAGCTGAAAATGCTCATAGACAGGACAGTATCGATACATGAGAAAGACATTCTAAAGAATAAGATAGGGGCTGCTGTGGTCACACAAGACGTTTATGGAAGCGGACGAGGAGGAGAATTGGTTCGTCAAACGTTAGAACACTTCTTTGTTCCTGAGATGATATATGCCGGAGGAATAATTGGAGAAGGCGGTGCAAAAAAGGGCAATGTCAGAAAAGACAAACGGGCAATGAGAGAAGCCAAAGAATTGGCAGAAAGAATCATGGAATTATATAAAATAGTGAGAGAAAGATGAACGAAATTATGCCCCTCGCAGATACGCATTTTGTTTCCATTAAATCTTAACAAACCGATAATTCAAACTGACATTTGAACCTGTCCCGGGCTACCACCGAACCAATGTTATGATGACGTTCAAACTCTCGTTTATGACGACTTTATCATTATGGTTACTGCTTTGGCTCAAGTTTAAAAAGCTTGTACCTTTAGGTAATCAATTATGGAAGAAAGATATCGCCAATTGAAGATGATTGCCGAGAAGGAAATGGAGGGAGCAAGTCCTGCCCACGACATCAACCATGTGATGAGAGTCTACAACTTGTGCCTAGGGCTGGCAAACTACGAACCGAACGTTGATTTAGACGTCTTAAGAACCGCGGCTTTACTCCATGATATCGCAAGAACCAAAGAAGACGAATACGTAAATGCAGGTGTACTGGATGTTGACCATGCCATTCTCGGGGCTGAGATGAGTGACAAAATCTTAAGAGAACTAGGTTATCCGGAGGAAAAAATAGAACGTATCAAACACTGTATCACTTCGCACAGGTTCAGAGGAGAGAATCCGCCAGGGACAATAGAAGCAAAGATACTGTCGGATGCGGATAAGCTAGACGTTTTGGGGGCAACGGGAATTGCAAGGTCATTCACGATTGGAGGCGAAAATGGCCAGAAAATCTATTTGGACGCTCCGGTAGATGAGTACGTCAAAGAAAACCTTGTTGGTGGCAGGGCTAACGGGAGAATAATTGATCCCTCGAAGCACGCGTCAAACCTTGAATTCGAAACAAAGTTCAAGCAAATTCCAGACAGACTGCACACTCAAAGGGCGAGAGAAATTGCCAGAGAAAGACTGGAATACATGAAGCAGTTTTACGAGAGATTGAAAAGAGAAATCTACGGGCAATTGTAGATTAAGGCAAAGGTTTTGAGAGTCAGCATCTGGAGGATACTGGGTTTAATGCATAAGCTATTATTTTGAATCTTCATTACTCGAATTAGGAGTTGTCAGATTTGGAGGACAAGTTTGAGAGATTGTTCAAGCTTTTTGACGAGAAGGCTCCAGTGAAGCATCCCGTCTTTTAGGCGGCAAAGATAGCTGAAGAAACTGGAGAGGCGATAAGCCTAGCCTTTAAGCTGACGGGGCTGCGAAGGGAAAGCTATGATATCGGTGAGATCAAAGAAAAGCTGACTGATGAGCTCGCAGACATCGTGATTACCACTTTTACATGTGCCAAGGTCTGTGGAGTTGACCTGTGGAAAGCGGTTGAAAGAAAATTGGATGTGGAGATTGGAAGATGGGTAAAATTCGAAAACAGTCATCAATAAGCCTTCACACTAAAGAGAGTCTTTCTTAAGAAGGTCGATTAACGCCCTTGGAGACAGTCGCTTTCTCTGAACTGACGAGCGAAACGTTCACTTCTTAGGTTTTAAGAAGCCTTAACTGCGTGGACTTTACGAAAAATGTTGTGAGTGAAGTTACCATGCTCAGATTCTTGATCCATCCACCTTCAGGAAACCTATCCGACGAGTTATGGCTTAGCCTCGAGGCAGCTAAGATTGCTGACAGCACTGGAATAGACGGTTTCGTGTTACCAGATCACTATATGACTCCACAAAGCAATGAAACTCTGGATTCGTGGATAGCTCTCGCTTACTTTGCGGCAGCCACTGACCGCATAAGGCTGGGAACTTTGGTTACACCTATACCGTTGAGGCCTCCGCAGTTGCTTGCGAAAATGGTTGCCACTGTGGATATACTGTCAAGAGGACGATGCTTTCTGGGCATTGGAGCTGGGTGGAGCCAAAAAGAGTTTGAGGGCTTTGGCCAATGGGATGAACCCAAGGTCAGAGTTGAAAAAGTCGATGAAGGAGTATCCTTAATCAAAAGGCTTTGGACTGAGCCTACAGTGGATTTCAAGGGAAAGTATTACACAGTCAAAGGAGCCGTGCTGCTCCCTAAACCCGTACAAAAACCTCATCCCCCTCTACTATTTGGAGGAACAGGTTTGAAAATGCTTAGACTTGCGGGGAGGCATGCGGATATCTGCTTCATAAGCGAAGAAAAGTCTGAGAGGTTCCTGACAGCCAAAAAAGAGGTTGAGAGAGCCGCTAGAGAACAGAACAGAGTTAGTGTCCCAGATTTTGCTTGTGCTGTGGGAATCAAAGCATTGGAGCAAATAGGTGCTTTACACTCGAAAATCGAAACGGCTCTGGATCTAGGGGCATCCTATGTTATAACCGGCATTGAAACAGAACACGACTACCTGAAATTCATAGAACTCCTTGCCAGAGATGTGATACCGTCCTTCAGATAAGCACAGCTCATGGTTGGATGAAGTTCCGACTTGATGTATAGACGAGATGATAATGAAATCTGTCCTTTCTAATGGCAATCTTGTTGCGTTTTTTTGGGGGGAACCGATAGTATTCAATAAACGTTTGAAGGAAAGTTCGAATCTATCTTGGCTACAGACATTATATGATCAAAAGCTTGCATTTAGAAAAAGAAGATGGGTTCTTAGTTCAGCTGTTTTACTTGACGGTTTTCTGCAGAACTGTCTCCCATGTGTCGGCGTGGTCTTCTTCGTCAGAAAGAATCTCTTCTAGCATCAGTCGTGTGGTTGTGTCGCCTATTTCGTCGCACATTTTAACGTGGCCTTTGTAGGTTTTGATAGCCATGTATTCGCCATTTAAGTCGTCTTGTACCATCTTTTTGAGTGTGCCGCCAACTTTTATGGGCGCTGGCTTGGTGTTGGGTACTCCGCCTAGGTAGTTTACGCGGTCAGCGAATTTCTGCAGATGCTTCATTTCTTCCTTAGAGATGTCCTCAAACTTATCCGCAATGGCTGGGCTCTCCATTCCTTCTGCCATGACTTCGTGCATAATGTACTGTATGATTGCGCCTATTTCCAGTCCGATGTCGTAGTTTAGTGCCTCAATGATCTTTTCTCTTTCTGCCTTTTTCAATAGTGTGCTCATCTCAAGCCCTTCTATGCCCCGTAGTTTCTGACCACTCCGTATAAAAGTTTGTTGTTTGGCCGAGTTGTCTATATTGCTTGATTTCTGTGGCCTTTTTTGATGTAGTGTGACTGCGAGTTCACAGTTAGAAAACTATTTAACTATAATGATGCAATGCGAGTTTTGGGAGGAGTTTTGTCTTGTCAGAGGCAATGTGTGAAAACTGCGGTTATCCGATTGACGACTGCAAGTGCGTGTGTCCCTACTGCGGCGAATCTGCCGGCTGCGAGTGCTGCATAGGAGCTAGAGCGGTCACAGGCGGCTGACGATCTCTTCAACTCCAATTCCTGATTTATCGAAATGGTGATGATGATACATGAACAGAGATGAGTTTGTGTGGATGGCAGGCGGCGCTCAGGGCAGTGGCGTAGACTCAGCAGCCAACATATTTGGCCGAGCGTGCTGCTACGCTGGACTCCACGTGTATGGGAAAAGAGAGTATCATTCGAACATCAAAGGCCTGCACAGCTACTTCCACATTCGAGTTTCCAGGAAAGAAGTGCGCGCTGACCGTGACCACGTCGATCTTCTCTGCACCTTCGATGCTGAAAGTGTTGCGAGACACGCATTTGAGGTGAAGTCGGGTGGAGCAGTGATCTGCGATACTGGTGCTCTGGCAACAAGGATTTTAGCTATTCCAACGTGGCCTCGACCTTTCCTTGAAGAGTTTGAGAAGACCTTGGATGCAAAGGGCATCAAACCAGAGACCGTTGGCGACCTCTTAAACGAGTTGAAGAAGAGTGACGTTAAGACTTATGCTGTTCCCTACATGGACCTGCTGAAAGAAGTCGCGGCGGAAATAGGAGAGGAAAAACTGAGCAGGCTCACCCGCATGATAAATGTGCTTGCTTTAGGCGCGTCCTTTGGGCTTGTCGGCTTTGCTAAGGCGCATGTCGAGAGGGCCATCAAAATGATATTTGGAGAAAAACCAAAGGTCATTTCCATGAATCTCCTCGCGTTCGACAAAGCGTATGATTATGCTAGCCAGAAATTCAGTGACTTTGGTTTCAGGTTGGAAAGCGTTCCAACTGATGAGACGAGGATTTTTCTTCAGGGGACTCAGGCTGCAGCCTTGGGCAAGCTTGTCGGCGGTTGCAGAATGCAGACATACTATCCCATAACTCCGGCGGCCGATGAAAGCGAGTACCTAGAGGAAAATGAGGTGCTTGAGACTGAGCAGTCAGCTGTGAAGCAGGCAGGCGGCTCGATACTCGTTATGCAGACTGAGGATGAAATCGCGGCTATCAACATGGCTTCCGGTGCGGCTCTCACAGGCACGAGGGCGGCGACAGCAACTTCTGGACCTGGTTTCTCTCTGATGGTTGAAGGTTTAGGTTGGGCAGGCAATAATGAGGTTCCAGTGGTGGTTACGTACTATCAGCGCGGTGCGCCTGCGACCGGGCTGCCAACTCGACACGGCCAGAGTGATTTGAGGTTTGCCATGCATGCCGCTCACGGTGAGTTTCCGAGGATAATCTTGAGTTCAGGTGACATTGAGGAATGTTTCTACGATGCTGCCCGAGCGTTCAACTACGCAGAGCGTTATCAGACGCCCGTTATCCACTTGATTGACAAGGCTTTGGCGAACAGCAATAAGAGCTGTAGAATGTTTGATCCGAGTCTGGTGAAGATTGAGAGGGGCCAGCTACTGACTGAGGCTGATGTTAAGGGTCAGGAGTACAAGAGGTTTCAATTGACTGATTCAGGCATATCGCCGAGGTTGCCGTTAGGAACCCCTAGTGTCGTCTATTGGCACACTGGTGACGAGCATGACGAGACTGGACACATTACTGAGGAACCTATGATGCGAACGCGCATGTATGAGAAGCGGATGAAAAAGCTGGAAACAGCGGATAAGGAGATACCAGCTGAAGAACGCGTCAATTTCTTTGGAGACGCCGATGCAACTGCAACAGTTGTGAGCTGGGGGTCTCCGAAGGGCGCTGTGTTGGAGGCCATTGAGAGACTTGGTCAGGAAGGTCACAAAATCAACTTTGTGCAAGTGCGTATGCCGCTTCCCCTGCCTAAGGAATTCCTCAGCGACGTATTGGGCAGAGCAAAGGTGAAAATAGTTGTAGAAGGCAATTACACGGCGCAGTTGGCAGGCATAATCGCCGAGAAGACTGGCATAAACATGGACTACTTTGTTCTTAAATGGAACGGCAGACCTGTATCTGCGGATGAGGTGTACGAGGCACTGAAGCTGATTATGGAGGGCAAGGCGCCGAAGACGCAGGTGTTGACCAATGGCACTTAAACTCACAGATTATAGAACGCCAGTCTTTGTTGACTGGTGTCCAGGCTGCGGAGACTTTGGCATCCTGTCGGCGGTGCAGATGGCTCTAGTCGACCTGCAGCTGCCACCATCTAAAGTCGCGATATTCTCAGGAATCGGCTGCCACGCCAAACTGCCACACTTCGTGAATGCGTACGGTGTCCATACATTGCATGGCAGAACATTGCCCTTCGCAGTGGGAGCCAAGCTTAGCAATCCAGACATGGAAGTGATTGCGGTCATGGGTGACGGCGACGGCTTAGGAATCGGCGCTGGGCACTTTGTGAACACTGGTCGGAGAAACATCGACTTGACGGTTCTGATCCACGATAACGGCGTTTATGGCTTAACAAAAGGACAGGCCTCGCCAACATTGAAGCTTGGTTTGCAGACGAAGTCTCTCCCGAAGCCGAACCTGAACGAGGGCATAAATGCAGTGGCTTTGGCATTGGCTTCCGGCTACACGTTTATCGCAAGAGGATATGCCTATGATGTTCGCCACCTGAAAGACACGATCAAAAAAGCCATTCAGCACCATGGACTTGCACTGGTGATCATTCAGCAACCGTGCCCGACTTACAATGACATAAACACTAAAGATTGGTATGGCGGCGAAGATCGAATCGATCCGGCGACGGGCAAGCCGGTTCCTAGGGTGTATAAGCTGGAAGAGACTGAATACGACGGTGTTGTGCGCAACTCGGACGAGGCCTTTCCAAAGACTGTAGCAGCTTTGACAAAAGGGCAGGAGTGGGGAGACAAGATCCCGATAGGCGTCTTCTACCAGAACGAATTGGTCCCTACATATCAGGAGAGAATCTCCAAGCGGGTACCGAGTTATCTGGCGAATCCACCAGCGAAGCAGCCCATCAGTGACCAGTCTGGCAAACCGATTACGAGCATAAAGAGAATGCTGGAGGCTCTAAAGGTCACTGGTTGAAGTCAACGCATAAGTCTGAAGACGCTATCTGTGACGCGTTCTAAAGGACGAGCCAGAACCATGTAACTTCTTTCTCCCAGCCTTTTCCTTAGTTCGAACTGGCCCGTAGCCTTCAGGATGCCAAACTTAAGTTTGGCTTCGGAAAAGTCAGAGCGATAAAGTAGCTTGTGTTCGATTAGGCCTCGATGTTTCCGCTCATCCCAGTCTTCTGTGTCGATTTTGTGTTTTACCCGTTCGTACAGTGTGGTTCCCGGAATCGGGTAGGGCAGGGTGAATGAGAGATAGTCGAGAGGCAGTGAGGAACCAAATCTTAACGTGTCAAGAATCGTTTTGTTAGTTTCGCCTGGATAACCAACTATGAAAAAGGCTCCGACTTGAATTCCTGCAGACTTAGCAGTAAGAACTGCCTTTCTGCCTTGACTTGTAGTAGCCTGTTTCTTCATCAGGGCTAAAATGGCATCGTTGCCTGATTCTAGTCCGAAGAATACGCGCACACATCCAGCCTGCTTCATTCTGAAGGCTACATCTTTGTCTATTGTGTCAACCCGAGACAAGCACTCCCAGCCTATATCGAGCTGGCGCTGCATCATTTCTTCGCATATGCTCAAAAGACGCTTCTTGTCTAGAGTGAAGCAGTCGTCTGAGAACCATATCCTGTCGTATCCAAGTTCTTGTACACTTTGCATCTCGTCAACAACGTTCTTGGCTGTCCTCGTCCTGAAGTGGTTGCCGAAGATGGCTCGACTGCAGAAATCGCACTGGAAGGGACAGCCTCGGGACGTGATCATGGAAGTTGTTGTATAGCCGTATTTTTCGTGGAAGTGTTTTTTGTACGCTTCGTTGTCAAACTGGTCTCTGGCTGGAAACGGAAGGCTGTCTAGATTCTTGATGAACTGTCGAGGTTTTGTGTAAATAATTTTTCCACGTAGGTCTTGATCACTTTCTCTGTAAGCAATTCCCTCTATTTCTGAAATGGGCTTTCCACTCTCGTAGCATCGAACAAGTTCAAGCGCTGTTTTCTCTCCTTCACCGATGGCTACAGCATCGAAGTCGCTGACGAAGCATTCAGGAGAAACGGATGGTAGGGGACCACCTGCGACTAGCATGCTGCAACTGTCTTTCAGTAGATGTGCCATTTGAAGCGCTGGCATCTTCATTGAAAACATCGAGTAGATTCCGATAATGTCAGGTCTGGAACTCTTGACTCGTTCTACTGCTTCTTTCTCGCTCATGAAGGTGGAGTCTACGAGGTTAGCTGTGACGCCGCTTTGGCGCAGGTATGAGACTATGTATCCTAAGCCCAAAGGCGGAAACCTGAAAATTGACCTGTCGGGCTGTCGGCGAAAATATGGATAGACTAACGTCATCGTCGTCATTTCTGCTTCGCTTTCCCGATGACTTCGATGTCATATTCGAAACGTGTTCTCTCTGGACCTAGCTCGTAGTCAAGGCCGACCCAATCATAGCCGGTGCCAGTGGATTCCCGTCCTCGACACAGGGTTGCGTCGTCAACCTTCCACACACGAAAGCCAACCTCACCGCTCTCACTCATGATACAGGCCCAGTCTGCCTCTACGCAGTCCCATGCGCCGATGTGTCTGTCTAGCAAGACCTCACCGTTGGAGTCATGGTATTTTCTGAAGTGTTTTGAACTCTGTTCGTTCAAAATGCACACTTTTTGCAGGCGATCTTTGTTCAAGAGCTCTATGTCAGCCTCTACATGTACATTTGAGGTTTCCATTTTGTATGTCATTGTGACTCTGCCAACAGGCTCGGCTTGAACAAATGCGTCTCGCATTCCGAGACTGTTCAAGAAGCCTTGTTGTATTATGGGTCGCCAATGTTTGTGCTTCTCGTATAACTCGGCCAAGCGTCTGGCAACTGTGCGCATTGTTCGGTTCTCAATTTTGGTCTCTCTGAACTTCAACTCGTGGATTGTGTCAAGGTTAAACTGCTTTAGTGCTGTTGCGCGGTCATGTTCTTCAAAGACTCGTACCTTGGAAGACGTTGAAAAGTATGTTCTATTATCGTAGCGGGCAACGGGCACACCGAACCCTGCTCCCTCTCCCACAAGCTCTGTCCCTTTATAAACGACAATCAAGCCTTTCTGAAGCCCTGCAATGTGCTTAAAATGAGGTCGTGTGTCAGAGTACAGTCTTAGAGATAGAAATCCCGAGATCGGCATAGTATACTCTGTCCGTTTATCATTTGACCTCAACTTTTCACCTTTGTTAATTTTCAGCTGGAGCAATGTGGGCTGATGCCAGATAACTTATAAACCGAACTCGTTTATATCGGGTTTCATGTCTGATCTGTTCGGAACCCGAGCTCCGATCACATCAGATATAGCTCTTGTAATACAGGTAGTCCTTCTGATCCTTCTGCTTGCAGGCTTCCGACTGGGCAAGAAGAAAACTGCAGACAGTCTGGGCAAGCATGGGATGCTGATGAAGGTCATGGTTCTTCTGAACACTGGAGTGCTTCTACTTGTCATGTTGCCGTCTTTTGTTATCGCATTTGATTTTGTTCTCGCAGAAGTTGCCAAGGGTGTTCCGCTGATTCTTGTTCATCATTCGTTAGGGTCGATCGCAGAGGTGTTAGGCGTCACGCTAATTTTCAGGAAGTTTGGTGATGTTCGTTTGTGGATGAGGTTGACGTTTTCTATTTGGTTGGTTGCGCTGTTGCTCGGTCTTACTGTTTACGTTGTTTATTGGGCGCTACCTACTCCTTCTTAAGAGCGTCAACATGCTTTTTCGTAAGGTTTTTATCACGTGTGGAATTGTAGTGTTAGTCTTTGAAGGAGGTGGAATGATGAAGTCGAGAGAATCTGTTGTAGAGCTTGTTGAGAGACAGAGGCTGTCTGAGGAGAGCATGATTAAGGCTGTGGAGGCATTAGAAGGCAAGGTTAACACCACCGCTGCCAAACTGCTGTTGGCGGAGCTTCGCTTGGACTCTGCTAAGCATGCCCGAATCTGTGAAGAGATCCTGAAGGTTGCTCAGAAAAGTGTGCCGGAGAGGCTTTGGGACGCTAGAATCGAGAGTCACGTTGACATGGCTGCCGTAAGAAAGGAGCTTGAGAGGCACATCCAGTTGGAAGAGGCTATGCTGAAGGATGTGGAGAAAATAGTTGCTACCAGCAGAGATGAGGCCATAAAACTCTTGCTCAGCCACATTGCGGAAGATGAGAAGAAGCACCACAAAAACATACAGATGATAATCAAGAAATCTTATGCCTTGGCGCCATAGCTTCGACGAAAAACAGCAAGAGCCTTTTTCTCATTATGGTTCTTTCGCGCTTTTGGGAAGAGTGAGCCGGCGTATGACGTATGGCATAATGGTTAAATATGACCTGCGTCATAATGTCAACGCTCGGATCGCGAGAGAGAATAACGCGCGCAGCAACTCTTTTTGGCTTCCAACTAACGTTTAAGCAGTTTTCTGTGGCTGATTGCCTCACAGTACTTTTTCGAGGTTCTTCAGGCTGAAATTCGTGTTGGCGCATCCGTTCTTGATGAGTGGAATAGCCTGCCCAGCTAAGCCTGATTTCTTCATGAACTCTCCTCCCAGTTTCAGTTCCTGTCCGCAGGCTACACCTACCGCGCCTTGATAATGATACTTCTTCATGATTTCTGGGATGCAAGACCCTCCGGGCAGAATATAGATGTCATAGCCTTTCTGTTCACCTAGTTCTGCGGCTTGGTTGATTAAGCAGTCTTCTGAGCAGTGTCCGCAACGATACGAGGGTATCTTGGGGTCAAAGGTTGCCTTGCAGCGGTTATCCATGTATTTGCGTGAGCAGTGTGGCAGAAACAGGGCTCTGCTCTCGGTCTTGTCGAACTGCCTCCTGTCAGACGCATTCTGCACGTAGACATCAAACAGATCTTCAACCAGTTGCAATGCATCCGGCACGTCCAAACCAGTGATTTCAGTTAGCTTGAACTTCTCAGCCAGATGCCTAGCCTTAACACCAAAACGTTTGTGCAGCTCTTTGTCGCGCGCAACTCGAGCCAGTTCCCTAAAAAAAGATTTAGAAATCTCTGAAAGGTCAAAGCTGAATCCATATGGCATGGAGCATTATCATCTCAGAACAGATGTTTAAAACTTGCTTTTCACGTAGATCTCTCTGGATATGTTTGCCTTTCATCTCAGGCTATGAAGTTGAACACTGCAGTTCAGCGTGTTCAACCACACATGAACACAGTGAACACAGGTCACAGCGGCTTGAACTTGTAGACAATGCGATCCTGACTGATTTGATGCGGTGCCACCTGAACTGGTAAGCCAACCTTCAGAGTTGCTGGAGTCACGCCTGTGATCTGAGCCAATATGCGGCTGCCGTCTTCAAGTTCAGCTACGGCCACTATGTAAGGCGCGTATTTGGCCATGCTGTCGGGCGGAAGGGCAACGATTGTGTGGGCCGCGATTTGTCCTTTTGTCGGCGCCTCGTACCATTCTATCTCCTGCGAGCCGCATTTGCAGTGTTGTCGGGGCGGCAGATATCTTTCCCCGCATTTACTGCATTTGGTTCCCATCAGTTTGCCCTGCTTCAGAGCTTCAACGAATGTTGAGACGAATTCGGTTTCGGGAAGCCAAGACACGTAGCCAAACTTCAATTAGTTTTCACCTCTGGTAAATGTGCACCATGCAGTATTGTCCTGTTTCGCCCACGTTGTGGGTGAGTCCGATCTCTGCGTTCGGCACCTGCCGCTCTCCTGCTTCTCCGCGCAGTTGCTTAGTGATTTCCACCGTCATGGATACGCCTGTGGCGCCTAATGGATGTCCTTTTGATTTCAAGCCGCCGTCAACGTTGATGGGAACCTTGCCGCCTATGTAGCTTTGTCCATCTTCGATGAATTTGCCGCCTTCGCCTTTTTTGCAGAAGCCTAGGTCCTCGTAGGACATGATTTCTGCTATGCTGAAGCAGTCGTGTGTGCAGGCTACTTTGATGTCGTTCGGTATTACTCCTGCCATTCTGTAGGCTTGTTCTGCAGCCTTCTGCGCTGCCGTTAATCCGACTAAGCTGGGTCTTTCGCTTATCATCATTGTGTCTGAGCCTGCGCCTAAGCCGGTGATCCAGACTGGTGTGTCAGTGATTTTCTTGGCTCTTTCCTCACTCGCAAGAATGGCGACGGCTGCGCCGTCTGAGATGAGGCAGCAGTCGTAGAGGTTGAGTGGCGGGCAAATAGGCACTGATTTCATAGCTTCTTCCAGTGACACTTCTTTCTGTAGGTGTGCATACGGGTTCATTGCGCCGTATTTATGGCTCTTTACAGAAACCATAGACATTTGCATGTGAGTTGTGCCGAATTCATGCATGTGTCTGGTGGCCATAAGGGCGTAGAAGCCTGGAAAAGTGATGCCGAAGGGATATTCCCAGCGTGTGTCGCCTGCCCGCGCCATCCATTCCGTGGCTACAGGTGTGCCCACCCATGTCATGGTTTCGGCGCCGACTACGAGCACCACTTCAGCTAAGCCTGCCTTTATCAGGGACCACGCTGTTCGAATGCCTGCGCTTCCAGTGGCGCATGCAGCTTCAACTCGAAATGTTGGTTTGTTGCCCATACCCACGTAATCATGTATTAGTGCGCCGGGTGAGCCTTGAGCCGCCCAGACATCAGCGGCAACTCCTACCACAGAAGCATCTATTTCAGAGGTTGTGATTTTGGCGTCTTCTAAGGCTGGTTTTACAGCCTCGAAGGCTAATTCTCTTATTGTAGCATCGTTTCTTTTGCCGAATTTGGCGTGTCCTATTCCAACGACGCCTACTTTGCCCGTCAAATATGGAGCATCTCCCTTTGGGAAGGGGAAAGATTGAAGGTGTGGTCTTATTTACTTTCCCTTGAACTGGGGTGCTCTCTTTTCGAATATGGCTTTGACGCCTTCTTGTATGTCTTCGGTTTTGTAGCAGGTTAAGCAGGCTTCTAGCATCATTTTGTTGCCTTCTTCACTGCTTATCTCCATGGCTTTGCTCAGGATTTTCTTAGCGTGCTTCACCGCGACGGGTGCTCGCGTCGCAATCGTGCCCGCCGTCCACATCACCGTCGAGTTGAGCTCGTCAGCTACCACAGTCTTGTTGATTAAGCCTATTCGCTCAGCCTCTTTAGCATCGATCTGACCGCCTGTAAGAATCAGCTCACCTGCCTTGCCTCTGCCAACAACTTTGGGCAGTCTGACTGTTCCACCCCAGGCCGGAATCAGACCAACTGCAACTTCTGGGTTGCCGATGCGAGCGTCTTCAGACGCTATTCGTATGTCGCAGGCTAGGGCTAGTTCGACCCCGCCGCCTAGAGTGAAACCGTTAAGAGCAGCAACCACAGGCTTGTCAAAGTTCTCGATTCTGTCGAATAGGCGCTGTCCAGATTCTATGAAGTTTTTGACTCCGGCTTCGTCGAGTTTCTGCGCTTCACGCAGGTCAGCCCCGACGCTGAAGGCTCTTCCAGCACCAGTGATGACAACTACGCGTATTTTGTCATCGGCTAGTATTTCGTCGAGTAGTCTATCAAGTTCAGCTATGAGTTCAGCGTTTAGGGAGTTCAGGGCATCGGGGCGATTTAATGTGATAACGCCTATGTTGGCTTCTTCAGGCGTCAGAAAACTCGCCTCCTTACTATACGTGAGAGTCTTATACGACAAGTTGTTTCACCACGACCAGACTATTACGAGTTCAAATATTCTTATCGTTTTTCCCTAAATTATTCTTTCTCTGTGTCGTGCTTTTGGCCTGAAGCTTTCAGCAGAATCGTGTTGCTTAGATTAGTCGGTTCAGCACGCTAGGCGAACTTGGAAGCCGCCTGATAAAAGGAACAGCTGACGAGATGTGAGCTGAAACCTAAAAGTGAATACATGCTAATTTTCGTGTTGCTTTCTTTAGCGATATCATGCGTTTTCGCTTGTATTGACTTGCGGCATTTACAGTTTTCAATCTCAAGCTTTATGGAAGGTTTATTTAGTGGACTCGCTATCGTTCTGATTTTCTCCCATCTTGTACACCTGAGTAAATATGGAAGGTGAAATTTGATGAAGGTTGTTATCAGCACAGAGAAATTATCCAAGCATTACGGCAAAAGCGGCCAGATCAAGGCTTTAGACGAGCTTGACCTCGAAGTGTATGAAGGCGAAACCTTTGGTCTGCTGGGACCCAATGGCGCTGGCAAAACAACAACGCTACGCCTGCTGAACTGCATTATAAAACCCACAAGCGGTACTGCTAAGGTCAACGGATACGACATTCTTAAAGACGACATCAAAGTCAAAAGTGCCACTGGCATGCTTGCTGAGTCACCTGGCTTGTATGAGAAGCTCAGCGCCTACGAGTTTCTCGAATTCATCGGAGCCCTCTACGATGTACCAAACGACATTTTGAAAGAAAGAATTGACGACCTGTTGAAGCTGTTTAGTCTTGATGACAGGCGTGACGATTTGCTTGAGGGTTACAGCCGCGGCATGAAGCAGAAAGTGTTGATTGCAGCCGCGTTGGTGCATGATCCCCCTATACTCTTTCTTGATGAGCCTACTTCCGCGCTGGATCCTCGCATCGCGGTCATGGTCAAAGACTTGATCAAAAAGTTAGCAGACACCGCTGGAAAAACGATTTTCGTTTGCAGCCACATCTTGCCGATTGTTGAGGAACTGTGCGACCGAATAGGCATCATTAACCAGGGCAGGCTCATAGCAGTGGGCACTGTGAACGAGATTCTGGCTAAGACTAAGACAAAGAACTTGGAACAAGCATTCATTGCATTGACCGGTGGTGTTGAGGAAAAAGAACTGTTGGCGTGGAGGGAGCATAAGGCTGCCGGCGCCTAAGTGGTTTGTGGTTGCGAGGAATGAGTATCGTGTCATCACCGGCGGTATAAGGCAGATGAGGCGATACTTTCCATACATTGTGATAGGCTAGCTCGCCGTTTACGTTCTTTTCATTGCGCCAGCGGTTGTTAGCCTCTTTGTAGATGACTTTCTCGCTTTCATCATATCAGTTGCTGCCGTGCCCGTGGTGCAGATCATACTGTTCATGTTCTTTTTCTACTTGATGCTCGTTCCGATCAGCGACACGCTGAGGGAGGTCAAAACCGAGCAGTTGGAGATCTTTCTTGCAGCCCCAGTGAGACCGGGTGACGTTTTGTTAGGGGGATTTCTGGGCAGAATGCCCTTATACGTAATCGCCATTGTGGTGGTCACCGGTACGTTCATGGCTCTTCTTGCTCCACTTGGATTAGACGCAGTTCAGAATATCATAATCATAATTGTATTCGTCATCACCTTTCTTTCAGCATTCTGGATTGGCACAGTAATCGCCGCAATCCTGCGAACAAGGCTTGGAAAAAGCGTCCGCGGAAAGGATGTCGGAAGAGCAGTGTCAGTAATAATCGCTCTTCCCATGATCGCTGTAATGTATGCAATGATAGGTGGCGGTCTATTGGAAGCCCTTGTTGATCCCGCGACTGGTGGAACGGTTAGAGCCGTTCTCAGTCTGTTACCCAGTTCATGGGGGGCAGAGATCTTCGTCGCTTTTGCCTCTCATCCAAGCAACATCGTTGCCGTTGGTCTTGAGACTTTGACGAGATTCGGAGGTCTTATCGCCTTCTTTGTGGCTACGCTGTGGTTGGGCGCAAAAGCGGCTAATCGCGCCTATAGCCTTGAATCAACTACATTCACGTCTTCAAAGGCCAATCCGGATGGCTTCTTCTATAAGGCAGTCAGATCTCTGGGAGGTGGATCCTCTGGAACACTGCTAGCATCTATCATCAAGGACTATGGTCGAAGGCTTGAGAACCTATCGTGGATTGTTTACAGCGTGGGTCTGGTTGTCTTGATTGCCATATTCCTCTCTGATCCATTTTCGAGTCCAAGAGACCCGTTGGTGATTCTGAGCTTGATGGCGATTCCCTTGCTTGCAGGGTTTACTGTTGGCACAGTGAGTAGAGGGAAGGCAACGCTCTTCCTGTACAGAAAGTCACCAAATGGTTTGCGAAAGTTTGTAAAGGCGAGGTTACAGCAAAGTTGGCTAGTGACAGTTCCGATCGCTGCTGTGATTATGGCCATAGCGACGATTCTGGTTCCACAGATCACGGTGTTTTCTTGGCTAGCGAATGTAATATTGGCGTCGTTAAGAACGATGGCCAGTGTAGTATTGCTACTTGGTCTGGCTCTCTTGATACCAGTCTTCGCAGAAGAGTCGAGGGAACGCGCGTTAGGCATAATGATTAATCTTCAGGCGGTTGTCTTCACGACGATTGCGCTTGAAATCGGCCTTTCTCGGTCTGGCTTGGGCTTTGGAAAGATGTTTCCTAACTTAGACCCGTTTACTGCTGTACTGTGTGACCATCTGCTGCAGACCGTAATCATCTCTGTAGCAGGAATGGTACTTCTTTACTTCGGAATGAGGAAACTCAGCAGGATCGAGTAATTGCCTGCAACTTTGCGCAAGGATTAAGTAGCGTGGCTAATGGATTGGCAGTGTGATGGTGTTGGCCGATGAGCATTGAACTGCCCGAAGCAAAGATTCTTGCTGAGCAAATGAATGAGGAGCTGCGTGGAAAGCGCATCAAGTCATATCAATTACGTGACATTGAGAAGCTGCAGAAGATAGGCTTCGTCAACAAAGACACAAACGCCTTCAACCAGCTCATTGACGGCAAGATCGAATCAGTTACGTCAAGAGGTAATGTCATTCGCGTCAAGCTTGACAACGGGACAAATGTGATATTGTCGCCTGAGTACGGTGGCAGAGTCACTTACCACGAAAGCGAGAAAACTGTACCCCAAAGGCTTCACTTACGGCTGGATTTCGACGACGGCACATTTTTGGCTGTGAAGTTGGCTGGCATGGGCGTTATCCATGCATTGAGAAACGGTGAGTTGGAGAAGTCGTATGTCTACAGACGTGATTTTTCCAACGTGCTCTCACCCTCGGACACAAGGGAGTTTACTTTTGATCGTTTCTCTGATATGCTGGCTGATAGGAAGGAGATTATGAAGTCTTTGCTGGTAGGAAAAGATGCTGTCGTCGTGGGCGTGGGGAACAGCGCATATCAGGACATTATCTATAGGGCTAAGATTCATCCCAAAAGGAAGGCTTCTGAATTGGGTGAGAATGAAAAACTGGCGTTATATGACGCGATCAAGTTCGTAGTTCACGAAAGAATTAGGCTTGGAGGGAAAGATCAGTTTTTTGACCTTTATGGAAAGCCGGGTCGCTACGCGGCAGCGATGGGTTCACACGTTAAGACTTGCGCTGTATGTGGGACTCCCATTGAGAAGTTAAGTATAGGCGGAGGCCAAACACACTTTTGCCCAAGATGCCAACGATAAGGCGGCACGCAGTTGAAAGGTGAAGAGAATGGTGAATGAGACTGAAGTAAACATGAAATTGCTAGGGCGTTCAGGCAGATTGCTTAATGCAATCGTGAAAAGCCTAATTGAAGTCGACTTGGAAACCAGAAAGAGAATAATGGAGTCATGTGGCAAAGCATGCGCGCAAGAAGATAGAGACCTCGCAATTGTAGAGGAAATAGGTCAAACCGCGAGCAATATGACAGAAGCTGTGGCAAGAGTCAACAAGGAGATAGCTTGGTGCGGAGTCTGGTCTCAAAAGGGGAAGTCAATTGAAGCCACTTGCACCAACTGCGGGTGTCCTCTTGTGAGAAGCAAGATGATAGATCGCGATGCAACATGGTGTATTGCTCTAGAGGCTGGGTAAAGGCTATTTTTGAAGCAGCATTTAAAAGGCGTGTGGAGGTCGAGCTAAAGAAATCAATTGGCCGCGGAGACAACGTGTGCAAGTTCTTGGTGCGCATTTAGAAACATTCAAGAAGCACATGGATATGCGGATGATAGAAAGCACTCTCAGTTGCTAGCAGTTTGCCCGTCTATAGTATCTCAGTGAATTCAAAGCAAAGAGGGTGCAGTAAGCATCTCCATATTTGCTGCTCCATGTTCCATCTGGTCTCTGCAAAATGGTAAGTCGATCCAACGAAGCCTTAACGAGCGGGTCTGTGGATTGCAGCCCGCCTAATTTGCACATATTTAATATCCAGCCCAAGTGAAAGGCGTCATATTGTTCCAAGCGTTTCATGGTATAAGAGTGGCAGGCTAAGAATGCTTCTGGGCTTGTTCCTCGGGTGTTTGCAAAGAATGCTATTCCTCCCCAGTATGGCCACCATGTAACTCGAAAACTCTTGTTTTCATCCCAGTATTTAGAAATGTAATCATTGGATTTCTTTATGGTGAGTGAAGATCCAAAGCCGCAAGCTGTCAGGAATATTGTGGCTGATATTGTGAACCAAAGTCTGTTGTCCATTTCGTCTTTGTTTAACCAAGGTTGTGGCGCTCTCTCTATTTTCTCTTTTAGTTCGTACCATGAGCCATCAGGATTCTGATGCTTCATGATGAATGCTGCTGTCCGTTTTACAATTGCTGTGCTTGCCAATTCAAGCTCCAGCAGGGTTCTGAGCCAAAGTGTGCTTGCTCCTATTGACAAAGTCTTAGTAGGATCATCCTCGTAGAACCATCCGCCATTTGGAAACTGATATTTAGACAACGTCTTCTCTGCTTCTGAAGGATTCAGATTGCCGAGAAAATGCTGAAGTCGAACAATTTCTACTTCTCTCCCGTGCTCTCTGACGAATCTTAATGCCTTTTCAACTCTAATCTTATGTGCTTTTCGAGCCATTTACATCCCTTGTTCCTCATTTTGTGAGAAGAAGTGATGTTCTTCGTCGAATTGCTGCTCCTCAAAGTCTTCCAAGATTTGGAAGCATCCTTCTTCTTTTTTAGGCCAGAGTCAAGCTGACAGACTCGAGTGCGCCGTCAATCTACCACTTCTTTGAATATCTCCAACCTCCTCAAAAGTATCGGTTAGGCATTTAACACATTTGCCGTATTCCATCGAAGAAACATCAAAAATCTTGTCATCCGACCAGATGATGTTGAAAATCATGGTTGAAAATATGATGGAGCCGGTGTTTGCTTCGGTGCCCTTATAGTCGACGTATATCCTTGCCTTTGTCGTCGCAGTCTCGCCCAATCTTCTGAGTTCCTCAGTGGGTTTCTCGCCAAGAGGCAAGATTATTTTTAAGTCTTTGTCTCTTAACAGTGGTTTCAGGTTGTCCAACAATTTCATTGGGATGTTGTTGATCCTCATTCTCCTCGATTTCTGAATTTTCCTCTTGATCTCTTCTATTCCCTCGTCCACAGTGCTAAAAGTGGTTGATGTCTTGGCTTCGTATCTTCCTTCTACAATTGGCATTCTGTCTCGCCTCACACCTCTTTTGCTGCGTTCCAGCCTAGACTATTCCATTTCAAGAAGCAAGTGGCACACTCGTCATACAACATCTCATCTACAACATAGTGATGGTTTACTGGATCTTCAAAGACGGTGAACGTTCTGTTCTCATCGAGAGTAATCGACATGGACGGCACCTCTTTGCTACCTACCATACAAACGATTTTCACTTCAGCCTCTCTAAACTGCATATTTGTACCATCGATTTTCTTCTCCCCAGGAAAGAGGAGGACCCTGACTTCTGCGTCTTCGCTAAACGTATCGCTCACCTTCTTCAGAAAATTCGTTGTTGCATTGTTTATCCATATGGTCTTGGCCTTCGCCATCTCGTCCCTCAAACCTCTGAGCCCAACATCGAATTTCAGTATCACGAATTTCTCCTTCATCTCCATAACCTCCCTGTCGAGCGTCGCCTGAATCGACTCCAGAAACTCACCGTAATTCTTCTTGATCTTTTCGAAGACATCATGAGGTTCAACAGCCTTGAACAAAAGCGGTATTCCAGAATAGATTCTTATCCAGCCCTTACGCTCGAGCGACTCCAAAACCTGATAAATCTTTGTTCTGGGAACGCCCGACTTTTCAGAAAGCTTTGTTGCGCCGTTTACATGATTTGTTAGCAAGCTGAGATACGCCTTGGCTTCGTATTCGGTAAGTCCAGTCCGCTCTAGTTTCTCGACGACGCTCTCCATGAAGATCAATTAGTCTAATAATCGTCAAAGACATAAATGACTACTGTAGCTCAACTGAGTTACACAAGCATCAAAAAGACGGCAAGACCCAAATCTTTAGACACACAGTGTGGGCTGTAGGATGGGATTTGCCCTCCGACTTCAGCGGCGAAATCTCCCGAAGTAGCCCTATCTATGGTGTGACTTCCTAGAGTAACAATAGATATCGATTCTTAAATGCCTTGATAGAACTATCCTCTAGATGACGGACTTCTCCACAATCCAATTTCAGCAAATCTGATATACCATACGAGACCAATATCCGACAGGCGCGCGTGCTTATGATTTCGAGTATGTCTAGGTCTCATCTCGGACTCTATGCAATATGCGGAGTCATCGCACCCATTTTCTTCGTCTTGATGGTGATCGTAGAAGGCTTCTTGGTGACCGGTTACAGTCATATGACTCAGCAAGTGAGCGACTTGGGCGCATACTCTTTGTACGGTTTTATGCCTTGCTTCAAAATCTGAATTTCTTTGTCTTCGGCATCTTGGTGATCATATTCGCGATAGGTCTTAGACAAGGGCTGCCAGCCTCGAGGGCCATAGCCACGCCATTGGGCTTGTTCGGGTTCATGTTCTTTCTGTTAGGGGTCTTTCCTAATGAACCGATTCCATGGCCTGCGGCGGCACACTACCTGATCAGTTGGGCAGGCGGCGTTTCGCTTCTATTCAGCCAGTTCTTTGCTTGGAGAAGACTTCGTCGCCCTGTCGCTGGCGAAGGCGGCAGTTCGATCAGATATGGTAGGTTTTCACTTGTTACTTTGGTGCTTACCGTCGTCTCATCCGCTGTGTTTGCGACTTTCGGACAACCGGGTTCGCCAATAATGGGATTACTCCAGAGAGTGCTCATTGCCCTTCTATTGGTATGGATAGAACTTATGGCGTTGAGGCTTCTTCAATTGTCGAAAGCGTAAAACAGAAAACCCGTAGTTTCAAA